>Ga0209628_10002079_pt1 | contig 13394 bp, 14 predicted proteins | sample TergutCu122P4_FD_187285 | JGI IMG/M metagenome (GOLD analysis project Ga0209628, IMG submission 187285) | Cubitermes ugandensis P4 segment gut microbial communities from Kakamega Forest, Kenya - Cu122 P4 (SPAdes) (version 2) | ecosystem: Host-associated > Arthropoda: Insects > Digestive system...
TGACCGTTCAACTTTCTGTAACCTTTTCTTCTCTTTTTGTGGAAAACCAATACTTTGTCTCCTTTTACATGTGAAATTACTTCAGCTACTACTTTTGCGCCTTCTATTACCGGCGTGCCTACCGTTACGTTTCCATCGTTGTCTGCCAACATCACCTTGTCGAACTCAACTTCTGAACCGCGTTCCGCGTTGATGCGGTGTACGAACAACTTTTGGTCTTTTTCTACTTTGAATTGTTGTCCGTTAATTTCTACAATTACGTACATCTGTTTTATAAATTACAGGTTACCTCCCGGGGGTGGATTGCTTCTTTTTCAATCATCTTATTTACCCTCTGCAGAATTTCAGGCCGCAAAGATAATGCTTTTTTTTAATATACAAAAAATCATACTACAAAACTTTGTATTTATTAAAATAAATATCCCGTATTTATATACAAACTTCCATTTCCGTCTTGTTTGTCGAAGGGTTTAGCATAATCTATGGCGATGATGAAATTCTGATTAATGGCGATGCGAAATCCTCCGCCGGCAGTAGCATGGAAGCTGTCGGATTTACTTGTATTAATATATTTTGCATATTCTTGTTTCATTACAGAATTACTCTCATCGCCACGATAGGATATATCATAATTTCGAGTAACTATTCCTCCATCCATAAAAGCATTTAATCCCAGATAGACATTCTGTTTGCCCAGATGAAAACGCATAAATTTCCATCTAAATTCTGTATTCAGGAAGCCTACATCCAATCCTTGTATTCTGTCGCGCATGATTCCGCGCACTGTACGATAGCCGCCTATGCCGTCGCGGTCGTATTCTTTTCCGATATTACTGAAAACAGGCATAATATAATAGGGCAAATAATTTCCTATACTTCCCTGATAATTCAAGCGATAGGCAAAGGTAAGTTGGTCTTTTACAACGGGAACATAGTGTCGGAATGCCAGCATATACCTATAATAAGAATGAGTTGTTCCCAAGAAGTTAGGAGCAAGCGTGATATGTCCCTCCGTCCAAATACCGCGTGAAGGAGCAGCCTCAAAATCGCGGGTATCATACATCAAACCCAGCCGTAAAGCGCTCGTAAAACCTCCATCTTTTTCTTTTTCAGAAATAATACCCCAGTCAATATATTTCTCGTAAAGTGTTTTTTGTATGTTTTTATCTTCCGGAAATTTTTCTGCCTCCGGTTTACCTTTGTTTATTCCGGCTACATCAATACTGCGGTAACGATATTTACTGAAATAATAACCCGCTTGCCAGAACAATTTATTTTCCCATATATTGCCTACAAAATCGGCTTTGGCTGTTATTGCCAATCGTTCCAATCGGTAAAAGGCAGTCATATATTCCGGTTTTTTATTTTGCCAAAACTTTACACTATCAGCTTGGTAAACAGACTGATAACCATTGTATCCATAAAAATCCATAGCTTTATCATACACAACCGTACCTGCCAATGACATCCTGATTCCCGGAATCAAATGTTTGGTATCGTAAGTCAGAAAATATTGTTGTGTTCCTTTTGTAAAAGCGGAAGCTTCTATATACCACTGTTGCCGGGGATGCGGATAATGCGACCCATCGCCAAAATCGTATATATTGAGTAAGCCGCCATATTGAAATCCTTTATCCTGGTCGAATGCCACTACGGGAAGGGGGCCAAAAGAAATACCTTTCTTTACAATATCCTTTTTGCTCTGTTTTTCACCAACAATCGTATCATTCTGCGACAGAACATTCAGCACAAATGATAGTCCAAATAATAATAACAATCCTTTTTTCATATCATTAACATATTTAATTCAACAATCTTGTTTTTAAATTTTTTATCTTCTCTAATTGTTTTCGTAAATCTTTATGTATCAACCATTTTATATCTGACATAAACAATCGTACCATGCGTAAATATTCATGTAAAAAGAAAAAAGAAGGGACAAATAATAAGGTAAAGACAAGCCCCCATAGCCAAGAAAATACAAATCCAACTGTAAGTCCTGCCAGCAATAAAAATACAGGAAGCAATACCAATGCAATTACATATCGCACCGCATTATAAAAAGCCTTATCTTTAAATTTTGAACAAAGCCATATTGAGAACAAAGTTACAGGGGATGTTGCCGCAGTAGAGAAAATAAAATATGGCAATCCCAACAAAAGGAAAACTTTTTTCCAAATAAGCGACAGGCAGATATGCGATTTCAAAACAGATGACATTCCGATACCAAGCGCATGTCGTTGACGGGAAAAATCGCCTGCCATATCCAATAATTCTTGCGTTTCCTGTGGGTCGGATTTTAAAGAAGTTTCTACATTGCTAACAGTCTCTTTAGCTGCTGTAAATCTGTTAATTAACGAATTTTCTCTTAATTTCAATTTTTGCTGTTGTTCTTTGCCGTATAGTTGAGAAAGTTCTAATGTGGCATCGTAATTTTCATCATCGGGTATTTGCAATATTACTTTTTTTAACTCACAGGATAATTCCTCCCTCAACTCATTTATCTGTTGGGTAATATTAAACTCAGGATGTTGTTCAACGAATTGCGTAACATTAATAGGCTCTCCAATTTGCACTAATAAAGACGAGCGATACCTGAAAAAATGTCCAAATTCTATTCCGACAGGAACGATATATACAGGCATTTCGTTTCCGAAAGTATCATTGGCTTGCAAAGCTATACGGAAAATTCCTTTTTGTAAAGGCATTAAACTGTGCTTAGTGCGATGCGTTCCTTCGGGCAGTATGCAAAAGGGAACTTTATCGTGCAAAACATCCACCACAATATTGTTGATTTCTTCGTTTTTTGCCAAACTGTCTCTACCGTCCCGTATTCGATTGATGGGCAGCATTTTCAGGAATGTCAATATTTTCAGGATGGTTGGCTGTTTAAACACATCGGCTCTGGCGACAAACACTTTTGCCTGCTGGTCGAGCGCTAATACCGCTAAGGGATCCATCAATGTGTTGGTATGGTTTGGGGCGTAAATAATTGCTCCGTCATGCGGTATTTTTTCTTTCCCATGATATTCCACTCTTCGATATGCTGATTTAAACATAAAATCAACATAGTGTTTCAAAAAAGAGTAATATTTATTTTTATCTTGAATCATTTATTTCGGAGTCTTTCTCGACCAATAAAAAGAAATTGACAATCCGGAAACAATATGCCAAATTCCCCACCATGCTGTGATAAAGAGCATTCCGCCGATTGCCAAATCGGGAGGAAATATTTTTGGATTGAAAAGCAGTACCAAGCCCAAGCCCGAATTTTGGATACCTGTTTCAATGGTAACCGTTCGGCGTTCTCTATCGGGCAGTTTGAATACAGTAGCCGCCCCATAGCCCATTGCTAACACCAAACCATTGTGTATCAGCACTAAAACGAAGACGAAAAGGATATATTTTACAAATAAATCTACATTATTGGCAAACATCATAACTACCATTCCCATAAAAAATATAAGAGAAAAATATTGCATTGGCTTTTTCATTTTTTCCGCTATGTTGGGCAGAAATTTCACTGTCAGCATTCCTAATAACAACGGAATACCAAGTAAAAGGAAGACCGTTTCAAACATTTGGAAAGTGTCGATGTGCAGTGTCTGTAAAGCGTCTGCGGCACGTTTATTAACAAAATTTACATACATTTTGCCCCAAAACCAAAAATTAAACGGTGTAATAAAGATTGCAGAACCCGTACTTACCGCTGTCAAACTAATTGCAAGTTCGGTGTTTGCTTTCGCAAACTGTGACATAAAATTGGAAATATTCCCACCAGGACAGGCTGCAACCAAAATCATACCCATCGCCACCATCGGTGTGATGAAATCATTAAACAATACCACCAGTAAGTACGTCAAAGCGGGCAGTCCCACCACTTGACAAAAAAGACCGACCAGAGCGGCTTTGGGGTATTTTAGCACACTTTTAAACATTACAGGGCGAATACCCAACGCAACGCCAAACATAACAAATGCCAAAACGATATTCACAATGTGCATTCCCTGTGCAGAAAAATTAAAGTCCGCTCTTGTGACTTTATCTAATATTTCTAATTGTTCGTACATAGTTATATGTTAAAAAGATTTTAAAAAACTTTGCAAAGATAAATTTTTTATTTTATTTTGGAAGTTTGTGGTTGAAAAAAAATTATTTTGAAAACATTTATGCAGAACGAAAGTGCCGTGGGCTGAAAGAAAATCCGGAAGTAGAAATCAAGAGGGGTTATGATGTGCTTCAACTCTGGCCAATCCGATAAATACCGCCGAAAGCAAGGTAAACACGTATGCCTGGATATACGCGACCAATAATTCCACAAAACTGATAAAAACGGATAACAGAATTGATACAATGGTCATAGGCACATTGAGTTCCGTACCTGATGGACTTACTTTGGTTGTTATAAAGATTACAAAAGCGAGTCCCAACAACATGGAGTGACCGGCCAGAATATTTGCAAAAAGACGAATCATCAGTGCAAATGGTTTGGTGAATAGCCCGACAATTTCAATAACAGGCATGATAGGTATCGGAGCTTTTAACAAAACCGGCACTTCCGGCCAAAATATTTCTTTCCAGTATTCTTTTGTTCCAAAAATATTTACGATAAAAAATGTTAACAAAGCAAGTACAAGTGTAATCGTAATATTTCCCGTTAGATTGGCTCCTCCCGGAAAAAATGGGACCAAGCCGATTAAATTATTGATAAATATGAAGAAAAATACTGTCAGTAAATATGGTGCAAATTTTTTGTAATCCTTACCGATACAGGGTTTGATTAAATCATCATTGATATTCATGATAAACAATTCCATGAAAGCGATAAAGCCTTTGGGCGCTTTGTAGTTTTCATTTTGGTTCTTTTTTCTGTACCAACGGGCTACCAATAAAATGATACAAACCAACAAACTTGAATTGAATAAAAGTGCAAATGAATTTTTAGTGATGGATATGTCAAGCGGTCTTATTTCTTTTCCCGAAAAATCTTTCTCCACGATTTTGCCTTTATAATCGCCTTCCTGAGCGATATAAAAATTTTTATGTCCGGAATGACCATGGTGAAATTTTGATGAAAGAAATACGTGCCATCCTGACTCCCGACTTCTGACAATGACAGGCAATGGAAAAGAAACATGTTTTTCTCCGATAGTAGTAATATGCCATTCATAGGAATCGGCAACGTGTTCCATGATAGATTCCCCGACTTTTATTTTATTGTCCGTATCCTTGCTTTCGTTGCCGGAAGCAAATCCCGCCTGAAAATTCAACAGCAGGAACGAAATAACGAGATATTTCAGCATGTTTTTGAGTAAGCTCATTCTTTTCCTTCTTCTTTTTTAAGTTGTCGTTCCTTGCTGATAAAATACCAAGTTTCAAATCCGACAGAAAGCAAGTAGAATAACAAAAACACTACGGCAAATGTTTTTATGTCGGTTTTTACGACAAAATAATATACTCCCACAAATATTATGGATAAAGCTATCTTAGCCGCCCGAACTAATAAATATAAATTTACTAACCTCCTTTTTTCTAATTTCTTAAAGCCAATATTAACTGAAACAATTATAGTTCCTTCGAGCAATAAGAAAAAAAGCAAAATACAAATATACCAAATCATCAGTCTGTACAGATATTAATTTCGTTTTGTTTTCCTTCAATAAATCCTCCATCAATCTGGAGTTCAATTTCGCTATCCTCTTCATTACATCTATAACTTAGAATGCCTTTTTGAAGAGAAGAAATGATTGGAGCATGATTATCCAATATGGTAAAACTTCCCGTTGTTCCGGGCAAAGTAACAGCAATTACTTCGCCTGTGAATAATATTTTTTCGGGAGAGATGATGTTTAGTTTCATAATCTGCAATTAATCGGACGTTGCCGTACCGCCATTTTCAATGTCAAACAAGTTCTCGCTATGTAGGTTATATTGCACCCCAAAAGTATAGTACTTTTTTTATCCAACAAAATATTTCTGTGAGTTTTTAGAAAAACCATACATTTTACTTATGCTTCTCGTAAGCCTCCACTATCCGTTGTACTAATTTATGCCGCACAATATCTTTCTTATTAAATTCGATATGGGCAATTCCTTCCACATTTTTAAGGATATGCAATGCCTGCAATAAACCCGATGGCTGGGATGCCGGAAGATCAATTTGCGTAATATCTCCCGTAATAATCATTTTGGCATTCATACCCATACGAGTCATAAACATTTTGATTTGATGCGTAGTCGTATTTTGGGCTTCATCTAAAATGATAACAGCATCGCTCAATGTCCGGCCGCGCATAAAAGCCAAAGGAGCTATCTGGATAATTTTGTTTTCCATATATTCCTTTAGTTTAACGATGGGAATCATATCTTCCAAAGCATCGTATAAAGGTTGCAAATATGGGTCAATTTTATCTTTCATATCTCCGGGCAGGAATCCTAACTTTTCACCGGCTTCTACTGCAGGGCGACTCAAAATAATCTTTTTTATTTCCTTATTTTTAAGCGCTCTTACCGCTAAAGCAATAGCTGTATATGTTTTTCCGGAACCGGCAGGGCCGATAGCAAAAAGCATATCGCAGTTTTCAAATGCTTTCACTAATTTTTGCTGATTTTCGGTACGGGCAAGAATTGGTTTTCCATTCATCCCGTGAATAATCAAATTATCTTGTTTGGTCGGAAGGCCGGTATTTTTTCCTTTAACTATGTCTACTATGTTTTCTTCTGTCAACAGATTATATTCCAAGCAATGCTTTTCCAATTCGTGCATTTTTTCTTCGAAAGCGATTAATTCCGGCTCATCTCCAATCACTTTCATTACATTTCCTCGCGCAACAATGCGTAATTTCGGATATAATGACTTGACTAATTGAATATTGGAATTATTAGTTCCGAAAAATGTAATAAGATCTACCGTGTCGAAAATAATGATTCTTTCTATCATTTACATAATAATATTTATGACCGCAAAATTATACAATAAATTGAAATAATTGATACTTTTGCATTCTTATGAGACGCTATTTTGTATATTTATCTTATAACGGAAAAAATTATTGCGGTTGGCAAGTACAACCCAACGGGGTAACTATACAACAAAAATTAGAAGAAGCGTTGAGTATTTTGCTGAGAGAAAAAATTTCGGTGGTAGGAGCAGGGAGGACAGATTCGGGTGTTCATGCAAGTTATATGGTTGCTCATTTTGATTCGGAAGCGGAGATTGATAGACCTTTTCTTTGTAAAAAACTGAATAGAATTTTACCCGAAGATATTTTTATTTCAAAGATTTTAGAAGTTGTTCCTGATGCTCATGCCCGATTTGATGCCATTTCCCGCACTTATAAATATTATGTAAGGACACAAAAAGATCCTTTTGGAGAAGCATTTACTTACAGGCTTCCTTTTTCTGTTGATTATGAATTAATGAATGAGGCAGCTAAAATTTTGTTTGATTATGAAGATTTTACCAGTTTCAGTAAACTGCATACAGATACGAAAACTAATAATTGTAGAATTTTGTATGCTAAGTGGGAGCAGGTAAACGATACGACTTGGGTTTTTACGATTCAAGCCGACCGTTTTTTGCGCAATATGGTGCGGGCTATTGTCGGTACCTTATTGGAAGTTGGCAGGGGAAAAATCACGATTAATGATTTCAGGAAGATTATTGAGGAAAAGAATCGCAACAAAGCCGGAACCTCCGTACCTGCCCATGCCTTGTTTCTTGTTGATATTATGTATCCTTACTGGATTGTAATGCCGTCAAGTTGAAAGGTAGAAATATATATCAAACATGGGTTGCAATAAGTCGAATAACAACAACGAAAATGAAAAGCGTCTATTTTGGAGCATCGTTGCCGATTTATTGATAACTATATATTGAACCGCAAATTTAAGTATAAATAAAGATACTGCAATGGCAGGAATGAAAATAGTATTCCAATATAATATGCAGCCGGCAATTGTTAATCCCCAAAATAAAAACCGAGATAAATACTCAACTCTCCATAACTTGATTTCCGAGCCTTTATAATAACTTTGAGTAATTTCCCTGCAAATTTTAGTTTCTTTCCACATTTGGAAAGATTCAATATTTGTTTGTGTTATTGATTCCTTAGATATTTCAATTCGGGTATTGCTTTGATTGGCCGATTCGTTGACAAACAAATCATCTTCTCCACATTGTAAATGCAAATACTTGGAAAAACCTTTTTTAGCAAAAAAGAGGCTTTTTCTATATGCCAGATTATTTCCGGTACCCATATAAGGATGTTTCATTATGGCACTGGAGAGGTATCTTAATCCGGTAAGCAAATTATCAAAACTTGCTAAAGCAGACATCAATCCGAATTTGTTTAATCTGCTGAATCCTAATACAATATCTGTTTTTTCATCGAAATTCCGTGCTATGGAACTTATCCAGTTTTTTTCCAATGGTTGGTTATTTGCTTCGGTAAACAACAAGATGTCGTGTTTGGCAGCTTTAATACCGATTGTCAATGCCAATTTCTTATGACAAAGATTTCTGGTATTTGCCGGAATATAAGTTTTATACAGATTATTATATTTTTGCTCTAACATTCCGAGAATATTCTCGCTTTCGTCGGTAGAAGCATTATCTACAACTATCACTTCAAAATTTTCATAATCTTGTTCTAATATAGAAGGTAGAAATTCGGCTAAATTTTGTGATTCATTTTTAGCCGAAATAATAACGGAAACCCCCACAGGATAAGAATCAATCGTTTGCTTTGCTGTTGCATTTTTCTTTGTTTTATGCTGATAAAGCAATGGCCTTGCATAAAAATACAAATAATAAAAGATTTGAATGAAGAAACATAAAAGCAAACTTCCCCCCCAAACTAAAGCCGTAGTATCTGATGAAATAAAATACATTATCCAATCGAATCCGAAAAATAGGAATTGGGTAATTTGCGGCAATTATATTGGGATGCCATGATTTCCCCGTATGCTCCGGCAGAGCGGATAGCGTATAAATCGCCTCTTTTTGTCCGGTTCAACTTTCTGTCTTTGGCAAAGCAATCGGCTGATTCGCAAATCGGACCTACTACATCGTAAGTTTCTAAAATTTCATCAGAACTTATATTTTCAATTGTGTGGTATGCTCCGTACAAAACAGGGCGGATTAATTCGGTAAAGCCGGCATCTAAAATCGCAAATTTCTTGCTTATTCCTTCTTTCAGGTATAAAACTTTGGAAATCAGCGTGCCGCACTGTCCTACGATAGAACGTCCGGGTTCAAAGTGTATTTGTTGATTAGCTTGAAGTTTGACATACTCATGAAAGATTTCAAAGTAAGTCTTGAAATCGGGCATCGAATCCGGATGTTCATAATCAATGCCAAAGCCGCCTCCGAAATTAAGATGTTCAACGATTATGTTTCGTCCAAGAAATTGTTCCTGAATTTCATTAAGCCTGATACACAATGCTTTGAACGATGTTAAATCGGTGATTTGCGAACCAATATGAAAATGAATCCCAATTAATTTTACATTAAGAAGACTTGGAAGTAAATTCAAAACCTCATCCAATTGCCCCAAATTAATTCCGAATTTATTTTCTCTCAATCCTGTGGTAATGTGCTGATGAGTATGACCATCAACTTCGGGGTTAATTCTCAATGCTATGGGAGCTATCTTTTTCTTAGCTCCGGCTAATTCATTTAATACACGTAATTCGGCAACAGATTCTACATTGAAGCAAAAAATATCATTGTCTAATCCTAAGTTGATTTCCCAATCGGCTTTTCCGACTCCGGCAAAAACAATTTTATCAGGAGGAAAACCGGCATTTAATGCGGCTTGTATTTCTCCTCCGCTTACGCAATCGGCGCCCAATCCATATTCACTAATGATAGATAATATGCGTGAATTAGTATTTGCTTTCAAAGCATAGTGTAGAAGAAAATTGTATTTTCCGGCTTCTGTTTTTACTACATCTAATGTTTTTCTCAAAACATCAACATCATAATAATAAAATGGCGTTTCTAATGTTTTGAACTTTTCTATGGGGAAATTCCCTTTTGTAATTAATTCTGTTGTCATAATTGGTTAATTAAAAAACTCGTCACTTAATGCCTGTAATGCTCTTTTTTTATCTTCAGATTTGATTAAGAAAGAAATATTGTAGTTACTGCCTCCATAAGAAATCATCCTGACGGGAATATTTTGTAAAGCATTAACTATCTTGGATTGAAACCCTAAATTGGATGATTCCAAATCTCCGACAACACAGATAATAGTCATATTGTTATCAACGCTGACAGTGCCGAATTTTTTCAAATCATCAACGATTTCAGATAAATGCTTTGGTTTATCAATAGTAATGGATACGCCGATTTCTGAGGTTGTAACCATGTCAATAGGCGTTTGGTAGTTTTCAAAAACTTCAAAAACTTTGCGGAGGAATCCGTGAGCCAACAACATGCGTTCTGATTTGATTTTAATGGCAGAGATGCCGTCTTTTGCAGCCACAGTTTTGATTTTTCTCTTATCCATTTGATTGGAAATCAAAGTACCGGGAGCATCCGGCTGCATTGTATTCAGCAGGCGAACAGGAATATTATTCAGTTTTGCCGGAAGTATACAAGTTGGATGAAGTATTTCTGCTCCGAAATATGCCAATTCGGCCGCTTCTTCAAATTGAAGATTACGAACAGGCGAAGCATTGACGATATACTTTGGATCGCTATTGTATATTCCATCAACATTTGTCCAGATTTGTATTTCTTCGGCATTCACTGCAACCCCAATAAGCGAAGCGCTATAATCGCTTCCTCTTCTCAATAAATTATCCACTTCTCCGTAAGCATTCCTACAGATATAGCCCTGCGTGATAAAAATGTCTATTTCAGAATCATCTTCCAATAAAATCGAAAGTTTTTCTTTGATGGAAACAAGATCGGGTTCGGCATTTTTATCTGTACGCATAAAATCCAAAGCCGGAATCAGGCACGATTTTACGCCTGATTCTTTCAAGTATAAATCCATCATTGCAGAAGACATCAATTCGCCCTGAGCCAGAATTTCTTTTTCCTCAAACAGTGTAAAAAGGTCTCTTGTGAAGGAACGAATATAGTCGAAATGCGATTTAAGCATCACTTTAGCTTGTTTCTTATATGTTTCGGAAGAATATAAATCTTCGACATAGCTAAAATAAGCGCTTTCTAATTGATTGATTATTTCGTTGGCTCCATCCGGATTTTTCTTATACAGATAATCCGAGATTTCAATCAAAGTATCGGTAGTTCCCGACAATGCAGATAATACAACGATATCCTTATTTCCTGAGCAAATTAACCGAGCTACATCTTTCATTTTTGCAGCCGAACCAATGGAGCTTCCTCCAAATTTTAATACTTTCATCTTAATTCAAAAATTGAAATTGTTTTTCCAGTCGCAAAGATAGCGTATTTGCGTGTATTTTGAGCGAAAACTTTTAAAAAAATCAAAGTTCGCTAATTTGAGGACAGCGAACTTCGACAAATTCTATACAAGTCGGATATTATATGGAGCCCACAAAAGTCAATGAAGTAAGCCCCGTGCAACTTTATCCGATTGGGCTTGTCCTTGCAATTCGGCAACAATTTTCAAACCGAAATCAAAAACGAATCCGGGACCTTTACTCGTAATTATTTTACCATCCTGTACAAGACCATCTTCACACAAAATAGCTCCTTTCAAATGGGATTCATAGCCCGGATAGCAAGTCGCTTTTTTGCCTTGCAGGATTCCTAATTCTCCGAGTACGAGTGGAGCAGCACAAATAGCCGCCACATATTTTCCTTTTTCAATATATTCTAAAATATGTTTTTTCAAGCCGCTGTGAGCATTCAAGTTGCTTGCTCCGGGCATTCCTCCCGGTAATACAAGCATGATACCTTCGTTGAAATCAATTTCTTCAAAAAGTTTATCTGCATGGACGGAAATTCCATGTGCGCCCTCTACAAGATTATTTCCTGTTACAGAAACAGTAACGGCTTCAATTCCTCCGCGAAGTAGGATGTCTATTGTTGCAACTGCTTCAGTTTCTTCGAAGCCGGTTGCGAGGAAAATGAATACTTTTTTCATATTATTTTTCGTATATAATATTTCCCATTCTTTTATGATTTTGTGTTCCATATTACCTTGATAAAAAATCTTGCCAACCTTGTAAATCTTATTAAAATCATGGTTCAGAAATCTGCTTGAAGGAGCCATTCGAAACACTCATTTTGCGGTAGTTTTAAAAAGTCTCAACAAATTTTTCGTCAAAATTGATTTTAAATTCTTTGAAATACAATAAAAAATCCATGCCTATCAACCCATCTGCCAATAATGTTATTTGCGTGGGCAAATTCATAACTTTTACTTCAAAATTAGATATAGATTTGCCAAACAATTCTATTTTAGGCAATATCAGAATTTTAGAACTTGCTTTGCCACTGATTGTTGTTAAGTTTTCTGTTTTTAGTCTTTTTACATCAAAACCCAAAAAAGAAGCTGCCGTTTCGTTAATAATGCTAACTGAAGCGCCCGTATCCACAATAAAGTTAAAATCTTGATTTCCTTTTAGTCCTTTGATTTTGGGTATTACAATTATTTTCTTCTTTACAAGATTAAAAGTTTCTTTCATAAAAGCAATAAATTTTCGTCAAGTTCATCAAGACGCTTTCCACCTGTATATTGTACGGTCGAATAGCCTATATTAAGCTCACCACCCTTTTCATATACCTTATTCTTATTTTTATTTTTATACACAAAAATACCTCTTTTAAGATACGGTTTAGGGTCATATTCAGGGTTTTCTAATAGCACAAAACTATCGGGATAATGTGCTTTTATGCTATCCCAACTTGCTATCATTCCTTTTTTAATCGTTTTTTCCATAAATAATTTATTTGATACCGGACGTAAAGATATGGATTTATTTTTATTTTTCAAAAAAATCTTGAACCACAACTCCCACAAAACTCACAAAATTACCCCAACTATCTTTCTCCTTTGGAGTCGAAATAAATCTTGCCAATCTTGTAAATCTTATTAAAATCATGGTTCAGAAATCTGCGACCGGACGGACCTTTAGGCCGTAAGACTTGTGGTACCCATTATTGTTCCCTTCCACGATTATGTAGAAGAACAGGCAGTACGCGCTGTAGTTGTAGCTACCGTTCTGCGTACTGCTCCAATAGCTACCGCTTGAGCCAACTTCGTACACCACACCATCGTTGTAGTGGCCGCGATAGCCCGCGGCGGGCAGAAAGATACAGTTACCGTTTGACCTGTCTGTAAATTTACCGCCCCGTACGCCGTTACGAGTAATCCATTCGTATTTTACAAAAGTAGTATTTGTTAAACTTTGTAGTTCAGCGAGGGTTGGCACACGAAAACCGGCAGGGC
>Ga0209628_10002080_pt1 | contig 13393 bp, 10 predicted proteins | sample TergutCu122P4_FD_187285 | JGI IMG/M metagenome (GOLD analysis project Ga0209628, IMG submission 187285) | Cubitermes ugandensis P4 segment gut microbial communities from Kakamega Forest, Kenya - Cu122 P4 (SPAdes) (version 2) | ecosystem: Host-associated > Arthropoda: Insects > Digestive system...
ACCCCGAAATGAATCGCCGATTACATTGTGAATTGCCATGTCGGCGGTAAAGGAGGAGCCGTCGTAAATGTTGGAGGTTTCTCTAAACGGCGAGTCGGTGCCGGAAACATCGTGATGGTCGCGCCCCAGCACCACCGGCGCACTGATTTTAGCTTCCTTAATTGCTTGATTAAAAGCAGTAGCAATCTTAATTCGCCCTTCGGCATCGGCGTACAAAATGCGGGCTTGTGAACCTACTACCAACTTGTTTTCTTTGGCACCTTTAATCCAGGTAATATTGTCTTGCATCTGCCGGCTAATCTCTTTGGGCGAGTTTTCGCTCATTTTTTGCAACACTTCCATTGCAATTTTGTCAGTTATATCCAAATCTTCCGGTTTTCCCGAAGTACACACCCAGCGGAACGGTCCAAAACCGTAATCAAAGCACATCGGTCCCATAATATCTTGAACATAAGATTGATATTTGAACTTTCCGTCCGGTTTTAAAATATCTGCCCCAGCGCGACTTGATTCCAACAAGAATGCATTTCCATAATCGAAAAAATACATTCCTTTGGCAGTCAATTTATTCACAGCGTCCACATGGCGGCGCAGCGATTCCTGAACGGCAGTGCGGAATTTTTCCGGTTCCTCCGCCATCATTCTATTGGATTCTTCAAACGAGTAACCCACAGGATAATAGCCACCTGCCCACGGATTGTGCAGCGAGGTTTGGTCGGAACCTAAATCCACGTGAATGTTATTTTTTACGCAATATTCCCATAAATCCACAATATTTCCTGCGTATGCAAACGAGCGGGCAATCTTTTTGGCTTGCGCGTCTTTCACTTTTGCAAACAACATATCCAAATCGTGATGCACCTCGTCCACCCAGCCTTGTTCGTGGCGTTTGTTGGTAGCGGCTGCGTTCACTTCTGCCGTAATGGAAACCACGCCGGCAATATTTCCCGCTTTGGGCTGTGCGCCCGACATGCCGCCCAAACCGGAGGTAATGAACAACTTACCGGCAATCTCATCTTGCAGCATCCGGCTTGCATTCAGCACCGTAATCGTTGTGCCGTGCACAATACCTTGCGGTCCGATGTACATGTAGGAACCGGCAGTCATTTGTCCGTATTGCGACACGCCCAGTGCGTTGAACCGTTCCCAGTCGTCAGGTTTTGAGTAATTTGGGATGACCATTCCGTTGGTAACCACTACACGCGGAGCCTCTTTGTGCGAAGGAAACAATCCCAACGGATGACCGGAGTAAAGCACAAGCGTTTGTTCTTCGGTCATGGTTGCCAAATACTGCATGGTAAGCAGGTATTGCGCCCAGTTTTGAAACACCGCGCCATTTCCGCCGTAAGTAATCAATTCGTGCGGATGTTGCGCAATAGCGTAATCCAAGTTGTTCTGAATCATTAACATAATGGCAGCGGCTTGTTTTGTTTTTGCCGGATATTCCTCAATAGGACGGGCATACATTTTATAATCGGGACGAAAACGGTACATATAAATTCTGCCGTACTCTTTCAATTCTTTGGTAAACTCCGGTGCCAAAATTTCGTGCCATTCGGGATTAAAATAGCGCAACGCGTTGTGCAACGCCAACTTTTTTTCCTCCTGTGTTAAAATATCCTTGCGTTTTGGGGCATGACTCACGGTGGTGTCGTAAGGCTTGGGAGCCGGAAGCTCTTGCGGAATGCCCTGAAGAATTTGTTGTTTAAAATCCATAGTATCTATAAATATTGTGCAACGGTATGATTATTTGCAATATAGCGGACCAAATAGATGGTTTCGTCGTTTTCTTTATAGGTAGTAAAAAATGCATACCAAGTAGTTTGTTTATTTTTATTGAAACCGGCATATTTCATTTTATTGCCATATTTATCAAAATATTTTGGTGCAGGTTTGTGTTGTCGAATAGGCAGGGTTATTTCAATGTCATCAATTAAGTCATCAATATAACTTTGTGATGTTTCTAAATAGCTAAAATATCCTTTTTGAAAAAGAACGAATACAAGATTATCAAGATATTCAAGTACTTCAGGAAGTAATACTACGTTCATTTGTAAATCTTTTGTAAGCATTTTCTACCACTACTCTGGCTCTTTTCTTAAACTCCTCTGCAGAGAGAGCTCTGCGAAAATCCTCGTCCGGTTCTAAAAACACATCTGTTGGGTTTGCATTTGAAATAACAAATTTATTTTTCCCTCTTCTGACCAAGACCTCTCTATCTAAAGCCATATCAAAATATTTTTTCTGATTGGTTATGAACTCTTTACTGCTAATTTCAGGCATACCATTACGATTTATAAATGTTTCGGCAAATTTATAACTTTTTCCTTACTTTATAATAAAAATCGGGCTAAATCTTTTAAATATAAATCCACAATCATTATATCACTAAAAAATATATATTCGCCGTCCAAACCAAAAGAGGCTCTTTGGTTTGAATATCAATAAGTTAACCTCGAAGTCAAACTAAAAAAAGAACTCTTTATGGGTTCAAAACAGAAAAAATGTCAGAAAATTTAATTAACGCTCCCGAAATGGAAGCACAAAACGAAGAACAAGTGGTTGAACAACCGGTTCAAGAGGAAACCCCTGTAGCAGAAGAGCAGAAAAGCAGAAATGCAGAAGAGGAAGAGGAATTGCCGTCAGTTTCAGAATTGCCGTCAGTTTCAACTGACGGACCAGAAGAAACCCCTGTTGCAGAAGAAACCCCAATTGCAGAAGAAGCTCCAATTGCAGAAGAACTCCCTGCTATTGAAAAACCATCATTTTCAAGAACTTCCTTTGCTTCCGATTACGATTCAATAGAATCTTTTAACTGGGACAACCTTGAGAAAAAAGGCTCTAAATATAGCGCGGCTGAAAAAGAACGCTATGCAGAGCTTTACACAAAATCCTTTAAATCAATAGATGAAAACGCTTTGATTATCGGAACTGTGGTATCTATCAATAGCCGTGAAATAGTGGTAAACATCGGGTTTAAATCGGATGGAGTTCTTACTGCTTCCGAACTTCGCTACAATCCGAATTTGAAAATTGGCGATGAAATTGAAGTTTATGTTGAAAACCAAGAAGATGCAACCGGTCAATTACAGCTATCTCACAAAAAAGCACGCTTGTTGCAATCCTGGATTCGCGTGAACCAAGCCCATGATGATAACGAAATTATCACCGGTTATGTAAAATGCAGAACCAAAGGCGGTTTAATTGTTGATGTATTCGGAATTGAAGCCTTCTTACCCGGCTCACAAATTGATGTGAAACCCATTCGTGATTATGATATTTATGTGAATAAAACGATGGAGTTTAAAGTGGTGAAAATTAACCATGAATACAAAAATGTGGTGGTTTCGCACAAGGCACTTATTGAAGACGAATTGGAAGCGCAAAAAGCCGAAATTATTGCCCGTTTGGAAAAAGGTCAAATTTTGGAAGGTGTTGTGAAAAACATTACCAGTTACGGCGTATTTATCGACTTGGGCGGTGTGGACGGATTAATTCACATCACAGACCTATCTTGGGGACGCATCAACCACCCGGAAGAAATTGTTACATTAGATGAGAAAATTAATGTGGTAATTCTTGATTTTGACGAAAACAAAAAACGTATTGCTCTTGGATTGAAACAATTAACGCCGCACCCGTGGGATGCTTTAGATGCAAATTTACAAATTGGGGATAAAATTACCGGAAAAGTAGTGGTGATTGCTGATTATGGCGCATTTATTGAAGTAATTCCGGGCGTAGAAGGTTTGGTGCACGTTTCCGAAATGTCTTGGTCGCAACACTTGCGTACTGCGCAAGATTTCTTGAAAGTGGGCGATGAGGTAGAAACCGTTATCTTAACATTAGACCGCGACGAAAGAAAAATGTCGTTGGGTATTAAGCAATTAATCCCTGATCCATGGACGGATATTACGAATAAATATCCCGTTGCCTCTAAACACAAAGCAACCGTTCGCAACTTCACCAACTTCGGTATTTTTGTAGAATTGGAAGAGGGTGTAGATGGTTTGATACACATTTCCGACCTTTCCTGGTCAAAGAAAATCAAACATCCGGCAGAATTTACCAAAATTGGTGATTCCATTGAAGTGGTGGTGTTGGAAGTTGATATTGAAAACCATCGTTTGAGTTTAGGACACAAACAGTTGGAAGAAAACCCATGGGATGTTTTTGAAACTGTTTTCGCAGTAGGAACAACCCACCAAGGTACCCTTATTGCTCAAAACGACAAAGGGTTCACCGTTTCGTTGCCGTATGGTATTGAGGGATTCTGTTTCAATCGTGCATTGCAAAAAGAAGATAAATCCAATCCGAGAATTGATGAAACACTTCAATTTAAAGTGATTGAATTCCAAAAAGATGCTAAAAAAATCAATCTATCTCACACGAAAACTTGGCAAGAAACTAAAGAAGATGAAGAAAAACGCGTAATTGCCGAAGGAAAAAAACAAAAGAAAGAGATTGATAAGATTAACGATAACGCTGAAAAAACGACCTTAGGGGATTTGGACATCTTTAAAACGTTGAAAAAAGATTTAGAAAAAAAAGATGAGTAATATTTTTCTTTGAAAATGTTATACATTCCGCTCTTTCAATCTTACCTCCGTTTAGAAAAATCACTTTCTCCGAAAACTGTAGAAGCCTACTTGTCTGATGTTACTAAATTTGCTCATTTTCTGGCTCAAAATGATGAAACAATAGATGAAGAAGCCTTAAAAAACGCTTCATTACAGCATATTCAAAATTATTTACAACAACTTTTTGAAGAAAAAGTAAAAGCCAGCTCGCAAGCGCGGGCTGTTTCTTCTTTAAAAGCGTTCTACAATTTTTTGCAATATGAAAAGATGATTGAGCAAAACCCAACCGAATTAATAGAAGCCCCAAAAATTGGCAGAACTTTACCTGACATCCTTTCTGTGTCGGAAATAGAATCTATCCTCACAGCCATAGACCTCAGTAGCGCAGAGGGACATCGCAACAAGGCAATTATTGAGGTTTTGTACGGCTGCGGATTGCGCGTGAGCGAGTTGATAAATTTAAAACTTTCTCAGTTGTTTTTTGATGAAAATTTTATCAGAATTATTGGAAAAGGAGATAAAGAACGTTTGGTTCCGATAGGGGAAACCGCGCAAAAGGCTGTTGGTCATTATATCGATGGGTATCGTTTGAAGTTGAAAATAAAAAAAGGGATGGAGGATATTCTGTTTTTGAACCGCAGAGGTGCAAAATTAACCCGCGAAATGATTTTTATGATGGTCAAGGAGTTGGCACAAATTGCAGGTATTCAAAAAAGTATCAGTCCGCACACGTTTCGTCACTCTTTTGCTACCCATTTGATAGAGGGGGGTGCCGACCTGCGCGCCGTGCAAGAAATGTTGGGGCACGCAAGTATCACAACAACAGAAATTTACACACACTTGGACACTGACTATATTCGTAGTACTATTGCACAGTTTCATCCGCGATACTGAAGCACGCAGATGACGCAGATTATCAGGATTTACGCAGATTTTATAATATTTCTCTGCGAAAATCTGTGTCATCTGCGTCATCTGCGTGCTAAAAAAATTACTTTTGCCGATTATAAAAACAATGCTTATGAAAAAATTATTTTTGCTTTTCTGCTCTTCTGCCCTTCTGCTCTTCTGCTTTCTTCCCCTGAGCGCGCAACATTTCAACGAATACTTTGAAAACAAAACCCTGCGTTTAGATTATTTGCACATTGGCAACGCGCACAGCGAATCCGTAAAACCGGTAACCTTTTGGCAGGGAGGTGTTTGGAGTGGCACCCGTGCGCAACTTATTGAACCGGCACGTTTGGGCGAAATGGTACTGACCGTGAAAGATGCCCAAAACGGAGAAATTATTTACACCCGAAGTTTCTCTACCCTTTTTGGCGAGTTTGTTACCACTGAAAAAGCGGAAAAAGAGTTGGGTTCCTTTGAAGAATCTATCCAGATGCCCTATCCGAAAGCACCCATAAAATACGAATTTGGGGTTTATACGAGGCGGCATGAGTTCACTTTTCTTTACGAAGGCGAATTTGATCCCAAAACTACGCCGCAAAAGCCATTTAAGAAAGAAAATAATGTGATGAATTTGCATATTGGGGGTGCTGCCGAAAACTGTTTGGATATTCTGTTTATCCCAGATGGTTACGCAAAGAAAGACAAGAAAAAACTGCAAAAAGATATGAGAATTTTTGCCGATTATATCCTTAATTGTTCCCCGTTTAAAGAAAACAAAAACAGGCTAAACATCAGAGCTATTGAGGGATATTCGCAAGATTCGGGGGTTACCGACCCCAACGCCAAGGTTTTTAAGAACACACTGATAAACAGCAGCTACAATACGATTGATGTGGACAGATATTTGATGTGTTTGAATGTTTGGAAGATGAATGAAATTGCCGATGACGCCCCCTACGATGCTATTTTAATTATTTGTAATTCAATAAAATACGGTGGTGGTGGAATCTATAATTTCTACGCCACAGTGAATTCAGACGGCAAATATAGCGACTATGTAATTGTGCACGAATTGGGACACTCCGTAGTAGGTTTAGGCGATGAGTACTTTACCTCGGAAGTTTCCGTGCGCGATTTTTACCCCGAAGGAGTTGAACCTGTGGAACAAAACTTAACCACTTTGGTTGATTTTGAAAAAAAATGGAAACACCTGCTTACCGGCAATGTGCCCATTCCTACGCCCGATAAAGTTGAATTTAACAATGTGATTGGCGTTTTTGAGGGCGGCGGCTACGTGGCAAAAGGGGTTTACCGTCCGTGGCGAAATTGCACCATGAAAGAGAAAGTGTATAACGCATTTTGCCCGGTGTGTAAAGCGGCGTTTGGGGAGGTTTTTGGGTATTATTCGAAATAAGAATCTGAAAAAATACAGTTATCTATGAAAAAATATGTTTTTTCCCCAGATAAAAATTAAATATGTTGCTTTTGTCAAGGGTGTAGTGCATTTTTTGTAAAATGTTATTAATTTTTTTTGATGTAATTACGTTGTGTTTTTTTGTTTTAACGCAAAGGCGCAGAGTTTTCGCAAAGGACGCAAAGGGGTTGGGGCCTAATGATTTATGAACTTTCATTCCTAAGTCAAAAACAATTTTTGATAATTCATTCTCTGGCATATATAATTTTTTTGAATTTTTATTAAAATCTCTTTGCGTTCCTTGCGAAAATCTCTGCGCCTTTGCGTTAAAACTAAATTCTAAAACGAGAGAAATAATAAATTGTTATTTTATCCCCTTGTACAAAATCAGAAAAAAATTTCATTCAAAAAATAATAGCACCTTAAATTAATTTTTAACCCATTTTTTTGAAAAAATGAAACCTTATGCAACTTTTTTGTATTTTTGAAGCGGCTAATAAAATCATCAAAAATTACCATAAAAAACAAAAAACATGAAACAAAACATTACATTATGAAAAAAAAATTACAAAATGCCCGTAAGGGCGTAGCGCGCTACGCCCCTGCCATTCTGCTCTTCTGCTTTTCCGCATACGCGCAATCCCCTAACTGCTACCGCATCACTTTTTCCGATAAAAATAATTCACCTTATTCAGTAAACCGCCCCGAAGAATTTCTTTCTCAACGCGCTATTGCCAAACGCGAGCGGTTTAACATTCCGGTAACTGTTCAAGATTTGCCTGTAAATCCACATTATATTGATTCTATTTTAAACTTTTCAAGCGAACCCTCTCAAATCATATCCAAATCAAAATGGGATAATTCGGTAGTAATTTTCTATCCTGAAACTGAGAGTTGTTATGACATTATTAATGAGATTATTAATCATTTTTCTTTTGTAGTGGATACACTTCCGGTGGCATACTATAAATTGCCTTTTATTTCTGAAAAACAAATATTTACACAGATAACTGAAAATAATGACGATGCTCGTTTATTTTCTTCTTCTTGCGACTATAACTACGGCAGAAGTGTTGATAATATAAAATTGCATAAGGGAGAGCTGCTGCACAAAGCCGGTTTTTGTGGAGAGGGTATGTTAATTTGCATAATTGACGGTGGATTTGAAGGTTTCGACACAATCTCTTATTTTAAACATTTATTTGCCAATGGGCAAATTTTGGGAACACGTGACTTAATTCCCGGAATCAACAACGTTTTTATAGGTACAGGGATGGGACATGGTACTGGTGTTGCTTCAATTTTATTGAGTTCTATAGAAGGAAAATTAGTAGGTACAGCCCCTAAAGCCAACTATTTCTTTATAAACTCTGAAAATTCTTGGAGTGAAAACCTTGTTGAAGAAGATTTTTGGGCGCAAGCAGCAGAAATTGCGGATAGTTTGGGTGCAGATGTTATCAGTTCTTCGATAGGATATACTAATAGTTTTGACTATGAATGGCAAAATATTTATACAATTGCCGACATTGACGGTAAGGCAAGTATTGCTTCACGAGCGGCTTCTATTTTAGCACAAAAAGGGGTAATTGTTGTACAAGCTGCAGGAAATGACGGATGGAATCCAGCATGGAAGTATATTGGTCATCCTGCAGATGCTTTTAATATTTTGGCTGTTGGTTGTGTGCTGCAAAATGGCGATGTAATGTATAGTTCATCATATGGTCCAACTGCTGATGGTCGCATTAAGCCCGATGTAGTAGCTCTTGGTGAGAATGTGTGGTATGTAAATTCAGCGGGTAAAATAAAAAACGATGGCGGATATACCAGTGCAGCAGCACCCATAATTGCTGGATTATCGGCGTGTTTGTGGCAGGCATTACCACAATATTCTTCATTAGAAATTATGCAATTAATTAGAGAATACGGAGACCAAGCAAACAATCCGGATAACAAAAAAGGATACGGGGTTCCGAATTTTTATCAATGTTATTTAGACCACACTAATAGTGTACCTGAAAATAAAAAGTTTGATGTTGAGGTTTATCCGAACCCAACAACGGGAGAATTGAGTGTAGAGACGCATCGCAATGCGTCTTTACAAAGTGTTGAGATTTTTGATATTTACGGCAGAAAATGTCACGTGTCACGTGTCACGCGTCACGAAAACAACATCAACATTTCCCATCTACGCGCAGGTATCTATTTTTTGAAAATTGAAACCGAAAAGGGAATGAACGTGAAGAAAATTATTAAGTATTAACCTCAATTATTTACCATACAAACACTTCTAAAACACTTTCACGTCTTTGTCAAACTTTACCATTTTTTTACCAACAGGGCGTATGGTAGCGATACCGGCTTGGTGCAACTCTGCCTCTAAACCCTCTTTGAACGACATCGCAGCCACCCCGAGATAGATGTTAAAATTCTTACACTCAGGATATAAAATTTTAAAGTATGCTATTTTTGAAATTATTTTTTCTATGGAAACATTATCCGGTTTGGCATTGTATTTTACTTCAATTAAAGCAGCACTTTTACCATTTAACAAAACGAGGTCAAATTCTGCTTTAATCTCCTCTTTCCTGTAAATTTGGTTTCTTCTAACTCTATAAAAACGCTCATTTGCAAAGTATTTGTCGGCCTGAAATGCATTATAAAAATATTCTTCAGCCATTTCGCCGTTGCTATTGCCCATTCCGCCCACTAATTTTGATAAATTTTTAATTAGTTTGTCCGTCTTTTCAGATTCAATAGAAAGATTTTTAATAAATTGTTTGGTTTCTTTGAATCGTTTGTCTGTTTTTTTGGATTCAATAGAAAGATTTTTAATAAACTGTTCGGTTTCTTTGAATCGTTTGTCTGTTTCGGCGTACATTGCTTTAATGTCGTCCCAAGAAAGGTTTTGATAATTCTCCATGATTTTATTTTTTAAGGTTAATAGATTCAATAGTTTAAGAGTTAGGGGTCGAAAAATTTCGACCAGTACATTTTAATAGTCAAAGAACGCGGCAAATATACACATTGAAAAGGCGTTTGTCAAGGGGTTCGTCCATTTTTTTTAAAATTAAACCTTAAATCAAACTTTTTTATAGAGTTTTGCGTTAGTGTAATGTTAAAATATGGGACAGTGAAAAAGTTTTTGTTATTAATTATTGTTTTTTTATTGGTTGAACTTGTTTGTGCTCAACAAATTGCGCTACTTCAATATCGCGGGGGCGGCGACTGGTACGCCAATCCTACTTCACTCAAAAACTTGATAGCTTTCTGCAATCAAAATTTGGGAATGAAGTTAAATCCTAAGTATGAAGTAGTTGAAGTAGGTAACGTTGACCTATACCGCTATCCGTTTGTGCATCTAACCGGACACGGAAACGTGGTGTTTAGCGAGGCTGAGGCGCAAAATTTGAGAAATTATTTAATTGCCGGTGGTTTTTTGCATATTGATGACAATTACGGATTAGACCCGTTTATTCGCAGAGAGATGAAAAAAGTGTTTCCCGAGTTTGAATTTGTGGAACTTCCTTATAATCATCCTATTTTTCATCAGAAATATGATTTTCCGAACGGGCTTCCCAAAATTCACGAGCACGACAATAAGCCTCCGCAAGGTTTTGGGCTATGGTGGGACGGACGCTTGGTTTGTTTCTATTCTTACGAGTGTGACCTCGGCGATGGCTGGGAAGACTATATGGTGCACAAAGATTCTGAAGCCACACGCACCAAAGCGTTGCAAATGGGCGCAAATATTTTGAAATACGTGTTTACGCAGTAATCATAAAATTTTCGGATATTTCTGATTATAACAAAAAATCTTCAAAGTTTTCCCTATGTATTATTTCAATGGAACTATTGGGGTAGGCTTCTAAAAATGTATTTGTTTTAGTTGTTTTCGCAGTAGGATTCCACTTAAATTCAAAAGCTGAAATTTTTCCATCCGTCTCCTCAATATAGTCAATTTCTTGTTGCTGTTGGGTGCGCCAAAACCAATTGTTAACCCATAAGTCATTGTTGTTTATTTTCTTAATTCTTTCGGAAATGATAAAATTCTCCCATAAAGCACCGATATCATTTCTAAGTTCAACAGGGTTAAAATTAGAAATAAGTGCATTTCTTACTCCATTATCCCAAAAATAGATTTTTCTGCTGTTTTTCAATTCATTACGCAAATTTCGGCGGAATGCGCTTAAACGATAAATAATATAAGATTGTTCCAAAAGAATGATGTATTGTTCAATAGTTTTACTATCAAGTCCACAAATTTGCCCTAATTCGTTGTACGAAACCAATTGCCCCACCTGAAATGCGAGCGCCTGTAGTAATTTCACAACTTTATCGGGTTTGCGAATTCGTTCCCATTTCAGAATATCTTTATATAAATAGCTGTTAATTAACTCTTTCAAAACAGTTTTTTCATTACCAAAATTTGAGACAATTTCCGGATAATACCCGAAAACCAAGCGGTGAGATAATAGTCGCCGCTCGTCAATCAAACCATGGTGCTTTGTCATTTCATCAAACGATAGTGGAAACAACATAATTTCGCGTTTGCGCCCGGTGAGAGGTTCGTTTATTTTATTTGCCAAATCGAAAGAGGAACTTCCGGTGGCTATTAATTGAATATCAGGAAGCTGGTCTGTTATTAATTTAAGTTTTATTCCTATGTTTTCAATATATTGCGCTTCGTCAATTATCAAAGTTTTGTTTTGTCCGATAATGGCGCGCCAACGTGTAGATGTAATGTGGCTTAAAACCGATTGCACATCTGCATCATCCCCACTTAACCAAAGTACATCATTTTGATTATCAAATAAATGATGTAGTATGGTGGTTTTTCCTACTTGCCTTGCCCCCATTAAAATAACTGCTTTTTTTCGTTTTAAAGCATCAACGATTTTCGTTTCAACTAACCGTTTTATCATATTAAAAATTTTTCTGCAAAAATATATAAATTTTTCTATTCCGAAATTATCGTGATTTTTTTGGATTATATTCCGAAATTATCGTGATTTTTTTGGATTATATTCCGAAAAATTACTTATCAGAACACCACTTTAATAATACAATTCCCCGATTTTACTACATAAACCCCGCGGGAAGTCAGTTTTACACTTTCTGTTTCTTTATGAACAATACTTTGGTAAACCAATTTGCCAACAATCGAATACACTTCCAAATTGTCGCCGGTTTTCAATCCGCTTACATAGAGCAAATCGTTGTAAACCCAGGCTACTAAGGTTTTAGGGGCACCGTTTATTTCGTTAACCGACAATTCGTTATAGATATTGATGTTAGTTAGGATTAACTTGTCTTGTGCGGTGCAGTCCCAGTGGCGAAACGCAATGTGAACGGTTTCTCCCAAGTAGGCAGTAAGCGGTGCCTTCACGGTTTTTAGTCCATAACCGGAAAGTGCGCCCGTTAATATTTCGGTATAATCCGTTGGATAAAGCGTTTCGGTGCGCAATGCCGTGAAATCCGCAAGTTCTACTCCCTTTTTGGAAATGAGCACGGCGTATTTTTCTGCGCCCGATGATTCGGAGGTTGCCCCGCCCACTTTATACGAAAGGGTACACACCTGACTTAACGTTACCGGTGGAGAAATGAGCCAATTGTCCGGTTCCAATGGAAACTCATTTTCAGCATCATACGATTCGGAAAGGGCATAATAGGTTCCGTTGTCTTGCAACGAAAACCACTTTTTGGTGTCGTTGTTGGCATCAATATTAAACCAACAATCAGAAATGGTGCCGGCAGAAATACCCCAAAACGCGCCATTCCAGGGCAAACCGTTTGCCGGCGGACAAACCCTGTTTTCCACAATTTTCGCTTTGGAATTATTATTCGGATTCATATCATTTTCTAAAACAACGGTAACTTTAACCGTATGATTTCCGGCAGCGGAAAGATTCAGTTTTTTAGTAAAAGTATAATTTACAGCTGCCAAACTGGTGATGTATCCGGTATAGTTTTCGGTGGCAACTTCTGTGCCGTTATGTTCCAAAATGAGTGTAAAACCACTGATTTGAGCACCACCGTTGTTTTTTATTCTAACGGTAACCGGTTCGGCATTCGTTAAATTCATCCCCAAACTTGCCGGAGCAACAATTTCAACTACCTCTGAATCAATATGATTGCTCAAATTAAAAACATTGATGTCGTCAATAGACCACATGTGACCGGATTGCCCGCCTGAATGAGTATATTTAAAAGCGACATAAATATCCTTTCCGGCGTATTGTTTTAAGGGAACTTCAATTCTTTTCCACACTTCGTCGGGAATAAGCTCGCCGGACAAACTGAGAATTTCCGTAAAAGAAGAGGGGTTGTTGTTTGTGGTAGAAATCCAAACGCCCGAATAGGAGAAATACTTTTTTTCGTAGATATATGACCAAAACTCCAACATAAAATCGCTTCCGGCGGGAAGGGAAAATTTGGGAGAAATGAGCCAACCCAACGAGCCGTCCCACCAGGCACAGCTTGCCCTTGCATTCCCCGAATGAGCGTCATA
>Ga0209628_10002081_pt1 | contig 13382 bp, 12 predicted proteins | sample TergutCu122P4_FD_187285 | JGI IMG/M metagenome (GOLD analysis project Ga0209628, IMG submission 187285) | Cubitermes ugandensis P4 segment gut microbial communities from Kakamega Forest, Kenya - Cu122 P4 (SPAdes) (version 2) | ecosystem: Host-associated > Arthropoda: Insects > Digestive system...
CAAGACAGAAATAACAAATATTTTATTTTATATATTGAATTTGTGGCTGCGGATCTATTGTTCCGGCTTGCGAGGATGCGACACGCGTGAAAAGGAGATTGTTATTTGACCGTGTTGGTGTTTTCATAAGTTTACTCTTATGTTTATAAACGAAAGAAAACGAAATGCAAATACCTATTTAATGAGTAACTTTGACAGCTTAGAAGCCGCCCCTTCAAATCTACCGCCCTAGGCAGCTGCCTAGTCTGCCTAGGCCTAAATTCGCCCCTGAACTATTCTGAAAATGAAAGTGAAAATCCTGAAGAACAAAGGTGCCAAACGGCAACACATACCACGCTCATGAACGTTGTCCCTTATAATAATTACCTCAAACATCCGCAGCTCCTACTGGCCAAGCTCACCAACAAGCAGCAGTACAAGGACTCAATAACAGCCTACGTGGAATACTTAATTAACGATCAGGAGAAGACACCAAAGGGTCTCCTTTTCCTCGACGTGTGGGGTTCCCTAGGACTTGCTGCCAATTCGGCCTTAATTATGCTACAGGTAAACATCCATTTATGTTGACGATATTTGTACAAAATTAAGTCCTTTTGGCGTGACTCAGGTGAGTGGACTGAATAACGAGCACCGTAACCACGGTGGCTCAAGAAATAAAACACAAGACGAGTAACCACAAAGAGCCCACAGGTATATCGACGCATTTAAAAATATTATTTAAATTATAATGCAAGGAACATGGCACGTGCTATGATACCAACGACGAGAGTATCTCCATTACAAATCAATAACAGTTTCACAATCTGAATTATGAACAGCTCTAGGCCAGAGCAGTTGACGAGTAACTGCCGTAGCGTTTCAGGACACTGGGACACCAGATACTTGGAACTAATGCTTAAGGAGTAACACAGGTGGTCGAACATACGTTCTTCAGTGCAAGAGAAATGCAGTTCCCACAAACAGTGATAAAATGTGTTACAGGCAGCGGACCTGGGTTTGAGTCCTGATAATTACCGCCAGTTTGCCCAGACGCAGATCGATTATGCATTGGGTGACGGTGGTCGCAGCTTCGTGTGTGGATTTGGCGATAACCCACCTACACACCCACACCATGCTTCCAGGTAAGTGTCACTCTTGCGATCACATTAATACAATACATCTGTAAGTAAATAATGTTCTTCTTGTCTAATGCAAGGTTACAATATTAAGGTTCACCTTATAATTAGCAAAGTATTTTTGCGGATTAACAGAATTCGGCATTCTGGCGCAAAGAGGCAAGACTATTTCTGGGAACATTTTTCAGGGGGAAAAATGCGTCTTATGAGAAGGGAAATATGGTAGATAAACGACATATTTAGTAACCACGTATGTATGTGTCTTAAGGCATTCCCGGTCAAATCGTGTTGCCGCGACAGTGTTATGTTGACAGTGGATACATTTGAATAGTGAGAACGTCTTTTGATTCTTCCTCTGGAAATGCCGCCATACAATGCCGAAACAATTTTGAAAACCGCCAATCTTTTTATTTACAGAGAATTATATTAAATTACTAATAATTTTGTAAAAATATCCTAAAATAGTGCCACAATAGACTAGACTGCAAACAGCATTTCTTATAAATATTTACTATTATCAGCATATTATTATTGTACATTATGTATAGCAAAATACAAAAGTAAAACAGGACATATATTTAAATGTACCCTTATTCATTCTTCATGTTGTGTACTGAATTTCTGGTTGTCCGAACGCAGATCAAATTCTGCCAAAGTTGCTTGCAGCACATTAAAGTTGGAGGGGCTTGCCCTAAGGCCATCACTGACAAAAGACGGTTAATTAGATGCCCACCATCGTCTGTGTGAAGTGGAACAAGTTAAACTTATTCACTGCTTAGAGGAATAACAATCTATGGAACATATTCTATGATAGACCCATCAGTTGAAACAAGCATATCATGGATTTCCTAGAAGTATTTCTATATATTTCTATATTATTATGTAACTACTCCCCAAATCCCAGTTTGATTTTAAAACGTCAGCAAGTACGTTTTGTGGGCTCTTCTCAATTCATTATATTTGCCTAGCAGTTTCAAAGTGTAACTTTCATGGAGCCTCTCGATCTTAGGAACAGTGAAGATTCTTTGTAATTTTGAATAATCTTCAGCCTATTATGTATACATTTTCTTCCTTATGTTCAACTCGTATATTGCCAAATATATTTTATAATTGGGAAGCAAGAATTTAAAAATTCAGAGAAACCATGGGGCAACACGAAACTTTAATCTCAACTGCACCATAACATTGCGTTCTCAATGGCCTTAAAGATTTGCTGGCTTTTCTTAGGAAATTCTATACAGTATATTTTGTACAAGCCTATGTTTGTTTCAACCCTCTGCACTGAAGTTGATTTTAACCTCCCAACGTAATCACGTAAGAAAGACTATCACAACAAACCACTCTAGCCATTATATTGCATCATTGTACATACCTAAATCATTGGGACCAACATCAGAAATGAAAGTCTGATTGTGACCTGGGGCGGAAAATCACAAACTCCCCACCTTGGAACTTGTGTCTAGTGTTTCATGGTACTTAAGTTTGCTGCAGCAGGTCCAAATCCAAGACGGCCGCAGTGTACTTTCGTGTGGGTCTGGACAAGAATTTGAGGCGTTATTTTCTATTTCCCAAGCTCTTCCTCTAGCCCACTCTTGCTGAGGTTATATCGTAGGTGACAATTTGCAGTCATCGTGCTTGCTTGCAACTTTGGCCGTGTTGCCTTTCACCAACCCCCATCCAATGTCATGCCACATCTGATGGTTTTATCCTCTTTGCCTGCACCATCGTCCACAGCCGGTACATGACTTGTGGCACGGTATGCTGCATACTTTCAGTTTCTTACTGATGGCAATGAACAGTACGCCATAAGAAATATTCCTTCAGCAAAGGAAATCTCCAGCATCAAAAACGGTACTAAGAAGGGAATGAAAATATGTGTAGAGCGCGTCCAAAAACCACGACAGTCCCTCAATCAAGGAAGTTTCTCATGCAATAAATATTTTTTTCAGTTCGTGCCCCCCCACACCGGCCGTATGTGATTGGGACATTTATGACAGCAAGGACCCAAATTACTACGTACTCACGGGAGCTATGGTAGGCGGTCCAGATAAGAACGACCACTACACTGACGATCGCACCGATTACGTTCAAAATGAAGTAGCCTTGGATTACAACGCAGGCTTCCAATCAGCTGTCGCCGCTTTCGTCACGTTGGGCTATTAAACTCACACAGCATCCAGTATGTCCGTTGGTGTGCTTATGCACAACATAATGTAAAAAATGTTAATATGTGCTGAATAGTGAAAATAAACTCTTTATACACAGTTACGTCTGGTGCATTTGTAAACAATGTCCAGTACTACGTTAGGGCCTGAAGTTGGGGATGTTGGGAAAGGAGCCAAATAAATGGCTTCAGGGTCTGCATGCTCCATGTTACCTGCCTTACAATGGTACAGCACGTAAATACCCCAGGTTTAAGCCAAGACACTCGGAAAAAAAAAATCACCTTACGGGAACACTCTTTGAAGTTTGAGCCTTGTTTGACACACTTAACAATCATAAGCACTCCGAGCCATCTCCAAAAAATTCTGGAAAAACTGAACTGTTGGATGTAGTTCATAGTTTTCTTCACAGACATCAGGCGACGTACAATTGCATGTCAACAAAAAATAAAATGGTCTGTTGAAACAGTAGCATGATGATGCACGATATTAACCTGCAACATCTGTGGGATCGAATACACCGCAAAGCACACGTACGGCTTTATGTAAACTGGCCTCTTAATACATCTATAGCGATGTTAACAGAGAGCGCAAAGCAACCTTAAGCAAAAATCCTTCATATCAGATTTTGTGAGCATATCATTCATGTCTATAAAACACTTGGAATAACATCAATTTATGCTCACATGTACGGTACGCTACACTGCATTGATATGGATGCAAATCAGAATGGCCAACACCTTACACTCCAAGTCAAAATTATGCAATTAAAAATAGACAATTAAAAACCTTTTTGACCTATAGGGACAGCTAGAACTAAACAAGGGCAACAAATATTATATATGGACCTCTCAATTTTAATTTTAACAATTCACTCTTCGTTGTATATAACATGTTTGAAAAGGTTCATTTATGACCTTACATAAAGCAAGCTTTCGAGCCGCTCCAAACCGCCACACATCAAAATGCCAGACCAGCGTCTTACCGGTGTATCTCACTCCAAATTACATACAAAATTTTAACAACAGCCTATGTTGTTGAGCCACATAACACTCAGTGTATTTATCGCTATTTGTACAGAAGGCTTCCACGAGGAACCTAGTTACAGTGTGCAAACAATAATATAATTTTATTACCATCCTCAGATTTCCTAACTACCCGATATTCACAAATTAATATTCTCACTGACACCCCCCTGATGACACAACTGAGATAGAGACCTGTCTTCATCTGTTAACCAAAACTGAGCAACTATAACTGAATGACAGGAATGACAATAAAATAATATCCATCTACACTGAATGCTATATCTGATCCGCACACTTTTGAATTTCATGTTATTTCATGCACTTTCTGTGAGATCCCGGCCAGATGTAAATAAGAAAAATTTCATATTTTTACATATGAGTATTTCATTTCCTCAACTAAGCATTTTTCCAGAATTGGCACCTCATTTTCCTGGCACTGACTATATAAATTTACCTGACTTCACATTTCATAGAATTATTCTCAACAAATTTTTGAGTGGTGAGACACTGCTAATTGTTCGATTAATGTAAGAAACAGAAGCACACATACACACACACAAAACACGGTGCTTTTGCTGTCATGTGAAAACAGCGTATGTCAGTCGGTGTTAATAATTCCATAACAGGTGCATTATTTCCATGTACTGCTTGTCCATCTCTGAGCTAGTGTCATTATTTACATTTCATGTGGTAGTCATACACAGGGAATACATTATCACTTTCTTTCAAAGCAAATGTGAAATATGGATGAAGGAAAGCAGACATCATCCACAGTAAGTCATAAAATATATATTTTAGCAACAGTTCATGAAGTTATTGGGATATGTGATGACCTGGAAAAACAGTTAAGACTTCCAGTGTCCAAAGCAAACACAACAGGGGAATTCCTTACAGCAACTGGAAGTTACATCCAGTGTGGGCCTTTCTCCAAGCAACATATAGCACTGCAACAATTGCTACTGGAAGAATCTGAATCTGCTCTTGCAGTATACTTCAAGCAAGCAAATACACTACTTCCAGAGGGAAGACCTTGCACATCACAACTCATTTGGAAGTAGACAACTTGACAGGTTCCAAAGGTTGGACTGACAGATTTAAGGGGAGAAACAACATTATTTTTACAACTCTGGTAAGTGAAAGTGGAAATATTGATTCAAAAACAGACAATGACTGGAAAAAGACCTCTGTCACATACATAATGTTGATAAGACAGGTCAATTTTTCAATAGAAAATGTAGTAAATGTCTTACTTTTTATGGTAACCCCTGCCATGAGGGAACATAAAACAGCCGGTTCCAGTGCTCCTTCCATGTAATGCCAATGGCAGCAACAAACTACCACCACATGCAACTGGCAAATATGAAAGTCCACATTGCTTAAGGACGTAAGAGGTAATCATTACTAAACACCTTATACATAGAACTCACAACACATCACACATGGACAATATCCATAAAGGATTGAAGACAAAATTATATGTTTGTATGCAAAGAAAAAACTGCAGCATATCAACATACAGCTTTTTAACCATAATTTATGAAAATGTCATTAAATTATTACTATTTCATTGCTGTAAAGTAATAAACTTTTTAAAAAATCTCTATACCTTCTATGCTGACACTATCTGCATGAGTGCTGTAATATTGTGTGAATTACTTTTGCACCTATTATATTTTAGTGAGTATTAAATATTGGTGTGAAGCCCCCTGAAGATAGCATATGTGATGCCAAAACAAGCAGCAGCAATATAAGACTAAATTTTTTGTGTCAAATGTGCATTTGTTAGTGTTACAAATGAATAATTCAGCCAAGATGCATGGAATCAATGGTGTCAAAACAGGAAAAATGTGCCAGACAGGGGTGTCTCATTTGAAAAGTAAACCAGGCAGCTCCCTAATAGATGTCATAAGCATTACAGCTTCATTCAACTTGTTCACTCTTAATGCCGTGAATGCAAAATTCCAGGCTAACACTCTCTTAAAATACAGTGTTATAATTATCAGAAAAGATTTTATGTGTAAGCTCCCACCATCGAAAAAGAAAGCAAGATGTAACCATCTTCTACATAAGAAATTCCCAGGTTCGGTTACTAAAAAGGCAGCTAGCAGTTTACACGGTCCTTTCTCGGGGATGATAAAGGGCAGTGTCAATACATCTCTTGAGATATCCAGCCATTCTCAAATCAAGGACAAACACTTGCAATCGTTAGATAACTGCTCTAGGTTTAATTCCAGATTTGTGCTAGTTCATATAGATATAACTTGATACAATTCACATACACAAATTGTACTACTGGTGCTGAACATGGAGTGCTATTATGCAGAAGGCACTGATTAACCCTTATTCTACTAACGTGAAGAATATGGTGAGCTCCTAATAATGCCAGTAAATGGCAGATGGGATTTAACTCGGCGTTTAAAGGGTTAATATGGGAGCTATCCTTTGTTGTAAACCTGTTCACATGAACTGTCCTCACTCATTCCAGGTACAGCCTTGTTCGCTGTGGGTACCACACTAAAGACTGCATTGCAACAAGGCAAAGCTGCACAAGCGCCTAGCCCATTAGCAAAAATCACTATGAAAATGGTTAAAAGGCAATTTACCTTAATGGTTAGTTGAAGTTCAACTAATGTTCTACAAAAGCAGTTAGGGTGGTAAGGATACCTACAGCTCCTAAACTTACTAAAGTCAGAAATACAGGTAATATCTTCTTTCAACCTTCAGGGCACAGTCCCAGGCTCAGACTTGTACCTCAAGTGGTTACAAAGACCACAGAGAAGGTATGATGTTTATAAGAAGCATGGGAAGGAAAATGAGACTGTCACGATGTCATGCGCAGGACAGAGTCTGTCATCAGTATACCGCTGTAGCTTGGCCATTTTGTCAAAGGGTAAATTATTAGTAACATGTTTAATAAACACTGCATAATCAATGTCACTTTTTTACACAATCACTGAACTGTTCTCCATAAATTACTGACATTTATTTATCAAATAATGCAGAAATTAAAACAGATTGTAAATTCTGCACCAAGATACAAATAAATAACCCTGAGCATTCAAAAATAAAAAGTAACTTCAGAAGTCTGTAACTCCATATCTGAATATTATTTACCTCTGTTTTAAGACAGCAACAGAAGTTAAAAGTCGATGTTGTCGCATATATTCTGGCACAATATCATGCAACCACTCGGGGTCTACTTGTGAAACCTGCCGCAAATAACAGCTTCCAGTCTGGACAACTTCAGTAAACAAAACAAAATGAGGTTGCAAGCCATACAGTACAGAAGATGGATGGATGGAAACTATCTGCCGTGACTCCACCTACAAAAGAAGTTACAGGGAAAACATTCTTACACAAATATTACTCAATTTTGTTTTAAAATTTAAAGACAATGTTGTATCATTACAAAACAGTGCTCAGCTGAGATGGAAACATACTGGTAAAATATCAAAGTGGTAATTTACTGTGTGACAATAGAAACAACAGCACAGGAGGTTTCTCTGCATGTACTGCTGACTCCTATCAGTCTTTGCTTATACAGAACTGTATAAATGATTAATGTGAAAAGGTGATACCAACTTGCCACATTTCACTACAGCTGATGGAAATGACCCATTCTACCTTCAAACCTACTGGTTTGTCCTCAGGAAATAAAGAAATTACGTGCATTATTTCATTCTGGGGCTTAGATGCGCCAGTGTTTTGTATTCTTCAAATTCTTTCCAAAACACAAATTATAGTAACCAAAACCTAGAAATTAGGAAGGCCGAACTCCTTTGCTAATTATACTGAACTCAAAAAACTTCACATACAGTAGCTATGGACATGTATGTGGTATGTGTAAGTAGCACTAGCTTCATGAAAATTCCCATCTGTCAAATGACTCAAAACAGCCACTATATGCCATTCACATACTGGTTTGAACTCCCAGTCTGGTGAAAAAATATTGAGCTGAATATTCAACATGCACTTACAGCACACCACGTTCCAGCACTTTTACTGTGTCATGACATTTGTTGACTGCCATAAGGATTTCCGTCACTCCACGCACATCCATACACTGATATGACCATCAAGGAAAAACCATGCCTCATAACTCCAGTCATGTATATTTTGCAAAAACAACTTGCAAAAGTGAATACATAATCTGTTTAGGCTCATGAACAACAATTACTCTAAATGGAAGAAATTAAGTGTTGTAGCTGTGAATGCATATCCCTTTTACACACAAAGGCCAAGTCCCTGAAGGTTCGGTAATCCTTAACTGTCCTTCAATGCCTTGATACTCTTCTTCAATTAAAACACTATCCTTACACCGTCTTCTTGTCGCAAACTGAAACTGTGGCCAACCACTATTAGATGAGCTTCAATATGTACAGATCTGTGGGATCTCATTCTTGAGGGTATTTGCAAGCAATATGTCATATGCCGTTTCTGTAAGTTTCCTCTTATGTGAATTGTTTAACTATGAAAACCTGGTATTGAATTGTACATCCCAGTGCAAGAACAGCAGAATTCGGACCTTAAAACAAGAGCTCTGAGCAAAAAAAGCCTTCAGTTACAACCACAAAGATCACAACATGTTTACTAACTGCACGTATGAGTCACTGTCACACCAGCAAATAAAGCAGTGTTATGCAATGTTGCAGTGTTCCTGCTCAAGAGAACCTACTGGATTATAGAGTTAACTTACATAAAGGTCATCAAATTATCTGTAAAACATGAAATTGAGATGGCAGCACAAAACAGATCTTGGTCTATGAAGTATAGAAGAGTTTCACAATTTGTGTTTCATCAGACTTTAATAGGGTAATAAAATCAAAGATAAGATAGACAGGACAGGTAGCATGTTTGGGACACAACAAATTCATAGAAGATACTGGTCAGTAAGCCATAATGAAACATGCTGGTACACATGACAGATCAGTATTAAAACAGACCTTACACTAGGGGTGTTCATGCAAGGGACAAATTTATTGAATTATTGTGTTAATTTGGGTTTCCAGCTGATTTACTATTTTGTTTAACTTTGGTTTTTTAATAACATTCATTTTTTGTAATAGTTGCTTTATCTTTGGTAATTACGCCTTCATCAGTGAACTAGTGTTTCGCCAAAGGTTGGCACTCCTGATTTGTTCTAGAACAAGTTTGCACACGACCCGAATTCCCGGGCTTTCATTGTATGTGAGGCAAGCGTGGCTGCGCTGACGCCACGCTACTGTTAGACAAGGCACAACTTCCACCGAGTGCAGACGCGCGACGTATGCTCGCGTCAGTCTTTGTCTCCGTTGCATCATTGCAACGTAAAGTATTTGTAAGTGTTTTCCAGTGATCACTTCAAGCAAATACAACATCGCTTAACAGCCATAGTGTCACAAACGGCACCACTATGGATTAATCAGCACGCTAAAGCCAGCCTTCAAACAGGACAGACGTGTCGAAGGCTACCTCAGTATTTCTTTGTTCCTTTGTCAACCAGCACAAAGGAAGTGATGTGCCCTCAGCAGCACATAACGTCATTAAAATAAGTAACTTGTGTTTATCAGTAACTTAACAAATTTACATAACTTCGAGTGCAATTTAAGTGTTAACACGCCACATCAAGCTGCAAAGGTGACGCCAGGCAGCTATGATAAGTGTTATTGTGATTGAAAACAAAGGAAACCAACATACTAAGTTTGTGTAATTAGTAAAACCATAATATAAATTCGGCAAAGTGAAATTCATATGTGAGCTACTAGAAAATAAATTACAGTTTATTTTTGTTAATTAAACCAGTGCACACTATATTATCTTATGTACCCACAAGCGTACAAGGGGAGTAAGAATAAGGAATAAATTTATAACGCTTGTCTATCGCCTTGACATGCATGCGACAAATTCAACCCACAATGAATCAAGTGTTTCCTGCCAGATGAGTCACATTATAAGAAAGGCCTGCAATAGTATCTGGATTGTACAGGAGCACAATGTCCATTTTCTTCACTACTAGTTGTGTTTACACCTAATGACATAATATGTGTGCAAATGCATAATGTATATATACAACTGACTTGATCAAGTCAGCAACCAAGCAAATATGCTGTTACCATAGCAGCAGGACAGCATGCAGCCCTTAAAATCCCTAGGTATGAAAATCGCCCATGTACTTACAGTGAGATACTGTCTTTCTCTTTGCAGTTCGGCAATGTTCATGAATAAGCCAGTTACAAGACACTTCCTCACTTGATCTATATTTTGGCCACAAGAGGATGATGGAATCTTGCACCGCTGACAAAGGTCAGCCAACTGAGAGCGAACTGCACTTGCATACTGAAGATTACGCACATTTAAGAAATTCTCATGGCACCATTGCTGTAAACATTAAATATATAAAAGAATTACCAAACAACACCAGCCACCGCCACCACCACCACCCTTACCCATAACAGGACTAGGTGGCTCACAATAAGTACTACAAAATAAAATGGGTCTTTCTACACGTAACTTCCTCTGGGCTGACATATTCACACATGCCAACCCCTCCTCCCCAAAACTCATTCTTTCAGCATATTTTGTCCACTTTCTTGTATAGTGCTGCACAAATTCTGTGATTCTGTTATCACTTCTTAAAGCCTTTCATGGCAAAGAGAGGTGTACACCACCTCTAACTCAACCTCATGTAATAACAGCATACTCTCATACCAGTATATCACTGCTTTATGGAACATGGTGATTCTTTACAATTTGCATATTATAAAATATGAAAGATAACTGTACATACCTTCTTCTGAGTAACTGTGCTGAAGATTCTATATATGTTCAGTAGAGTGACGTGATCTCCTGATGTGGAGACAAACTTCTCATGAGCTGCTACTGCCTGCTCACGCTTGCTAGGTGGTGTAACAAACACAGACTCACTTGACATTAAGGCCACAATGCTCAGAATCTCCTCTCTAAATTAAAAACAGAGATCATACCAATTACAGTGTTGTGGCTATCATTATATGGATTTCATACAAGGAGGTCATGAACAGCTGAATAATTAATAGCTGCTTAAACAGCACTCTGTGATATGGGGTGCTAGTGTGTTAATTTTTCAGTATAAAATTTCTATTTTGTCACCTTTCATACAAAAAATATTTTTCTGACTTTTATTACAACTAAACAGTGGTCAGCATCACATTGACACATACAGACTCAACGTCTATCGTATGGCCATGTACAAAGTAGCTAAAAAGATCTTGAGAGTACATGTGTGCAGGACATGCAGTTTCTGAATTTAAGAGTTGCTATATATTGGTCATAATAAATGTGTTCAAAAACACCTCACTGTGGACTATTTTGACTGTTCATATGTACAAGGCTCTAACACAGTAACAAATATTGAAGTGGTTAACCTAAGTCTGGAGGGGAGGAATGGTTAAAAGAGATTCCAATAGGCTGATAGAATGTTCACACACTGTACAGACTATTGCACAAGGAAACAAACCAAATGTAACAATACATCCACATGAATGATGTTTTACAAAATTTTGAGGTATCTCAAGAAAATTTAGTGCTGTATGTGGAATAAATTGGAGGCACACAGTGGCACAGTCGTTTAAGGCACTACAATAAACGCTGGAAGGTTGCGGGTTTGATTCCTGACAGTGTCATTGGAAGTTTTCATTGACAAAATCTTTCTGGCTCCAATATGGCCCTGAGGGACTCAGCCTCTCACAGAACTGAGTACCAGGAACATTTGCTGGAGGATAAATGCGGCCAGTGCGTACAGCTGACAATCTTACCACCTTCATGGGCCTACTGTCATGAAATCTGGGAGCCGCAATCTCCTGGAAGCATCAGGGCCTGCCCAGCACTGTATAAGGATTGCTCTACCTTTTTGTTTTTTTATGTAGAATGAATTGGGCACTAAAAGAAAATTGTTCACTATAATATATGACTATGCCACACCACAAATTCAGGACAGTTTGCTAATTCTCCATCCACTGATGTCAACATATGGTTAACATGAATTGTTACAAGCAACCACTTTAAGATCCTATGAGGTTCTCCTCAAATCTAGGATCCAACTTTTTTAATATCATGAATAAACTTGGTATCGAAACTTTTCTCGCACATCCAGCATTCAAAAACATTATATTTATTTTGTTGCCAGTCACATGGTCTGCAACAAAGTCTTCAAGCATCATTAAATTCTTGGGCCACCTCACCACAATACAGAATCTACGATCAATGACTGAAGTGTCACAATAACTGGAAAGCTCACAACCTCCCGTTATGGCAACAACCATCCACACAAACTTCCCAATAATTTTTACCTAAGCAGGCAACATCTTATACAAAATCCAGTATTTTAGACACATATGTCAAGTTGCATAAAAGTTTATGTTCTGATAGTTGCACAATGCATGACAAATTGAGGTGATAAATACTTGTATGCATGTTTTAATATCCACTTTAAAGTGGTGTATGTGTGTTTCACCACTCCCACAGTAATTCTTGCAATGTCCACTTCCTATGCTACTCACAGTAAAAATTAACTAACTCACGTCTTTCCCCCCAAAATAATTTCCATGTATGCTGATGTATCAAGAATACTCTCCCCTACATCACTTCATTAGCTCTACACTTCTCTAGTTCAATCACAATACAATTCGCAGGTTAAATTATAAATATCATTGGATTTACTGCAAAATATAGTCCTCTCTTTCTCTCTACACTATATATAAGACACATGGGTGCGGACCCCTCACCCCACTGCCTAATAACGCAGCGTTTTTCCAGATCTCAAAGAAGTCGCCTGAAGCCTTGAGCTCAGGGCGATCCGCTACAATACATCCAAGTCAGGTTACGGGTTAAAATATCTTTCCAAAAACACCGCAGTTTCAAATTTGGATTATAATACAGGTGACACCCAAACAAAGGCATATATGAAGATATGAATAAAAGACATCATACAGAAGTGAAATGGAAACTGAAATGTACTGGATGACAAACAGGGCTGCTGATGATTTTTGGTGATGGTGATATCTGTCCTCCACATAAGAGGAAGGAATTCAGCTGACATCACTACTCATGAAAGATCATGT
>Ga0209628_10002082_pt1 | contig 13380 bp, 8 predicted proteins | sample TergutCu122P4_FD_187285 | JGI IMG/M metagenome (GOLD analysis project Ga0209628, IMG submission 187285) | Cubitermes ugandensis P4 segment gut microbial communities from Kakamega Forest, Kenya - Cu122 P4 (SPAdes) (version 2) | ecosystem: Host-associated > Arthropoda: Insects > Digestive system >...
TCGAAATCGTCGGCATCCGCGCCACGCAAAAAACCACCTGCACCGGCGTCGAGATGTTCAGGAAGCTCCTCGATCAGGGCCAGGCCGGCGACAACGTCGGCATCCTGCTGCGCGGCACCAAGCGCGAAGAAGTCGAGCGTGGCCAGGTGCTGTGCAAGCCCGGCTCGATCAAGCCGCACACCCACTTTACCGGTGAGGTGTATGTGCTGAGCAAGGACGAAGGCGGCCGTCACACGCCGTTTTTCAACAACTACCGGCCGCAGTTTTACTTTCGTACCACCGACGTGACCGGTGCCATTGAGCTGCCCGAGGGCAAGGAGATGGTCATGCCCGGCGACAACGTAAGCATCACCGTCAAGCTGATCGCCCCCATCGCGATGGAAGAGGGCCTGCGCTTTGCCATCCGCGAGGGTGGCCGCACCGTGGGCGCGGGCGTGGTGGCCAAGATCATCGAGTAAGGAGCTTTTAGGGGTATAGCTCAATTGGCAGAGCGTCGGTCTCCAAAACCGAAGGTTGTAGGTTCGATTCCTACTGCCCCTGCCAGCAGCTTTGGCTGGCATTGAGAAAAAAGCCCGCCAAGGTCTTGGCGGGCTTGTGTGTATATGGATAACCGGCGTTTTTGGCCCCTGGGCCGCACGCCACGCAAACTGAAATTAGCCCAAACATGGCAAGCACTCAAGTTGAAACCGTGAGCACCGGCGCCGACAAGGCGCGGCTGGTGGCTGCCGCCGCGCTGGTGGTGGCCGCGCTGGCGGGGTTCTATCTGCTGGCCAACAAGGGGGCCATGTTCCAGTGGGGCGCGCTGGCCGCCGGGCTGGTGCTGGCGGCGGTGGTGTTTTTCACCGCCGAGGCGGGCAAGCAGTTGGTCGCCTATGGGCGCGACTCCTGGCGCGAGGTGCGCAAGGTGGTCTGGCCGTCGCACAAGGAGGCGTTTCAGACCACACTGTTCGTGTTCGCCTTCGCGGTGGTGATGGCAATCTTTTTGTGGCTGGCCGACAAGACCCTCGAGTGGACGCTGTACGACCTGGTACTGGGGTGGAAACGCTAATGAACGATGCCGTGAATCAAGCCGCGCCCGCCGCCGCCAATCCGGACCTCAAGTGGTACGTGGTTCATGCCTATTCTGGCATGGAAAAGGCGGTTGAGCGCAACATCGTCGAGCGCATCAACCGCGCCGGCATGCAGGCCAAGTTTGGCCGCATCATGGTGCCGACGGAAGAAGTGGTCGAGATGAAAAACGGCCAAAAGCGCACCACCGAGCGCAAGTTCTTCCCCGGCTATGTGCTGGTCGAGATGGTGATGGACGACGAGACCTGGCACCTGGTCAAGCACACCAACAAGGTGACGGGTTTTGTGGGCGGGGCCAAAAACCGCCCGGCCCCGATCTCGGAAGACGAGGTGATGAAGATCGTCAACCAGATGCAAGAGGGCACGGACAAGCCGCGCCACAAGGTCGAGTTTGTGGTGGGCGAGTACATCCGCGTCAAGGATGGCCCGTTTACCGACTTCAACGGCACGGTCGAGGAAGTCAATTACGAAAAAAGCAAGGTGCGCGTGTCGGTCACGATTTTTGGCCGTGCCACGCCGGTGGAACTGGAATTTGCCCAGATCGAAAAGACCTGAGCCAGTAGCGTGTTTTCAAAGCTGTCGATGCTTTTCCCGGCTCGGCGTTGACGGCGGTTTTTCAAGTTCAGAGCCGTTCACCCCGGGGAGTCCGCGTTTATTGATGCGCGGACGCTAATACCCGCAAGGAGAAAAGAGCATGGCGAAGAAGATCGTCGGCTTCATCAAGCTGCAAGTGCCCGCTGGCAAGGCCAACCCGTCGCCGCCCATCGGCCCGGCGCTGGGCCAGCGCGGATTGAACATCATGGAATTCTGCAAGGCGTTCAACGCCCAGACCCAGGGCGTGGAGCCAGGGCTGCCGCTGCCGGTGGTGATCACCGCGTTTGCGGACAAGAGTTTCACCTTCATCATCAAAACGCCCCCGGCGGCGACGCTGATCAAGAAGGCCATCAAGCTGGACAAAGGCTCCAGCAAGCCGCATACCGACAAGGTGGGCAAGATCACCCGCGCCCAGCTGGAAGAAATCGCCAAGACCAAGATGAAGGACATGACCGCCGCCGATCTGGATGCCGCCGTGCGCACCATCGCTGGCTCGGCCCGTTCAATGGGCGTTACCGTGGAGGGCGTGTGACATGACCAAGCCAACCAAAAAAACCAAGGCCCAGCAAGGCAAGATCGACAGCAACAAGCTGTATCCGCTGGGCGAGGCGCTGGATCTGGTCAAGCAGTTTGCCACCGCCAAGTTCGATGAGTCGATCGACGTGGCGGTGCAGCTTGGCATCGACGCCAAAAAATCCGACCAGGTAGTGCGCGGCGCCGTGGTGCTGCCAGCCGGTACCGGCAAGACCAAGCGCGTGGCCGTGTTTGCGCAAGGACCAAAGGCCGAAGAGGCCAAGGCCGCCGGCGCCGACGTGGTGGGCATGGACGATTTGGCCGCGCAGGTCAAGGCCGGCAACATGCCGTTTGACGTGGTGATTGCCGCGCCGGATGCGATGCGCGTGGTCGGCACGCTGGGCCAGATTCTGGGCCCGCGCGGGCTGATGCCCAACCCCAAGGTGGGTACCGTCACGCCCGATGTGGCCACGGCGGTGAAAAACGCCAAGGCCGGGCAGGTGCAGTTCCGCGTGGACAAGGCTGGCATCGTGCACGGCACCATCGGCCGCCGCTCGTTTGAAGCGGACAAGCTGCAAGCCAACCTGGCCGCGCTGATCGACGCGCTGAACAAGGCCAAGCCGGCCACCAGCAAGGGCGTGTATTTGCGCAAGGTGGCGGTGTCCAGCACCATGGGCGTGGGTGTGCGCGTGGATATGCAAACGCTTGGAGCGTAATGAATTTGGCCAGCCGCGTTTGCCTGTAAAGGCGTGCGCGGCTGGCCGGATGTGGTGGGCCGGGGCAAGCGCCAAGCTTGCCCCGGGCCATCAAAGACCGCTGGCGCGGGGTGCGAGTCCCGCTTAATAAGCTTCTGATTCACGGAAGCAGCCAGCGCAGATGGCGTGCCCGCTGCAAAGGGTTTTTAACCTGAAACAGCAGGTCGCTGCAAGAGAAGGCGCGCCGCCCGCAAGAGCGGCGCATTTTGAAGGAGTAGACCTTTGAGTCTGAATCGCAGTGAGAAAGAAGCGGTCATCAAGGAAGTGACCGGCCTTGCCGCCAAAGCTCAAACGCTGGTGATGGCTGAGTATCGCGGCGTCACGGTCGCCGACATGACGAAACTGCGCGCCGACGCGCGCGGCAAAAGCGTGGCCCTGAGCGTGTTGAAAAACACTCTGGCCCGCCGCGCCGTGGCTGGCACCGGTTTTGAAGTGGCGGCCGATCAGATGACCGGCCCGCTGATCTACGGATTTTCCGAAGACGCGGTGGCCGCCGCCAAGGTGATGGCCGATTTCGCCAGGACCAACGACAAGCTGGTCATACGCGGCGGCGTGTTCGGCGGCAAGGCGCTGGACGCTGGCGGCGTCAAGCAACTGGCCAGCATCCCGACCAAGGAAGTGCTGCTGGCGCAACTGTGCGGCCTGCTCATGTCGCCGATCTCCCGCACCGCCGTGGTGCTGGGCGCCCTGGCGGCCAAAAAGGGCGAAGGCCAGCCGGCTGCCGCGGCAGCCTGAAGACAGGCGCGGCATTTTCTGTAATTTATTTTTCTGTTTTAGGTGAAACAAATGGCATTTGACAAAGACGCATTTTTGACCGCGCTGGACGGCATGACGGTCATGGAACTCAACGACCTGGTGAAAGCCATCGAAGAGAAATTCGGCGTAAGCGCCGCGGCCATGGCCGCCCCGGCTGCTGGCGGCGGCGGCGGCGGTGCGGCGGCGGCGGTCGAGGAAAAGACCGAATTCACCGTGATGCTGACCGAAACCGGCGCCAACAAGGTATCGGTCATCAAGGCGGTGCGCGAAATCACCGGCCTGGGCCTGAAAGAAGCCAAGGACCTGGTCGATGGCGCGCCCAAGCCAGTCAAGGAAGGCATCGCCAAGGCCGACGCCGAGGCGGCCAAGAAGAAGCTGGAAGAAGCTGGCGCCAAGGCCGAGCTGAAGTAATCGCGTGCTGTATTTATGATAGCTGGCCGCGCTCGTTATGTGTGGTTTTCAGGCACAAAACAGCCTGAAACCATTACCTGACAAGCGCTGGCAGCTATCAATTTGATTGTCATAGCGACTGTTTCAGAGCGCACCTGAAAGCGGCCCGCGGCAAGGGGGCCGCTTTCAAGTGTCTTCTGATCCCGACTACGGAAGACCTCTTGGTTCGGGCCGCGTGCAATGCGTGGCCGTCCGCCATCGGCTGGTAGTGGCCAGCCACCAAGGTCAAAAGTCGCCATACACCCCAGGACCCACGGACCACCGCCCGGAGATTACATGGCCTACACCTTTACCGAACGCAAGCGCATCCGCAAAAGCTTTGGCACGCGCGAGAGCGTGCTCGAAGTGCCCTACCTGCTGCAAATGCAAAAAGACGCCTACACCGCCTTTTTGCAGGCCGGCGCGCCGCCCAAGAAACGCACGCACGAGGGCTTGCAGGCGGCTTTCGAATCCGCCTTTCCGATCGTCTCGCACAACGGCTTTGTCGAGATGAAGTTCATCGAGTACACGTTGGCCAAGCCCGCGTTTGACGTGCGCGAGTGCCAGACGCGCGGGCTGACCTACTCGTCGGCGGTGCGCGCGCGCGTGCAGCTCATCATTTATGACCGCGAATCGTCCACCTCGCAAAGCAAGGTGGTCAAGGAGGTCAAGGAGCAAGAGGTCTACATGGGCGAAGTGCCCCTGATGACCGACAAGGGATCGTTTGTCGTCAACGGCACCGAGCGCGTGATCGTCAGCCAGCTGCACCGCTCGCCCGGCGTGTTTTTCGAGCACGACAAGGGCAAGACGCACAGCTCCGGCAAACTGCTGTTTTCCGCGCGCATCATTCCCTACCGCGGCTCGTGGCTGGACTTTGAGTTCGACCCCAAGGACATTTTGTTTTTCCGCGTCGATCGCCGCCGCAAGATGCCGGTGACGATTTTGCTCAAGGCCATTGGCCTGAACCCGGAGCAAATCCTGGCGCACTTCTTCGACAACGACAACTTCCGCCTGATGGACAGCGGCGCGCAGATGGAATTCGTGGCCGACCGCCTGCGCGGCGAAGTGGCGCGCTTTGACATCACCGACAAGTCGGGCAAGGTCATCGTCGCCAAGGACAAGCGCGTCACCGCGCGCCACACGCGCGATCTGGAGCAGGGCAAGACCACCCACATCAGCGTGCCGGAAGACTTTTTGATTGGCCGCGTGGTGGCCCGCAACGTGATCGACCCCGACACCGGCGAAATCCTGGCCAGGGCCAACGACGAGCTGACCGAAGCGCTGCTGAAAAAACTGCGCGACGCCCGCGTTGGCGAGCTGCAATGCCTGTACACCAACGAGCTGGGCCAGGGTGCCTACATCTCGCAAACGCTGCGCGCCGACGAGACCGAAGGCGAGCTGGCCGCGCGCGTGGCCATCTACCGCATGATGCGCCCCGGCGAGCCGCCCACCGAAGACGCCGTGCAAGCGCTGTTTCAGCGCCTGTTTTACAACCCGGACACGTATGACCTCTCGCGCGTCGGGCGCATGAAGTTCAACGCCCGTGTTGGCCGCGAAGAATCCACCGGCCCGATGGTGCTGACCGACGAGGACATCCTGGCGGTGGTCAAGATTCTGGTCGAGCTGCGCAACGGCCGCGGCGAGGTCGATGACATCGACCACCTTGGCAACCGCCGCGTGCGCTGCGTTGGCGAGCTGGCCGAAAACCAGTACCGCATCGGCCTGGCGCGCATCGAAAAAGCCGTGCGCGAGCGCCTGGGCCAGGCCGAGCAAGACCCGCTGATGCCGCACGATTTGATCAACTCCAAGCCCATCTCGGCGGCGCTCAAGGAGTTTTTCGGCTCGTCGCAACTGTCGCAGTTCATGGACCAGACCAACCCGCTGGCCGAGATCACGCACAAGCGGCGCGTGTCCGCGCTTGGCCCGGGGGGCCTGACGCGCGAGCGCGCCGGCTTTGAGGTGCGCGACGTGCACGTCACCCACTATGGCCGCGTGTGCCCGATCGAAACGCCGGAAGGCCCCAACATCGGCCTGATCAACTCGCTGGCGCTGTACGCGCGCCTGAACGAATACGGCTTTATCGAAACGCCGTACCGCCGCGTGGTGGACGGCAAGGTAACCAACACCATCGACTACCTGTCGGCCATCGAAGAAGGCAAATACGTCATCGCCCAGGCCAACGCCGCGCTGGACAAGGACGGGCGCCTGACAGGCGATCTGGTGTCGGCGCGCGAAAAGGGCGAATCGATCCTGGTCGGCGCCGAGCGCATTCAGTACATGGACGTATCGCCAACGCAAATCGTGTCGGTGGCCGCGTCGCTGGTGCCGTTTTTGGAGCACGACGACGCCAACCGCGCGCTCATGGGCGCCAACATGTCGCGCCAGGCGGTGCCGGTGCTGCGGCCCGAAAAGCCGCTGGTGGGCACCGGCATCGAGCGCGTGGCCGCCATCGACTCCGGCACCGTCGCCACCGCGCGGCGCGGCGGCGTGGTCGATTACGTGGACGCCACGCGCATCGTGATCCGCGTGAATGACAACGAGACGGTGGCCGGCGAAGTGGGCGTGGACATCTACAACCTGATCAAGTACCAGCGCAGCAACCAGAACACCAACATCCACCAGCGCCCCATCGTCAAGCGCGGCGACAAAATCGCCAAGGGTGACGTGATCGCCGACGGCGCTTCCACCGACCTGGGCGAGATCGCCATCGGCCAGAACATGCTGATCGCGTTCATGCCGTGGAACGGCTACAACTTCGAGGACTCGATCCTGATCAGCGAGCGCGTGGTGGCCGACGACCGCTACACCAGCGTCCACATCGAAGAGCTGGTGGTAATGGCGCGCGACACCAAGCTGGGCGCCGAAGAAATCACGCGCGACATCCCCAACCTGGCCGAGCAGCAACTCAATCGCCTCGATGAGTCGGGCATCATCTACGTCGGCGCCGAAGTGCTGCCCGGCGACACGCTGGTCGGCAAGGTCACGCCCAAGGGCGAGACCACGCTCACGCCGGAAGAAAAACTGCTGCGCGCCATCTTTGGCGAAAAAGCCAGCGATGTGAAAGACACCTCGCTGCGCGTCGAGCAAGGCAGCCAGGGCACGGTGATCGACGTGCAGGTGTTCACGCGCGAAGGCATTCAGCGCGACAAGCGCGCCCAGCAGATCATCGACGACGAACTCAAGCGCTACCGGCTCGACCTTAACGACCAGTTGCGCATCGTCGAGGCCGATGCCTTCGACCGGCTGGAAAAACTGCTGACCGGCAAAACCGCCAATGGCGGTCCCAACAAGCTGGCCAAGGGCGCCAAGATCACCAGGGACTATCTGGCGGGCATCGACAAATACCACTGGTTCGACATCCGTCCGGCCAGCGAGGACGTGGCCGCGCAGCAGGAAAGCATCAAGCTGTCGATCGACCAGCAACGCCACAGTTTCGATCTGGCGTTTGAGGAAAAACGCAAAAAACTCACGCAGGGCGACGAGCTGCCCGCGGGCGTGCTCAAGATGGTCAAGGTCTATCTGGCTGTCAAGCGCCGCTTGCAGCCGGGCGACAAGATGGCCGGGCGGCACGGCAACAAGGGCGTGGTGTCAAAAATTGTGCCGGTCGAGGACATGCCATACATGGCCGACGGCACCCCGGTCGATATCGTGCTCAACCCGCTGGGCGTGCCCTCGCGCATGAACGTGGGCCAGGTGCTGGAAGTGCACCTGGGCTGGGCCGGCAAGGGCATCGGCGAGCGCATCGGCGAGATGATGCAGGCTGAAGGCCGCGTAGCCAGGCTGCGCAAGTATCTGGAAGACTTGTACAACGGCACCGGCCGCAAGGAAGACCTGTCCAAACTCAGCGACGAGCAGTTGCTGCAAATGGCGGGCAACCTGACGACCGGCATGCCGTTTGCCACGCCGGTGTTCGACGGCGCGTCCGAGCAGGAGATTCACGCCATGCTCAAGCTGGCGTATCCGCAAGAAGTCGCCAGCGTCAAGGGGCTGACCGCCACGCGCACGCAAGCGCACCTGTACGACGGGCGCACGGGCGATGCGTTCGAGCGTCCCACCACCATCGGCTACATGCACTTCCTCAAGCTGCACCACCTGGTCGATGACAAGATGCACGCGCGCTCCACCGGCCCGTACTCGCTGGTCACGCAGCAGCCGCTGGGCGGCAAGGCGCAGTTTGGCGGCCAGCGTTTCGGCGAGATGGAAGTGTGGGCGCTGGAAGCCTACGGCGCGTCCTACACCCTGCAGGAAATGCTGACGGTGAAGTCCGACGACGTGCAGGGCCGCACCAAGGTGTACGAGTCCATCGTCAAGGGCGAGCATTCGATCGACGCCGGCATGCCGGAGTCGTTCAACGTGCTGGTCAAGGAAATCCGCTCGCTGGGTCTGGACATCGAGCTTGAGCGTTCGTAAGAAGAGGAAAGCCACATGAAATCGCTACTCGATTTGTTCAAGCAATTCACGCCGGATGAGCACTTTGATGCCATCCGCATCGGCCTGGCCTCGCCCGAAAAGATCCGCTCGTGGTCCTTCGGCGAAGTGAAAAAGCCCGAAACCATCAACTACCGCACCTTCAAGCCCGAGCGCGACGGCCTGTTTTGCGCCAAGATTTTTGGTCCCATCAAGGACTACGAATGCCTGTGCGGCAAGTACAAGCGCCTCAAGCATCGCGGCGTGATTTGCGACAAATGCGGCGTTGAGGTCACCCAGACCAAGGTGCGCCGCGAGCGCATGGGCCACATCGACCTGGCCGCGCCGTGCGCGCACATCTGGTTCCTCAAGTCGCTGCCATCGCGCCTGGGCCTGGTGCTGGACATGACGCTGCGCGACATCGAGCGCGTGCTGTACTTCGAGGCCTACGTGGTCACCGACCCCGGCATGACGCCGCTGAAAAAGTTCAGCATCATGAGCGAGGACGACTACGAAGCCAAACGCAAGGAGCACGGCGACGAGTTCACCGCGCGCATGGGCGCCGAAGGCGTCAAGGAGCTGCTGGAAAGCATCGACCTGGATGCCGAGATTGAAAAACTGCGGGGCGATCTGACCGGCTCCGAAGTCAAGGTCAAGAAAAACGCCAAGCGCCTGAAAGTGCTGGAAGCGTTCAAAAAATCCGGCATCAAGCCCGAATGGATGGTGCTGGGCGTGCTGCCCGTGCTGCCGCCGGACTTGCGGCCGCTGGTGCCGCTTGATGGCGGGCGTTTTGCCACCTCGGACCTGAACGACTTGTACCGGCGCGTAATCAACCGCAACTCGCGCCTGCGCCGCCTGCTGGAACTCAAGGCGCCGGAGATCATCGCCCGCAACGAAAAGCGCATGCTGCAAGAAGCCGTTGACAGCCTGCTGGACAACGGCCGCCGCGGCAAGGCCATGACCGGGGCCAGCAAGCGCGCCCTGAAGTCGCTCGCGGACATGATCAAGGGCAAGGGCGGGCGCTTTCGCCAAAACCTGCTGGGCAAGCGCGTGGACTACTCGGGCCGCTCGGTCATCACCGTTGGCCCCACGCTCAAGCTGCACCAGTGCGGCCTGCCCAAGCTGATGGCGCTGGAATTGTTCAAACCCTTTATCTTCGCGCGGCTGGAAGCCATGGGCATTGCCACCACCATCAAGGCCGCCAAGAAAGAAGTCGAGGCCGGCACGCCCGTGGTGTGGGACTTGCTTGAAGAAGTCATCACCGAACACCCGGTGCTGCTCAACCGCGCGCCCACGCTGCACCGGCTGGGCATTCAGGCGTTCGAGCCAATCCTGATCGAAGGCAAGGCGATCCAGTTGCACCCGCTGGTGTGCGCGGCGTTCAACGCCGACTTCGACGGCGACCAGATGGCTGTACACGTACCGCTATCTGTAGAAGCGCAGATGGAAGCGCGCACGCTGATGCTGGCGTCCAACAACGTGCTGTTCCCGGCCTCGGGCGAGCCGTCCATCGTGCCGTCGCAAGACGTGGTGCTGGGCCTGTACTACACCACGCGCGAGCGCGTCAACGGCAAGGGCGAGGGGCTGGTGTTCGCCGACGTGGGCGAGGCGCAGCGCGCGCTGGACGCGGGCGCGGTCGAGCTGACGGCCAAGGTCAGCGTGCGCCTGACCGAGTGGAACAAAAACCGCGAGACTGGCCAGTTCGAGCCAACCACCGCGCTGGTTGACACCACCGTGGGCCGCGCGCTGCTGTCGGAGATTTTGCCCAAGGGGCTGCCGTTCGCGCTGATGAACAAGGCGCTCAAGAAGAAAGAAATCTCGCGCCTGATCAACGCATCCTTCCGCAAATGCGGCCTCAAGGACACGGTGGTGTTTGCCGACAAGCTGCTGCAAAACGGCTTCCGGCTGGCCACGCGCGCTGGCATTTCGATTGCCATCGAGGACATGCTGGTGCCGAGCGAAAAGCACGGCATCATCGAGCGCGCCGAAAAAGAAGTCAAGGAGATCGAGCAGCAGTACGCATCCGGCCTGGTCACGGCGGGCGAGCGCTACAACAAGGTGGTTGATATCTGGGGCAAGGCCGGTGACGAAGTGTCCAAGGTCATGATGGCCCAGCTGGCCAGGGAAAAAACCACCGACCGGCACGGCAAGCAAGTCGATCAGGAGTCGTTCAACTCGATTTACATGATGGCCGACTCCGGCGCGCGCGGCAGCGCGGCGCAGATTCGCCAGCTGGCCGGCATGCGCGGGCTGATGGCCAAGCCTGACGGCTCGATCATCGAAACGCCGATTACCGCCAACTTCCGCGAGGGGTTGAACGTGTTGCAGTACTTCATCTCCACGCACGGCGCGCGCAAGGGCCTGGCCGACACGGCCCTGAAGACCGCCAACTCCGGGTATCTCACGCGCCGGCTGGTGGACGTGACGCAGGATCTGGTGGTGACCGAAGATGACTGCGGCACCAGCGAAGGATCGCTGATGCGCGCCATCGTCGAAGGCGGCGAGGTGATCGAGTCGCTGCGCGAGCGCATTCTGGGCCGCACCGCGGCCGAGGATCTGGTCGATCCCGAAACCCAGGCCGTGGTGGTGGCTGCTGGCCAGATGCTGGACGAAGACGCCATCGACGAGCTGGAGCACGCCGGTATCGACGAAGTGCGCGTGCGCACCGCGCTGACCTGCCAAACGCGCTTTGGCCTGTGCGCCAAGTGCTACGGGCGCGATCTGGGCCGAGGCGGGCTGGTCAACGTGGGCGAGGCGGTGGGCGTGATCGCCGCGCAGTCCATCGGCGAGCCGGGCACGCAGCTGACCATGCGCACCTTCCACATCGGCGGCGCGGCTTCGCGCGCGGCGGTGGCTTCGGGCGTGGAGGCCAAGAGCAACGGCACGGTCGGCTTCAACGCCACCATGCGCTACGTCACCAGCGGCAAGGGCGAACTGGTGGTCATCTCGCGCTCGGGCGAAATCGTGGTGCACGACGAGCATGGCCGCGAGCGCGAGCGCCACAAGGTGCCCTATGGCGCCACGCTCACCGTCAAGGCCGAGCAAACCATCAAGGCCGGCGCCGCGCTGGCGCACTGGGACCCGCTCACGCGCCCGATCATCACCGAGTACGCCGGTACCGTGAAGTTCGAAAACGTCGAAGAGGGGCTGACCGTCGCCAAGCAGGTGGACGAAGTCACCGGCCTGTCCACGCTGGTGGTAATCGATCCCAAGCGGCGCGGCTCGGCCAAGGTGGTGCGCCCGCAAGTCAAGCTGGTGCACGCCGACGGCAACGAAGTGCGCATCCCCGGCACCGACCACGCGGTAACCATCGGCTTTCCGGTCGGCGCGCTCATTCAGGTGCGCGACGGGCAGGAAGTGGCCCCCGGCGAAGTGCTGGCGCGCATCCCGGTCGAAGGCCAGAAAACCCGCGACATCACCGGCGGTCTGCCGCGCGTGGCCGAGCTGTTCGAGGCGCGCTCGCCCAAGGACAAGGGCTTGCTGGCCGAGATGACCGGCACCATCTCCTTCGGCAAGGAAACCAAGGGCAAGATCCGCCTGCAAATCACCGACCCCGAAGGCAAGATCTGGGAAGACCTGGTGCCCAAGGAGAAAAACATCCTGGTGCACGAAGGCCAGGTGGTCAACAAGGGCGAAGTCATCGTCGATGGTCCGGCCGACCCGCAAGACATCCTGCGCCTGCTGGGCGCCGAAGAGCTGGCGCGCTACATCGTCGATGAAGTGCAGGACGTCTACCGCCTGCAAGGCGTGAAGATCAACGACAAGCACATCGAAGTCATCGTGCGCCAGATGCTGCGCCGCGTGGTGGTCGAAAACCCCGGCGGCTCCGGCTACATCGCTGGCGAGCAAGTCGAGCGCAGCGAAATGCTCAACACCAACGACGCCCTGCGCGCCGAAGGCAAACTGCCCGCCACCTACAGCAACCTGCTGCTGGGCATCACCAAGGCGTCGCTGTCCACCGACAGCTTCATCAGCGCCGCCTCGTTCCAGGAAACCACCCGTGTGCTGACCGAAGCGGCCATCATGGGCAAACGCGATGAGCTGCGCGGCCTGAAAGAAAACGTCATCGTCGGCCGCCTGATCCCCGCCGGCACCGGCCTGGCCTACCACAAGGCGCGCCGCGACAAAGACAACATGGACGAAGCCGAGCGCCGCGCCATCGCCGAAGCCGAAGCCGCCGAAGCCGCTGAACTGGCCGCCCCCGACGCCGAAGCCGAAGCCACCGCCGCCAGCGCCAGCGAAGGAGCCGCCGCTGAATAAACAACAAACGCCGTAAACTGCCAAACCAATAGCTGCCCGCGCTTGCTGCGCAAGGCTTTGCCAGTCAAAACACTAGCAAAACCTTGTGTGGTAAGCGCGGGCAGCTATTAAATGTGCAGCTTTTGGCGCTTGGTGCACTGCCCCATGATCCGTCATCGCCGCGCAAGCGCATAAGCACGAACTTTTCTTTTCCCTACCCAGGAACCTCTCCGAAGAACAGGTTGTTTATAACAACTTCGATATAAACCTCGTCATTCCCGCGCAGGCGGGAATCCAGGAACGTCACCTCGAAACCACCCTCTGCTGGATTCCCGCCTTCGCGGGAATGACGAAAGAAAAGTTGTGCCGCATGCATAGGCCGGCTGCCGGTGCGCAAGTCGGTGGCGCGGCGCGCTACATCAGTCTCTCCCGCTTGCGGGAGAGGGAGCAAAACCGCGCCAACGCGCGCGCAAGCGCTCCGCCCGGATAGCGCAAAATACCCAGCCTGCACCAACCCATACACGTTCACACCTCAGGGATCAACCATGAACGCCAACAACCTTGCCGCCCAAACCGCCCGCCGCTGGATGGTGGCGCTTGGCCTGCTGGCGGCGGCCAC
>Ga0209628_10002084_pt1 | contig 13378 bp, 13 predicted proteins | sample TergutCu122P4_FD_187285 | JGI IMG/M metagenome (GOLD analysis project Ga0209628, IMG submission 187285) | Cubitermes ugandensis P4 segment gut microbial communities from Kakamega Forest, Kenya - Cu122 P4 (SPAdes) (version 2) | ecosystem: Host-associated > Arthropoda: Insects > Digestive system...
GGCATGTGGAACTGTTTTTCAAGTGGATCAAACAACACCTTTGCCTCAAACGATTTTTTGGTCGAAGTGATAATGCGGTGCGGTCACAAATTTGGATTGCAATGTGCGTTTACCTCCTTATTTTAATATTGAAAAAACGGTTGAAACTTGACTACTCCGCCTACGAAATTCTACAAATATTAAGCGTAACAATATTCATCAAAACACCACTTTTGACGCTTTTTTCACAGGATTTTACACTTTTTAATAACTACTATAACCCTAAACAGTTGCTATTGTTCGACTTATGATCGGACGCTAGTGATTATCATTCGTAATTCGTAATTCGTAATTAATATATGAAACCAGGTGATTCCAAGCAATACGTCAATCGAGGCGGCAATTTGATTCTTTTGCGGCGAAAAACCCGTGATTCGATGGAAATGGATCTTACGCCGATGATCGATGTGACGTTTCTGCTTTTGATCTTTTTTACCGTATGTTCGTCTTTGGATCAAGCGAGCGCGGTCCGACTTCCTCCGGCGTATTTCGGTGCGGCTGTCAACGAACGGGATTCCACGGTGTTCACGGTCGACGGAAGCGGTATGGACAGCGTCGTTTATTTCGGCGGAACAACCTCGGGAACACCGTTCTCCGCGAACAAGGAAACGCAGGAAAAAGAGATCATCCGAGCCGTCGAAGGGGGATTTCAGGAAGGAAAAACGGTCGTTGTCATCCGTGCATCCGGCGATTTGTACCAAAGAGAAGTTCACCGGATCGAATCCGCAATTGCCACCGTTCCCAACGTCAAAACCATCCATATCGCGGTGAAGGAAATGAAATGAGACGGCAAACAGCAGACGACAGACGGCACAGAGCAGACAGCGGACGGCAAGATTCCGCCGTCTGCCGTCTGCTGTCCGCCCTCTCCCATTTCGATTCCGCCCTGGTTGCGTTTTCCGGTGGGTTGGACAGTAGCGTCGTTGCGAAAGCGGCCCGGCTTGCGTTTGGAGAAAAAGCGTTGGCGGTTACGGCTTGGAGTCCGAGCAACTGCGAGCATGAAAAAGAGGAAGCCGCCAAAATCGCCTGGGAAATCGGTATCCGGCACTTTCTGTACGAAAGTTGCGAATTTGAAGATAGCCGGTATTTACGCAACGATAAAGACCGCTGTTACTATTGCAAACAAATCCGGTTTTCCGAAATGGTCCGAATTGCCCACGAACAAAATTTTCAAGTGGTTCTCGACGGTTCCAATGCGGACGACCAATTCGATTACCGACCCGGCAAACGTGCGGCGGAAGAACTCGGCGTCCGCAGTCCGCTTGCCGAACTGGGGATCACGAAAGAAACGGTACGGGAAATTGCAAAAGCCTGGAACCTTTCCGTTTGGAACAAGCCTGCCGAACCGTGTTTGAGTACCCGGGTTCCGTATCACCAGCCGCTCACCGAATCGCTTCTGCGGCGGATCGGGGCGGCGGAGTCCTTTTTGAAAGAATACGGTTTTTCGCCGCTTCGTGTTCGCGTTCAAGGAGAAACGGTTGTCCGAATCGAGGTTCCGGTCGATCAAATCGGCAGACTTTGGGAACCACTCGTTCGGGAAAAACTGATTGAAAAATTCCAATCGCTCGAATTTCGTACGATTTCCGTCGATTTGCAAGGATTTCGAAGCGGAAGCATGAACGAAATGAGAAATGAGAAATGAGAAATGAGAAAAATGAGCCGGAAACTGTGTCTATCAGGAGGATTGCAAAGTCGCTTTTTTCCTGGGAACGCAGGCTTCCAGCCTGCCAGTGAGTTCGTAGGCATCCTACCTGCGCAGGGCGGAGATTTCATTCCGCAACCTTCGCGCAGGCTGGAAGCCTGCGTTCCCAGGGACTTTGCAATCCTCCTGCTGTGTCTGCCGGACCGGGCTGGTGGAATATCCGCCCTGTGTTAGAATTCCGGGAGTTTGCGTTTTTGTTCAGGTTCCCGATGAACGGAACTGCAATCGTAAAGATTGCGTTCTGAGAGATAAGGGGTTTATGCACGAGTCCAGTTTTTCCTCTTCCGAACACAGCGATACGGCATCCGAAAATACGGACGACGAGAAAAAAACGGTTTCTCCGCCGCCGGAGGTACCGGAAGAGATCACGGGAAATTTTACGGTGGTTCTCGAATCGTTGCCGGGTTCCTCTCCGCATCTTCAACCGCATAAACCGCATTTCGCCCCCACCTCTGCTTCTCCACAGGGAAAATCCCGGACAACCTGGAATCCGTTTGCGAGCCGATTTTCGCCGCAATACGTCCGTCTGAATCGAATCTTAACGATTAGTGCGATTCTTTTGTTGGTGTTGGCGTTGACCGGATTCAACCTGATTCGGCAAACGCGGTCACTGTTGACCAATAATCTGCTGCAAGTTCGTGTCGCCATGCCGGGTGTTCTCGCCCGGCAAACGCAAAACACGCTTGCCATCGATGTTTCCGACTGGCGGGGACATCCCAAACGGGTTCCCGTTCGTGTCAGCTTGCTCAGCGAAACCGGTGAAAAAATCGCGTTGTACCAGGAAAAAACCGATTCGAAAGGTTTGCTCCATTTAGCTCTGGAGAGTCCCGCGAATCTGTCCGCAAACATCTTCATTGAAATTTCCGCCGGTGAAGAAAAAACAGCCTGCTCACTTTGGCAAAGGATTTCCGTCGTTGAGAGAACGAAACAGCAGCCCGAAACGTTAGCGACGGGTTTAGGCGACCTTGTTGAAAACGCAACAGACATTCCCCTTGCCAAACCAGAGCGTGAAGTCGAGTTGATCCTGACAAAGAGAGAGTTCGATTCGACACAACCGATTCAATTTCAAGTTCGCTCTTCCCGACCGGAGCAATTTCTCGTCGCATCGGTGTCAAGACAGGGAATTCCCGTTGCCCAGTTTCCGCTAACGACGCCCCGCTTGCCGGGAACGTTGGCGTCGATCAACGTTCCCGAAAATGATTCGCAAACCGGCTTGTTGCAAGTCGCACTGTTCGATCCCGGAACGAATCCTGTAAAAGAGCTTGCAAGCGAATCGGTTTTTCGTCGCGGCAATCGTTTTCTGAAAATCGAAAAAGCCGAAGAGTCACAGACGCTTCCGGCGGCGATCAAGATTACCGACGAAAAGGGGAAGCCCGTCGCCGCCGAAGTACGGTTTTCCTGGTGGAAAGGGAACGCTCCCCAAACGGAGGTGATACCATCGCCGGTTTTGATCGATAATCAAAGGCAATTTCACGCGGAGTTGGAATCGGCCTTGTCGAAACGCAAGCCGGTGTTTGCCGAGATGCTCGGTTTCTTTACGGTGCTGGCGATTATCGGCGGAACGGCTCTTTCCGGAGTGATTCTTGTTCTTTTTTTCCTGCGCCGGTTGTCCGGCTGTGCGCCGTTGATTTTTGCAGGTATCACGGGAACAACCTGCGTTTTGCTCGGTGTTTCTTTGATGCATGACGGGCAGGTGCTCGTCTCGACACCTGCGTCGGAGGAGTCGTTTGTTTCGAACGACCCGCCGACGGACTCGGAAGAAGGGCCGCAACGTGTAACGCCGGAAAAGTATGAACAATGGACGGCCAAGTCGAACGTTCATGGCATTTGCCCGGTGAACCTGAAGGACGACATGAAAATTTCCTCAACGCTGCAAATCGAAGCCTTCACGTCCGACGAACAGGAAGGATACGCTTTGTGGAAGATGACGATCCCGGACGTTATACCATACAACGTCAACTCACAATCAGAGCCGCGCACGGAGTAAGCGGTTTTCACGTTTACACAAGGATATGCGTACATTTTTCTTTCTCGTTGCTTCGTGTTCATCAATGCTTGCCTGCGCCGCCGATCAGCCGCAGTGGGGGGAACGCTTCACACGGAATATGGTGTCGTCGGAAACCAATCTGCCGGACCACTGGAACGCCGGACACATGGATTCCCGAACCGGGCAAATTGACCTGAGTACGACGCAAAACGTCCGCTGGGTTGCTCCACTCGGCGAAGCCGTTCACGGAACACCCATCGTCGCCGAGGGTTGCGTTCTCGTCGGTTCCAATGGAACCCAATCCAAACGTCCGCAACTTCAAGGGGACATCGGCGTCTTGACCTGTCTCGACGAAAAAACAGGCGAACTGCTCTGGGAACTCGCCGTTCCCAAACTGACCGAAATCAAGTTTGCCGATTGGCACGGCGTCGGCCTTTCTTCGGCCCCCGTCGTGAGCGATTCCAAAGTTTACGTGATGACCAATCGCGGCGAAGTCGTTTGCCTTGATCTGTTCGGCATGAAAAACGGAAATCAAGGCCCGTTCCTGGACGAAGCGAGACACGCCGTCGGACCGGGAGCGGAACCGATTGAACTTGGCGACAAAGACGCCGATATTCTTTGGCTGACCGACCTGGTGGAAGAACTCGGTGTCCAATACCACAACGCGACCAATTGCTCGTTCCTTTTGGACGGTGATTTGATCTACGTCTGCACCGGAAACGGCGTCGATTGGACGCATCGCCGGGTCATGAATCCGCTCGCCCCGACGTTGATCGTTATGGACAAAAACAGCGGCAAAATTCTTGCACGGGACGAGTTTCGTCTCGGTCCGAACATCATTCACGGACAATGGTCGTCGCCGACGTTGGGAATCGTCAACGGTCGCAAATTGATCTTCCAGGGAACGGGAAACGCTTACCTGTTCGCCGTAGACGCTCTTTCGGAAGAAACGGCGACGGAAGTGAAAACGACCGGCGAAATGGCGACGTTGAAAACCGTTTGGAAATTCAACGGACATCCTCTTGCTCAAAAGCAGGAAGTCGTTCCGCTGGAGCATTTCCACGACACACGGTCTTACGAAGTGATCGGCAATCCGGTGTTTCAAGACGGACGAATTTACGTCGTGTTCACACAGGAAATGTTCCACAACATTCCGAACGGCTGGCTGCTCTGTCTGGACGCAACGAAAACCGGCGACACCACGAGAAGCGGCGGACTCGTTTGGGCTTACGACGGTATCACGAGCAGTTCCTCGACGGTTGCGGTTGCCGACGGTTTGGTTTACATCGGCGACGGATCAGGCAAGCTCCACTGCGTCGATCGGGAGACCGGCGAACCGTACTGGGTTCAACCGCTCGGAGGACAAATCTGGGGATCGCCGCTGGTCGCCGACGGAAAGGTGTACATTGGCACCACTGGAAGAAAGTGTTTCATTTTCCGGCATGGGAAGGAAATGGAACTGATTTCGCAAACGACGGTTCCCGGTCGAATCCAATCCTCAATCACCGCCGCCAATGGAACACTGTTCGTCCCGATGTTCGGCGCAATTTACGCCGTGGAGCAGCAGGAAATGCCTGTCAATTCTCCTCAATAATCGACATGAGTTTGACGAGATGAAAAACGACAAAGAACACAACGACAATCGCCGCAATGATTTTTAGCGTCGTGAAAAAATTGCCCGGTTGGTTCGAGGCAACCAGAGCGGAATCGGAAACCAATACATTATCGGTCCCCGATCCTGCATTTTCGGTGAAAAGCGACGACGAACCCGGCGGTACGGACATCGCGATTCGCTCGTTCGGCAGACTGAAATTCGGACTTGTGAGAGGAGTTTTCGCCGTACCGGGAGTGGGATTGTTGCGAACGTCGCCCGACACCTCACGACCGTTTTGCCCGACGTTTTTCTGCCTGGGAACCTGTTTGGGAAAATTCGGAAAACTCGGATAGGACGTTTGGCTCGATGTATCGACCGGCTTCACTTCCCGCGTGTAAGCTCCTCCACGTCCATTTCGTGGATCGGAATAGGTGTACTGCGGTGGCGTATCGCTTGAAGGTTGTTTGGAAAGCGTACTTTGAACCATTTGAGATCGAAAAAGCTCCGCACCTTCCTCCAATGTGTGTCGCGGTGCCCGTGGTTCGACCGACGCGAACAGATTTATCGGGTCCGGCGGAACGGATTTGATCCGCTCTTTTGACTGGTCCAGGAAAAACTGGACCCGACCGCAGAAACTTCCCGCCGTATTGCGATTACCGGAGCCGAAAAGAACGCCGGCCAACTCCCCTTTTTGATTGAAAATCGGACCGCCGCTGTCCCCCTGCCTCGCTTCAACGGAAAGCTCGACAAATTCGTTTCGAAGCCCGATTTCCGGCGTCACGTACTGTGTGCAATGTCCGCCGATCAAACGGTAGCTACCGCTCCCGTACCCGGCAATCCAAAGCGGATCGCCGATTTTCGGGGCGGTTTTCGCAATGGGAATCGTCGGAACGTTGTCCGGCCTGGAAATCATCAAAATGGCAAGATCCCAAGTGGGATCGTGGGAAATGATTGCCGAATAGGATCGGAAACCGTCCGGAAAATGAACTTGGACCAAACCCTCGGAATCCCGAACGACGTGCCAATTCGTGATGATAATCCCGTAAAGTCCGTAAGAGGAAATGTAGGTTCCGGAGCCGAAGACATGGGTTCGGCCCCCTTTGTCGAACGCGATAATCCGAACGACCGACGGATGAGGATCATTCGCCGGGTTCCAAGCGGGTGTCGAAGCAGGCGGAGCAATGGAGGAATTTCGGGAATTTTCGTTTGTCTGATTCCACTGACTTGCGACTTTAGGTTGCGGTTGGGCGATTTGGGGAGTGTCTGCTTGCGGAACGACTACCGGTGAAGCGGTGGAGCGGCTGCTTGGTCCCCTTGCCGACCCGAAATTTTGCGCAAAAAGAAAATCGGACGCAATCCCTGGATTTTGCGTCACGAAAAAAAACGGTAGTAAGAAAAAGACAACTTTCATTGATAATTACGAAATTACGAATTACGAATTACGAATCGACCTGTCTCCTCTGGAATATTCTCAATTGTCCATCAGTAATTCGTAATTCGTAATTTGTAATTCCTCTAATCCCGCGGCCTGTTGTTGGAGTGGGGATCGCGGCGTTGCTTTTCATTTTGGATGATTCGCTTGAGGAGATCATTGCGGAGTTTTTGAAGTTCTTTCGTCTTTTCTGCTTGTTCTTTCTCCGTTTTCATCTTTTGTTTGACCTTTTTGGACACCCTGAGTGAGTCTTGTTTGAAAAACCTGATCGCCGTTTCCGCATCGGACGGCACTATCCTAGTTTCGGAAAACCGGTCAAAATAGATAAGAAATCCCGATTGGTTCGGTATATCGGACGTGGAAGGAAGAGTTTGTGTAGTCCCTACAGATTATCGTCTGAACCATGATTTTCGCAAGATTTACAAGATTACCACATTCTCCCAATTCTGTTCATCTTGCAAATCTTACGAAAATCCCAGTTCAGACAGAAAGTTCAGACAGAAAGAACCGCCGCGATGGTTTTTTCGTCGACCGGACGAATGATCCCTTTTTCCGTGATGATTCCTGCGATCAATTGGGCCGGGGTTACGTCAAACGCAGGATTATAAACACGAACTCCCTCCGGGGCGGTGCGTTTGCCGAATCCGCAGGTGATTTCGCTTTCGTCCCGCTCTTCAATCGGAATTTCCTCGCCGGTTTTGAGCGTCAAATCAAACGTGGAAACCGGTGCCGCAACATAAAACGGAATCTTGTGCGCGTGAGCCGAAACGGCAACTCCGTACGTTCCGATTTTGTTGGCCGTGTCGCCGTTGGCCGCGATTCGGTCCGCTCCGACGATCACACCGTCGATTTTTCCCTGCTTCATGACCATCGCGGCCATCGAGTCGCAAAGGAGCGTTACGGGAATCTTACGCTGCATCAATTCCCAAGCGGTAAGCCGTGCTCCTTGCAAGAGCGGTCTGGTTTCGTCGGCAAAGACGTGAATTTTTTTTCCAGACTCTGCTGCCGCGAAAAAAACGGCAAGCGCAGTTCCGTAATCTGCCGTCGCAAGTCCGCCGGCGTTGCAATGGGTAAGGAATGAGTCGCCGTCTTTCACGAGTTCGTTCCCGTATTTGCCGATTGCCCGACAAATCGTCCGATCTTCTTCGTGAATCATTTTTGCTTCGGCCAAAAGTGCAATCGCGATTTCATCGACGTATCTTCCTCGTAGGGAAAACGCTTTGGCTTTCATCCGATCCAAAGCCCAAAAGAGGTTGACTGCCGTTGGTCGGCTTGACGCCAAATAGGCGACGACGTTTTCCAGTTGCGCAAAGAAGGACTCTTCACAAGAATCGTGAACCGACTGCAAACCGACGCAAACACCGTAAGCGGCGGCAATCCCGATTGCCGGAGCACCACGCACCCGCAGAGACTTGATCGCTTCCCAAACGGTTTCGACGTTACGGCATTCAATCCCGACAAGCTGCGTCGGGAGAAGCGTCTGATCGATCAGCCGCAAAAATCCGGTCCGGTGGTCTCCCGACCACGAAAGGGTTTCAAACGTTTCAAACATAGACATTTTTCGCGTAAGCGACCTCCATTTTGACAATCTCGAATTTTACTGCAAGTAAGCATTTTGACTGTATAGTGAGCTAACCTATTATTATCAAAGGAGTTATGGATATTCCTGATTTTCAAGTGTATTGAGTTGAATTCATTTGCTTCACCATTAAAACGTTGGAATTTCAAGTATTTATCCCCAATTGCCCATTTTAACACGCGAAATCACGGTCAACAGCAAAAAAACAGGAGATTCCATAACTTATTGTACCACAATGGGTTACAAACAAAATTTTATTATACAGTCAAAGCATTGATAATACCGGGATAATCCGCGTCACGCGTCACAGAGACCGAAAGGCCGAACTTGACAAAATGAAGAGCGAGTTTCTCCGAGGTATCATCTTGTTTTCTACGGGAATTTGGCAGCAACCGGTATTTTACTCAAACCGTAAACAAATGGTAACTCAAAACAGTCAAGGGCATCGGGCATCGGGCATCGGTGATAAGTGAAAAACTTCCTCCAATTTCCGATGCCCGATTCCCGATGCCCGATGCCCTTAAATTTCAACACTTTTTCCAGTTTCATTACCATTTCGTTTACACTTTGAGTATTTTAATTCTTGCCCATTTCTAATTTTTCTCATTTTTCATTTGTTCAACGATTTCCTCGCATCGGTCGGCGATTTCGTTGACTTCGTAACGGTCGCCGGGCTTGGCGTAAAGTTCGATTCGCCGCCGCTCTTCCTGGAATTCGTCCGTTTCGACCCGGATGCGGAAAAACCAGTCGCTTTGCATCACCGCCGAAATTGTGGCGTCACCCTGGATGCGTATCTCCTTTCGAAGTGGTGCGTCTTCGTCGTCGAGCAATCGCAACAGGTTTTTTCCTTCCGTATCATTCACCGAAAGTTCGAACCATTCGGCAAGCGTTGCGAAAAGATCGCACGGCTGCGTCAGCGCGGTCGAGCGAACCATCATCTGCTTATCGAGTTGTTCCGGCAACCGTAGCATGAGAGGAAGGTGAAGGTTTTCCCCCCAGATATCCTCCGGGGCCGGCAAACCGATCAAGCGATGCTCCCCAAGCGAAAAACCGCGTGCCGCCGTAAAAACCGTCAGCGTGTTTTCTCCGGGACCGCTTGTCAGTGATTCCAGAAATCCGGCAAACGCCTCATCCAGCACAGTAACACCACCGCTGTACGCCTCAACGACGCTTTGCCGCTCATCCGGGTCCGGTTCATCTTGTTCACGATCATCCAGCCGGGGAACGGCGACACCGTTGTAGGGCGGCGGGTCTTCCTCTTCGGTGTATTCGTTACGGTATTCCATTGGAAAGTCCCAGGGACCGGAAAAACCCTTGAAATGACACCAAAGGAAATACGGTTCGTCTTTTTCCGTTGCCAGATCGACAATCGTGGCGAACATCCGGAAAAACTGCGTTTCCTCCAGCGAAGCAACCGGTTGTGCCGGCGGTAGGTGATCCATGTTGTGGACTTCGGAAAACCCGTCGGCATAGAGACTGTACGCAATTTCCGGGTCGTCGGTCAAAAGAATCGTGCGGTACCCTTTCTCTTCCAATCGCTTCGGAAGAGAGGGAAACAAGGGCGGCGTTTCCTCTTCCGGTTCTTCGGGAGAAATTCCGTACCAGAATTCCCGGTAAAGCCGTGCCAAATCCAGCGTATCGGCGTAATACCGGTCGCAAAGGAGCGCATCACAAGCGAACCGGTCCAACGCCGGTGTCATGACGCTACTGTTCCCGTAAGCACCGACAAAGCCGGCGTGCAGACCGTCAACGACGAGAACGATGGCGTTTTTGGGATATTGAACAACACTCATAATTTTTTCACGACACTATTGACTTTCAGTTGGACGATTTCGAGGCTTTCCAAGCCTTCATTGTCAAGGGCTTTGACGGCAATGGCGTGCATTCCGGCTTTGAGTGTGTGCGTTTGCCGTCCGTCCTTGTCGATCATTGCCGAAGCCCTGAAACCCTTTTTGGCGTCATAATCGTATTTATGCAACTGCATGGAAAACGGTGCGCTAAATAAACCTGTCCAACGGGACAACTCCGGGAAGTCCTCAGACACTGTACAGAAATTGGTTAAACATTCTTAACCCACCCGAACGACCGTTTCACGGCTTCCTGCCAACCGGCGATGAGTTTTGTGCTCACGGTACCGTCCATTTGCGGTGAGAACGTCCGGTCCACTTTGACGTTGTTCTTGATGTCCTCTTTATCGGCGTAGAACCCCACCGCCAGTCCGGCAAGGTAAACGGCACCCAAGGCCGTACTTTCAATCACCGCCGGACGTATGACCTCAACGCCGAGGATGTCGGACTGGAACTGCATCAGGAAGTTATTGGCCACCGCACCGCCGTCCACATGGATCGCTTTCAGGGCAACGCCGGCGTCCGCTTCCATCGCCTTGATAACGTCGTAACTTTGGTAAGCGAGGGATTCCAGGGTCGCTCGGATAAAGTGCTCTTTCTCGACGCCACGGGTTAGTCCGACAACGATACCGCGAGCGTATTGATCCCAGTAAGGAGCACCCAACCCCACAAAAGCGGGAACGACATAGACGCCGTTGGAATCTTCCACTTTCGCGGCATAAGCCTCCGTAAACGCGGCGTTGTCAATGATACGCAGGCCGTCACGCAACCATTGGATCGCCGCTCCGGCAATGAAAACGCTCCCTTCCAGGGCGTATTCCACTTTGCCCCCTTCGCCCCACGCGATGGTGGTGAGCAGCCCGTTTTTCGAGGCGATCGCTTTTTCGCCGGTGTTCATCAGGATAAAACAACCTGTCCCGTAAGTGTTTTTGACCATTCCTTCCTCAAAACAACACTGTCCGAAAAGGGCGGCCTGCTGGTCTCCGGCGATACCGGCAATTTTGATTTCCCCGCCAAGCATGTCGGTGTGGGTGTTGCCGTACACGTAGCTTGAAGGCTTGACTTCCGGAAGCATACTGCGAGGAATGTTCAACTCTTTGAGAATTTCCTCGTCCCAATCCAGCGTATGGATATTGAACAACAGGGTTCTCGAAGCGTTGGAGTAATCGGTAACGTGGATTTTCCCTTTGGTTAAATTCCAGATGAGCCAGGAATCGACCGTGCCGAACAGCAATTCGCCTTTCTCGGCGGCTTCTCTGGCCCCTTCGACGTTTTCCAGTATCCAGCGTACTTTGGTGCCTGAAAAATAGGCGTCAACGACCAGCCCGGTTTTTTCCCGGATGGCTTTGTCAAACCCGCTTGCTTTCAGGGAGTCGCAATACTCGGCGGTCCGGCGGCATTGCCAAACAATCGCGTTGTAAACCGGCTTGCCGGTGTTTTTATTCCAGACGACGGTGGTCTCCCGCTGGTTGGTGATACCGATTGCCGCAATTTCCTCCGCGTTGGCCCTTATTTTCGCCTTGGCTTCGGTCGCAACGGCAATTTGGCTGGCCCAAATCTCCATCGGATCGTGTTCCACCCAGCCCGGCTTGGGGAAAATCTGGGTAAACTCCTTTTGCGCCACGCTCTTGATGGTCCCGCCTTTGTCAAAAAGAATACATCGGGAACTGGTGGTCCCCTGGTCGAACGCCATTAAGTATTTGGTCATTGTTTATCCCTGGTGAAATTTTATGGAGTGTTTTCGCAAAGTATCGCATTTTTCAACGTTTTACGCAATACCCCTTTTCAAATAGCCGCTAATCTGGACAAGAGAGCTGCATTGTTCAAAATGGATAGAAATTGAGGGCACCTCTGGGAACGCAGGCATCTTGCCTGCCTCGCGCAGGCAAGATGCCTGCGTTCCCAGGAACTTTGCAGTTCTCTTGCTAATCTGGAAACTTTTGCGAATGTACTTAAAATCTCTTGCCAAAAGGAGAAAATCCGTGTATAGTGAGTGCCCAAATCGGTTTGTAATTCGTAATTCGTAATTCGTAAATAAAAAAATGTTCGGATATTATCCCGGTTGTGCGCTTCATGGGTCGTCTTGCGACTACGAGAAGTCGGTTCGCTCCTGTATGGACAAACTCGGCGTTTCGCTCACGGAGTTGGACGATTGGATCTGCTGCGGCGCGTCGGCGGCCCATTCGGTCAACCAGAAACTTTCCACGGCACTCCCCGCCCGAAATCTGGCCATTGCCCAGCGAGACGGCCTGTCGCAAGTTCTCGCCCCCTGTCCGCTCTGCTCAATGGAGCTGATTAAAGTCGGCAACGCATTGCGAGATTCCCAGTCGCTCCGTGAGGAAATGAGCGAAATCGTCGAGCAAAGCGTTGATGGTTCGACCGAGGTGCTCAATTTGATTCAGATATTCCAAAAGGTCGGTTTCGACAAAATCGCACAGCAAACCGTCAAAAAGCTCGACGGATACAAGCCGGCCTGCTATTACGGCTGCTTGTTGACCCGACCGCCGAAGGAATTACGCTTCGACGACTGCGAACACCCGACCTCGATGGAAACGCTTTTGCAAACTCTGGGGGCCGAACCCGTAATGGGCTGGAATTACAAGACCGAGTGTTGCGGGGCGGGGCTGACGATGTCGGACGATGGAATCGTCATGGATTTGACGTATAAAATCTTATCCAACGCCAAAAAGCACGGGGCAAACTGCATGGTGCTCGCCTGTCCGATGTGCCACATCAACCTCGACATGAAACAGGCGGATATTGAGAAAAAGTATGGCGAAAAACTCGGCCTCGTGGTCTACTATCTTTCCGATCTGGTCGGAATCGCCCTTGGAATTTCGGAAAAAGACCTTGCAATCGACAAACATTTTGTGCTTGCTTAGGAACTGTCAAGAATTACTCAAACTGTAAACGACTGAAACTCATTCGCCACGGAAGACACGGAAAAACACGGAATTCGAGTAAAACAATGAAAAAACACCTTCAAAAATATTTTTTGTTCCTTTTTTAATTTTTTTCCGTGAAATTCCGTGTTTTCCGTGGCTGCAATCATCGGTTGTTTACAGTTTGAGAAGAATTAAAATACCAGTTACAATTCGGTGGAATTTTCGAGAGGACTTGCAATAGCGCGCCCTTAGTAGCCAAGGGTAATCCACGATACTGCGCCCTTATTTTCCAATCGGTATGGAAATAAGGGCG
>Ga0209628_10002085_pt1 | contig 13377 bp, 8 predicted proteins | sample TergutCu122P4_FD_187285 | JGI IMG/M metagenome (GOLD analysis project Ga0209628, IMG submission 187285) | Cubitermes ugandensis P4 segment gut microbial communities from Kakamega Forest, Kenya - Cu122 P4 (SPAdes) (version 2) | ecosystem: Host-associated > Arthropoda: Insects > Digestive system >...
CCCCCCATGTATATTACATAATGTTTGTATATAACTAGACTACAGCCAGTTTACTATAGTGTGGCATAATCAAGCAACTAAATGCTGATATAGAACCACAACCTTCTCTTCTGAGTACAGTTATAGACACAAGATGGCCAGAAGCAAGGAAATGCCATGCCACAAAGGCATCACGCTTAACTTCTACACTAGATGGTGGTGAGTTATCAGTTTCATGCTGAGCCGTTCGCAGGGTTCTCGTCTCCTTGGTTGCTAACCGGAAGGAGGTTTACTTCGAGACGCTTCTAGAACTTTTCCTTGTGACCTCAATCCATTCAAGGTTGCTGGGTCCTGATACGCCAGTTGTGATAGTGAAAGGGGATGAGGGCGTGGCTGTTGTTTACCTCGCCGGTGGCAGCATTCATGTCTGTGATTCATCTTTGGGCTCTGCTGGTGTGTACTTCGAGAGGTTGGCCGACTGACTAGAGGACCAGGGTTCTGCTGCCCAAGATTTCTTCCGGGGACCACGACAGGTGGTGAGGTATAATGTCGGGTGAAATTGTGATTTGATGGTCTGTATAAATTTAGTTTTGGATTGCGGTGACATAATCAGCATCTGCCCCGCAGGGAGTATTTTGGGGGCAGTGCCCCTCCCTGTTTGTTGTTTGATTTTATGCGAGCCCGTAATTGTTATTTATCGTATCGTTATAATGGTTGATTTAATTTAGGCTGTTACATTGTGTGAGAGGCCGTGAAGGCTGGCTGTAGCCTGTGTGATGTTTACGTGTTTCTAGTGAGGGAAGTGTACTGAATCGTCGTATGCGGAATACGAGATTGTCTGTGTCGTGGGAGCTGGGCTGGCTCGGACACTGTTTGACTGTGGTGGGCAGTCAGGGTACGAAGTGTACCAAATTGTCATATGCAGAATACCAGACTGTCTGTATCGTGGGAGATGGGCTGGCTCGGACACTGTTTGACTGCGGTGGGCAGTCAGGGTACACTTGTTGCTGTATTGTGTTTCTTTTTTACGTAAACTGGGTTACGATGTGAAGACGGCTGTAAGTAATGTTTTATCGTCGAGTCCAGTAACAGCCTGTTTTACCAGCCCTATCATGATAATGGTGAAAGTGTAATTGATTTGACTGTAACTGGTCTGGTATTGTTTCATGCTGAGCATGATGATGTGCATTGTTTGGTAATGTTTTTCCATGTAATGATCTTTGTCTAGCTGTATTCACCTTTTCCGACGGACGTAAATTTTGTGATTGCTTAATAATTCTTGTGCCTCTATCAATGAATGTCTATGTAATGCTGTTCTGATATATGCTTGTTGATGCGAACTACATTTGGACTGCTTGTAACAAGATTTTCTTGCACTTGCTTTTCATGTTAAAGGTAACGATCGTCTGCCTTGGCTAACGGTTGCTTGTAATAACCTTTACATTTAATAGATGATTTACATGGTGTGTTGTTGCCTGTATATGTTTGCCAGTGTGACCAGTGACCTAATACCTTCCCACAGGAGCCTTGCATTTCGAACCTCGACTACCCAAAAGACTAATGGCGAATATATAGTGCGGGCCTTTGGTTTAACATCTAGAGCTAGAATCCACCTAGTGGTTCGCGACCCTGAGGGCTCAATGCCATGGCCACTCCAAGTTCGTAGACAGAATCACTCTGTACACTGTACAGAGTGATGCTTCATGGAGCCAACGTAGTGTGGCGATATATAAGGTTTACAACTCAACTTCATTCAAAGAGGTGCAATATTCTTCATGGTTACACCGTGCATCAAACAATGTAGCTCCCTGAAGATGGTTTCTACGTAAACCGAAACATGTTGGAGCGTAATTTTAGAATGTTTTAATAACTCTGTGTTTTTTAACATTATGTGCATCAGTTGGTAATAAAAAGGTTTCAAGGTGCAATATTATTACTCACCAGTATTTTGAGGACATCGTTAGGTGTTTTGCCTTCGACATTAATACCATTAACTTCACACACTTCGTCCCCTACATGGATCAGCCCAGAGCGATCTGCAGCCCCTCCATGCATAATTCGGGCAATAACAATCTTTCCTGTTTCCTCATCTGTTTTTATTGTTGCACCCTGACAAAGAAATTAATTTCAACACAGCAACTTCCAAGTACACCACAACAAAATGTTGAAATCCTTATTAAAACTAATGAACACTGTATCAAGGATTACACACTAAAAGAATTACTGAGGAGTTAATGCTGCCAAAAAGCTCTTTGTATTCTATATAAACTAATGTCTGTATATCTGTGGAATTATTAGCTGCAACACAACAAATAACAAGCAATCAGATGTATAAATTAGCTGTGAAAATCATCTTTGGTATGTACAACCTGCACATAACTAAAAGACAATAAAAACAAAAAGCAGGAACAATGTCAAAACTTCATATTGCAGTTTTCTGCATTATGATATAATATAGCTTGACAACATAACAATGCTTATATACTGAGGTGAAGTAGTGCCCTTTAGATGGACTGAGCATGTACCTCTGAAACTATGGTATCAGATTACCAGACTGCATGTGACAAAACTCAGGAAGTCATAATTTCAATCTTAAACACTGTTAATGCCTCAGTTTTTACACTGACAAGAATTTTGTTTGGTTGGAAGGAAAAACTTACATAAACATGTACGCTACACACCACATCTGGTTCAATGTCTCACTTTTAAAATATTATAGACACAGCTGACATAAAAATTAGATAACTACACACAGGAGATCTAAAAAAAAAAATACTGTCATACATTCATATGGCATACCCAGAAAATCTATTTTGCGCATTAATGACAAACTGTAATTTTTTTTCAGCTGAAAACACAGACTTCATTATTCTTCTTTTTATATTTCTATGTAAGAGGTTGTACAGTTTACCAGGAGATGAAGTAAGTTGCAAAAATACTTAATAATCACTGAAATTTTTATGTTCCACCTCAGATAACTAAAATTAAATCATTGAAATAACCATGATACCATGCCTAATATACTCAGTATGATACTTTCAGCAATAAAGGAAAAAAAATGTTAATGTAACAAAGCAAGCACACTACACAATTATACAATAATTAAAGGAATACCACAAATAATTACACTCTGAAAAGATCACCAGTGTTGGGTCTCTTTGTAATAAAACTTTACTTTGGGAATTAAAGTAAAAGAAGGAAACTGGATATGAAATATTAAATGGATTAAGAAAGTGGAGACTAATAAATTCCCATTTCAGTAATGTGCTTTAATAAGCAGCCATAATACAAGCAAAAACATAGGTACAATGGACAAAAGCAGAGTAACAATACATATGTGACTGCAGAAGGAAGTCTTCACTGCACAAATCTAAATTACCATCATAATCTAAATAATGGAATTACCACACAAAACTTTCAATATCTAGTTTGATGCTGCAGTCCCTTTCACTAAGTTCACAAAGAATCTTCACTGGAGATAAAAAGATTTTATAAAAGCAAGCCTACATAAACATGCAGCTATTTCTCTCAGATTTTCTCTTGAAACCACACTGTCTTGTGAACTGAGTGATCCAAGGGGAAATGCATTTCACTGTAATTTTTATATATCAAAAGCAATTCTGATATGGATTTAGTATGTCTTATTCCCTATTTACAAAGTACTAAATGTGGGAGTTTTCAGCAGTTTCTCAAATGGCATTGAAATATCTGTAATAAAATATAAGCTTTGGTTTACATTTGAACACTTATAAAAAAAAACTGTTCAGCAGGAAAAAAATATTTTTTTTTTGTTTGTTCGTTACTGCAGACCATGAAGTGGTGGGTAAAAAATCCATGTTTAGTATTTGGAAGTCCCAGGTACGAAACTTTGCCTGCAGACTGACAGTTTTCAGTGGGTTTCCTCAGTTTCCCCACAAAAGTTCTGGGGCAGTAGAGTACTTCACTCTTCTGGGATGTTACATGACATAGGTTAGCAGCTGGTTTACCATTGTTTCAGTATGGTCCCTCAGTCTCATCTTCAACAGTCCAAGCCGAATGCCAGGAACAGGTGGATGCATTATTATATGGAGGATTGTGTGGGTGGTGGCTGACTCTTGGTGAAAGTAATGGAGCCAGTCAGGTTCCTGGAGTGTGAAGTTTCTTCTTTTTTTCTGTTTATACTCTGGCAACTCCCCTTCCTATGCCTCTTTTCAACTTTTTCTCCATGTTCTGGTAGCAACTTCAAGCTCCAGCAACCTGTTTATTCCCCTGTGCCCAGATGACTCTCCTTCCTTAGTTCACTTTTTTCCTCATGGCCAGGCAACTTACCTCCTTCCTCCTGTGTTTCACTTCTTCATTTTTCCCTTTCATCTGGCATCTCCCCTTATAGCACCTCTTTCATTTATTCATTTTTCCACTTTCACTCTGTTGCATTCCTTTTTTCATTTACTCTCACATCCCAGTGGGAACTACACACTCCAGTAACCTGACTAGCTCCTTTACTTTCACTGAGAACCAATCACCACACACGCCATCTCTTGTGTGACAGTGCATCCGTCTGTTCCTGGTAATCTTCTTGGACTGCTTGACATTTGAAGATGGGACTGACAGGTTGTTCCAAAACACAAGTAACCAGCTGCCAACCCATGCCATGTAACATCCTAGAAGAGAAAAAGCCTCCATTACACCATAGTGGAAGCCTAAATTTTGGGATGGTGACTGAAAATTGCTTCCATAATTAACCTTCAGAATCCTTTAATTCCAACCATCTTGCCATCTGATGCCACGTACCCATAACCTATGCAGGTGACCAGGTAACACTTAGTGAACCAATATAGATAATATTCTTTGCATTGGTGCATCTCAGGTCTCCTTGCTTCTGGGATATGGCACAGCATCACTGTGTGATTGGTGCCTGACAGGTATTTCTTGTTATTAGAGAATAAAACCTAAAATTGGTAGGATACATGATGTGTGTGGGAAAACAAGATATAGATTTTTCAGATGAAATCTTATTGGTATGTAAATGGGATAACATGAAACTGAACCTTAAGGAAGAAAGTTATATTGATATGGATTCAATACATCTGGCATACAAGAGTGCTGACAGCATCTGCTGATATGATGAACATTCAAATTCCACATCGGGGAATTGCTTTAGCATTTATTAACAACAGTTTACTGAGCATAACTAGAGATTTTCAAAAGCCAAACTTTCTATGCAACATGCATTGAAACTTAAGAAAAAGCACACCAAGGCAATGTGAATGACACCAACCTACTAATCATGCTCTGAAGTAAAATTGTGCATCATGTCAGGATAGTTGTAACCTAGGATTAAAAAGGATAAAGCAGGAAATGAGGATATTCAACATCAATAAGTGTTTGCAATTTACACCAAACTAACCACTTCAAGCCCATGTTCTGCTCTCATCCCTTAAAATATGGAAGTAATGAAATAACACTGCAAACAGACAGCCAAGGCAGATAACTGGAGGAAGTCAATATAACAAATGGTTTTTTTTTTTGCATTTAATTCATTTCTCATACATAATGTAAGTCACTGTATACTGACATTTCTTTTTGAAAAATTCATATTCAAAGGCATTCATACAGATTTTGACATTTATTTTGAGCAGAAAGATGACTTTTGTATGGATTTTATGGCTTGTGTGTGTAACAAAAGAGCTGACAGTTGTTATTCAGGATGGCAAACCCATAAAAAATTAATGTATGTACATCATGACGTTAGGTGTACACCACGTCAAATGAGACAAGGGTGTTCTAACATGCATGTCTATTTGAAACATTGAAAGGAAACTGCACAGAAAACAAACAAGTTCTCTAATATTCCAACTTCTTTGGCTTGTATGTGGTAGGATGTTTGGAAGGAGGAGTCACCAGCATTGAAACAAAGAGGACAGAAGCCTTAAAATTGTCCCTTAATCATTTCGGTTCTTTCCTCAAATGGTTCATGGTGTATTTCAACAATACTATATAATAATGACTTGTAAGTGTGTAAAGCTCTCCACAAAGAAAAACAAAACATTAAGGAACAGTGTCTACTAAGTACTGAAGAACCATTTGGTCTAGGAAGACTGCCAGGACACAACTGTATAGTATTTTTAGGAGTGTAAAGGGGGAAAGTATGAACTACAATTCAATAGTGCAGCCAAATGCATGGAACAATCAAATGACAATGGTACATGTATGGAAAATTCTGAGGTGTGAAATCTCCCACTGCAGGACAGAGAAACTTACCACAATGGGCTCAACAGTTTGGGCACCACTCTGTGCAAGCAAGTTATAAAAAGAATAGATGTAGAGATTTATAAAAGCCTTCAAAGCAACATGAAATATATAAGTAAAGCCTTGATGAACTATTTATAGACATGTACTATTAATGTATAATACCACGAAAAATACAGTATATACAACAATATTCTTAAACAGTTATGAAGAATGGTGTTTTTTATTACAGTAAAAACAGACACAATAGTTAGATTGGCACAGGGAACATACAGGCAAGAAAAGTACATGATGAAAAGACTAAGAACTCTTATGGAAATATTAAAACTGTTCACACATGAACTGCAAGGAAAATACCAGTAAATATGTTAAACTGCATCCTGTATGTTATGATATGTAACCACAAATTTCTATCTGAAAAACCAAAAGCAGGTTTATCTTTAATAATAAAGTCCCTGTTAAAACCTATAGAAAATTCCTCGTATTTTCAAAATGGACAAAGCACAAAATAAAGAATATGACTGGGATAACATACCAGTGGTTCATTGCTCTTCACTAGCTGCACAATTTTAATTGTCTCTTCGTCTTCATCCACTTCAAGAGGTATTTCAGGCAGTCGTGGGAAATAGTCTTTCTGTGCTACTGCATCATGTGCACAAAGCAAACCCTGCACACACAGTTTCAAAAAGAAATTTTATATTCTGATTTTGAAGAATTTAAACTGAGACTGCAGTTATGCTTCATTATACATGAAACACAAATAATCTTACTGGAATGAGAAAGCCACACAACAAATTAAAGGGCAGAGTTACTTCCCTTAACTTCACTGGAAGTTATTAGTTTATAAGTAAAATACACAGTAAGAAATGCCTCAGACAAACTGTATAGTTTTGGGGCATACACATTAAAATCACAATTTTGGAGTATCAAAACATGGAATGAAAGAGGCATTAAGATAAAAATTCAAGCAACAAATAAAGTACAGTACATTTATACGCAAGTTTCATTCCACTATTTCTGACACCAATATAATGAGCACTGGTATGTCCCTCTCATTTGGTACAGAAATTTTATTCTCATGGGAAAACTTAAGTCTGAACACTGAAGGAAGTATTTGCAAGGCTAGAATGCCAAGTTCAAGCCTCAGTTCTATGCACAAGGAGTCTATTCTGCTTTGTCATTCCAATGGTCAACTGTCTCTCCAGGAAGATACAGCTTATTAACTTGATTTACTTATATTCTGAAACACAGCAGGCAGAATTACAAATGAATGGGAAACATCAGATATGAGATTCTCACAGTGATGATGCTGAATATTCTATGCCATGCTGCCTGGTAAATGGAAACTCACATTTGCAAGAAACACAATGCCTTCATCAACTCTTCCTGCAGTCCTTCATCCTTAAAGATGAAGGCACCATGATTCTTTGAAACATCAGTAACTACTTACCTATTAACAAAGCATCACATTCCAGAGAACTTGTATTTTCATCAGGCAGGCTTCATCAGTGGTTTTATATATATATATATAAAACCACTGATGACAATTTAATGAGTTTAAATGAGAATACCACAATGAATAATGAAGAATGTATTCAACAGGCTATCAAAGATATTGGACTAGAAGTAAATTCCTAATGATGCTAAATAAACTGGTATGTCAGAAAACAAAATCTGTAAGCAATATACAATATAAATATGTAATTATTAACATTTAATGTTTATGCACCTGCTAAACTTTTTTTTTGGGGGGGGGAAGTATTCACTTCATTGTTTTCATTAAGTACAACATTTCATTTGTATTTCACAGTCTTCTATATGACATGCTGTTTCTTGCTCCAAATCACAAAGGTGAAGATGTGCTTTCTTTTACATCACATGCACAGAAATGACACCTTGTTGATTAAAGCTTAAAAATATGAAATTTCTTAATAATTTTCAGTTAAGTGAAACTTCAGTATATGGCATTTACCTGAATGTGGGGTTTTTGAAGAAGCATGAAAATTTCTTTGCATTCTTCTCTTAAAGCAACTCTTGGACCAACCACATCCAGAACTTCCAAAGCGATCTGCATTGAATTCGAAAGAGTTGGATGAAATTTCTCATCCTTCCCATTGCTAATTATTTTATTATGAACCTTTACTAGCGCGTGCAGTTCTTTTGATTGCAGTAAACCACTAAGAAAAACAAATTCTTCTTCAGAACTTGGAAGAACTTGTCTGGCTTCTTCCAATGAAACCAAAAGCCGGGAGAGAGCTGAAATTAATAACAAATACATTACTCATTATATACTACAGCATGTATGCGTTCCTAACATAATATTCCACTCAGGCTATGAAAAGTTATTTTATTCATAAACCTAAGGATAAAGAGAGGAAGATGACACCGATGGAAAATATTGTATCACTGCTTAAACAACTAAATAAATTGTGTAAGAATGTAAATGTGTTCCTTTTATGGTCTCTGAACAAAGTAGGATTCCAGCAAGAATAATCATAATTATGATCTAAATTAGCCTTGAAGCATTCGTAACAATAATCTGAGTAGTGTGTAACTTCTGACAATTCATCATCATGCCAGTTGATGCAATACAGTCTGAATGCCTGACACTATCAGAATAAATCGCATAAATATATAAATAAACAAATAAATATTCTGTGACTAATGGGACAGAGGTAGCCAGAGTATGAATCTAAATCTTTCACTTCCATGTAGAGCCAGGGCTTAAAATGTGTATGGAACTTACATACCGTCATAGCATTGTGCTTGATTAATGAGGGGTGTGCGTGTGTGTGTGTGAGTGAGACCACTAAACAAGGAGACTATGAGTACAGTTAATGACCTTCAGCCCTGACCACCATAGAAAATATATATAAGTTACTCTTGAACCTTCCCCAGTCATGTGCCAAACTATTCTCCGCTACTCTGATGAAGTGTCCAGCAACTAAATGTTTTATGAGCATGATCTTTAACTAGCTGTGATACGCCTGATAAAAAAAAAAGAGCCACAAATGAAGATCATACTTCTTTTAAAGCTGCAGAAAACTGTCAAAGAAACCATCAATCTGTTATGTGAGGTGTATGAAGACACCAGAGTTACTGAAAGAACACTCATAAAATGATTTCAGGGTATAACATGCAGATGCAATAATTTTATTTGTTATTTAACAGCAACACTTCATTAGTGGAACTCCATTCATTAGGGCTCATCTTATAGTTCATTCTGAACTGAAAGACTTACCTCACTTAACACATGACTAGTCACTTCCTCAAATACCCTGAGTACACGTGCACAACAGAGCTTGTGCTTTTTGTAATGCTCAATTAAACAGTCTGTGCTTAACAAAATTTTTGAAAATGAGTTATCTTTCATCATACACTTTAATTTATTACCGATTTATTTGTTCTCCCTTGTTAAGTTTTTGCATAGTCTGCTTTCATGAAACATTTTTGTAAAACGCAGGGAAAGCAGAGAACTTAACTTAAAAAGAGTCTGAGAATTTTGTGGATGTGGAGATTTAGATTCAGACTTAGATGGCACATTACCTATTTATTAACTTCAAAGTTTTCTATTTAAGGTTTTAATGGAAAGCTTAAAATACCCCTGTTGAAACCCCATTAGTAAGCTGCAGGCATATGTATCCCTCTCTCTCCACTGCCACTTTAAATTCAGGCATGCACATCACAAACATTACTTTATATGAACAGCATTACAATGTAGGACCAACTGTTTTGACACGTTTCCAATTGCACCATCAACAACAGAAACACAAAAACAAAGCGAAATTCTGCAGAGTGGAACAACACTCATGCCTCAAAGTTACATTGTATCCTACATATTTGGTAATATCACAGACTGCTCAATTCTCAAGCTTTTGATTGCATTATTGTTGACTACCTGCATGGCATAGTGTCTAACAGGCTAATATTCACTTAGCTGCTTGAGATTATTTCCACTGTTCATGGTTCACCACCACTGTGTTGACAAAGGCCCACCATCCTCGAACTCAACGCTCGTTTCTTCAGAATCCAGTTTAACCTTCACCAACACCCCAAGTCAAAATAGTATCTTCTCTTCACGGTTTACACGTCCAATGTTATAGGCATTTAACATCTCTCATGCATGTCCCAACCATCTTACCTTCCTTGATTCAATCATTTTAATGGTATTTGGTGAAGAGTATAAATTATGAGGCTCCCCATTATGCAGGTTCTTCTTGCCTCCTGTCATTTCCTTGCTCCTAGGCCCAAATACTGTCCTTGGCACCCCTTTTTCAAATGCACTTAAACTGTGTTCCTCAAAAGTCTGAGAGCATATAAAACAGGACAAATTACAGTTTACCATATATTCAACTTCGCATTTCTCGAAAGAAAACGCTAACGGAAAAGACTCTTGAATGATGGATATTCACCATTACACGCATCTGCCATATTTAACCCTGTAATATAACACACGTATACATTCTGTACACGAGGTAGTCTATGGATTAAAATAATAACTAACACATAAATACAAACTAAACTTTGTACGAACCTGGATCCCAATTACCATTGGCCATAACTGCTGTCATTCTATGAACCAATTATTCCAGCATTACTGTCTGAAACCGAAATGTGCGTACGAAGTCCGTAAGTGTATAAAAATTTAACGTATGTAACAAATTTTTCTCATACATTCAGTGTAAATGAAGTGACATCCAGATCTGCGGCGAATTACTTAATACTAATCACACAAGAATATGGTGGAATTAAATACACCAAGAACTGCGTCATTATACCTTCTGAAAGACAAAAACGTAAATTTTAAGCTATTCCATTTCCATTACTTCAGTAAACAGCCCTTCATACATTCCGAAAGTGTGAACACTGACAACACACACACGTTAATAACAGAAAATAGCCTGTTCTGTACATATAATGGCATTCAAAAAACTAACTGCTGTGCTATGAATAATTTCGATATTTTACCCGACGTACAGCTCCAAATGCACTGCGAAACACTCTTCTTCTCCATGTCTAGCAATTCTCACACATGAACCGCTGCCATGTTGTTTTGGGCAACTGCCAATCAAATGAGAAAACTAATTGAAGATTTTATACGTCCGTATATCACAAATTTGAAACTCCAAATAAATGTAATTTATTATAAGGCATTACGTAATTGGATAACTTACAATACTTAGAACCATTTTATACGGTTCAGAAAACACAACTTTATTTATGCCACGCCTTATATTCACTACAGCCAACGGTAAAAGACAGTTGAGCTGTACCTTGGTATCCAAGGTTACACAAACACTACTACTTTTATTTGGAAATACTTAGGATACGATTGTTATGAAACATGTATTAAATTGTAATACATTTTGCTTAACTACTTGTTTTCCGCCTGCAATTGTTGTTTTTCGTATGTTATAAAATTTCCTCGCCACTTTGCGCTACATTCACATTGGCAGATGATTTATGTTGGCTGCATTGCAAGCGCATTGCATGCATTAGAGGGTGGTGGATTGAGTATGCCTTGTAAACTTATTGTGAATTTTGGAAGAAAAACAGTTACTTATTGTATATGAGCAAGGATTTTCATAATTTTTGAAGAATATTTTAGGTAAGCGTGTACGTATTGGAAGCAATTTTTGTATAATTTGTGACTTTATGTAGTTGTATTCCTTCGTGCTTTGTATACCAAACATCTAGAAGCTTGTTCGATTTTAACCTGTACTTGAATTGATTTGTCGTTCTTACATTTTATTGAGATAGTAAAGTGCACATGAACACTTAATTATGTATCGATGAGTAGGCCAAGCTTCCGATCTTGTTTTTGACAAATGGCAGGATGTAATTGTTTCAAATACTCAACTCAACAACAACCTGCTGGATTGTCGGCAAACGCACTTCTAATAATCGGTGATCGCAATGTATAGGTTATAAGCTGGAAATCTTTTGCTCGCTCTTCTGTAACCAGGGAAGGGGAGAAAACTTTTCCTACTGCTTTTATATGTTTGTGTGTGTGTATGTGTCTGTGTAGTTCGGGAATCACAGTACAAGGCTCTAAAAGATTGGCTGGGGCAGGGTGAGGTTAAGTAAAGTAGAGTTTACATTGGGTTTGCTTTCTCACATTACTCATGTCCACATGTAAATACATTCTGTAAAGCAGGGTTGAACTCTTAGTTCTTTTCACTGTGCATTTATTGTTATAGGTTCCATGTATAAATCTAAAGATGGACAGAATTCATGTTTCTTTACTGATGTGAAAGTGTTGCTGATAAGTGGTTAGTACGCCAGCTCTGTATTCTTTAAGTGTCATGTCTAGTTCACGGCCCAGAGACCAGGTAGCTGACTGATAGTTTTGTGATTTTTCTGAGAACTTTCAAGCAGGTGATAGTACATTTAGGGCAGAGCTGCTACCTGTCTGGTCAGTTTGGTTTTATTTTTTACTGATCATCTTGTCATGTGACGCTGTATAATCAAAGCAATTGAAATATAGAATAATGTGCTAAGTCCAGTTATAGGTAGTTATGTTTATATCCATCTCTACGATATCTATATATTGGATTACTTGCATGTGTCAAATTTGAGTTGAGAGTTGCATTTGTTACAAAATGGATTGATGGATGGATGGAGATACAGACAGGCCAAGGGTCCTGGCATTCAGGATCCTGCATGTTTGGTTTGTGGTTCATGCAGCAGGCTTATGGAATAATATTATCCATGGATCAGAGGTTCAAACACAAGACAAATGAATACAAATACTTTATCAGTTGTCAAAACAGGAACTGATTGCATACAAAAAACTGATTCTGTATTTGATAATCTGAGAATTCAGAAACTGTAATATCTTACTATGGTTGAGGAATTGATTTATTATGAATGGAACAGCAGTTTCATATACACTACATAATTTTATGTTTTCACTGATTTCATGATAGTCATAGAGCAAGGTAAACATTTTTTTTACAACTGTGTTACTGAAAACCCCAACTTGTTGATTTTAATACTATTGTGCTGAAGTTACAATCAGTATATTAATATTTTAATTGCAACTTACATTCTGTATTGACTTGAAAATTTATTTTTCAGGGTTGTAACATATAGCCTTTATTATATAGCCCTACATATATATATATATATATATATATATATATATATATATATATACACACACATATA
>Ga0209628_10002087_pt1 | contig 13375 bp, 6 predicted proteins | sample TergutCu122P4_FD_187285 | JGI IMG/M metagenome (GOLD analysis project Ga0209628, IMG submission 187285) | Cubitermes ugandensis P4 segment gut microbial communities from Kakamega Forest, Kenya - Cu122 P4 (SPAdes) (version 2) | ecosystem: Host-associated > Arthropoda: Insects > Digestive system >...
GGGCGCTTTAAAAACGGAGGTGTATATATATATATATATATACACATACATACATACATACACATATAGCTGCAAACGTTTCCAGCGAACGACCATGAACGCCTATTTACGTTAATTGCTCGATGTGAATTAGTCTGTTCGATCAAAATTTTAAAATTTTTAATTGACAAGTAGTGGCCAGATTGCGCACCGGTTACTGACTTTGTGGAAAAAGGCAAACTGGTTTAGAGGGGCAATGGGTACTCACTTGCAGGTTTCTTCTAACTGTTTCAGAAATACTAACCAGTGACTGCAGCTTGTCATATACTCCAAACACGCTGTCTGGCCGTTCCGAGGAGAGCCTAACAGCGGTTACGCCATGCCGACTGCAGCTATGCCCAATATTAGGTGGTTAAGCTACCAAATTATCTGGTCACTACTATGTGTGTAGTATGCATAATTCTTATGGTCCTAGGGATCCAGGGTCGTTATCCGAAGAGTACCCCTTCTACACTTTCGCAGCTGTGAATGATGAAGCAACCAGCAATAAATACGTACTGTAGACCATCTTATGAACCGACCGCTCATGTACGGATTTCTGATGTAACGGACGAAACTTGTTGGTTCAGAGATTTTGGTCCGCTAAGGGAATAAGTAAAATTAGAGGGTTTGGCCGTCAATTAGCGAAGTGGCTCTTAAGTGGTGGACATGGGAAGCGCTCACAGCTCTTCTGACACGGAACTAGGCACTGTTACTTTTTCTTTAATGTTTTCCAATTTAAATAAGTAACAGCACCCGACACAGGTTTGTCTCTTTAATGATAATTAATTTACAGTCACTACACGGTTAATTACATTTGCGTATTATGTATACACATCAGTGTTATTTGCACCCGGAGATAGTCGATTGCGTTAACGCGTGATAGCAATACTCTTCGGAAAAAAAACTATAATCGTTCGAGTCCCAGTGTCAGCATATAATTTTGCCGGTCCCAGTGGTCGCGCGGTCTAAGGCGTAGGTCTAAGGCCGCTCGCCTGCTGAGATCATGAGTTCGAATCCCACCGGGGGCATGGATGTCTGTCTGTTGTGAGTGTTGTGTGTTGTCAGGTAGAGGTCTCCGAGACGAGCTGATTACTCGTCCAGAGTAGTCCTACCGAATGTGGTGTGTCGTTGTGTGTGATCTAGAAAAAAAAAAAACCTCGTGAATGAGGAGGCCAAGGCCCACTAGGGGGCTATCGCGCCAAGAGAAAAAAATCAGTGTTATTTGCTCATTACTCTATTATTGTGTTGGCAATTTTTAGGATATATATATATATATTTATTTATTTATTTATTAATCTTACGTATATGATCAGAAGTACCGGACAAACGGCATTGTCGGCTTACACACACACACACACACACACACACACACACACACACACACACACCCTCCATTAATCCGTTCATTCAAAGTCTACAGTACATAATTCCTTCCTCAACCACAACAGGGTGTCTCGACATGTACGTTACGTTTAAACCGCCAGTTACTTAATTCCGATTATCCGCTTCTGTAAACGGTTGAAATTTGCTCTTCCATCGTTACGTTATTCTTTGTATGTACTTTATAAATACTGAGGTATACAGAATTATAATATTCCCTGTTGTTTTGTATGGGTGTGAAACTTGGTCACTCACATTGAGGGAGGAAATTAGGATGAGGTTGTTTGAGAACAGGGTGTTGAGGAGAATATTTGGGACTAAGAGGGCGAGGTAACAGGGGAATGGAGAAAACTACATAATGAGGAGCTTAATAATCTGTACTGCTCACCCAGTGTTGTTCGGGTAATAAAATCGAAAAGAATGAGATGGGCGCGGCATTTAGCACGCATGCTGGGTTTTGGTGGAGAAAACGTGAGGAAAAGATAACATTTGGAAGACCCTGGTGTAGATGACAGGATGAATCTTTAGGAAGTGGGATTTGGGGGCATGGACAGGGTTGATCTGGCTCATGATAGGGACAAGTGACGGGCTGATGTGAATGCAGTGATGAACCTTCGGGTTTCATTAATTACGGGGAATTTGTTGGCTAGGTGAGAACAGGTTAGCTTCTCAAGAAAGACTCTGCTCTATGACGTGAGTGAGTGACTTTAGCAAGTACTTGCCAATAGAAGCGGAAGATGACAGTAGTGGAAACCAATGTCAAATCTGTAACAATTTTCCCATTTTATAGAAGCTAATGTTGTTAATTGCGAATTTTTTGCAGATTGTTTCCAGTTACTACAGTCAACATTGTGATGACGTCTGTTTTCAGCAATTTCAGTTTGAAATTTCAAAGGACATTAAGGCTGTCAAGGTCCACATTTTATTTGTCAAACATAACATTTCCTTCACAACCGCCCTTCCTCCAGCGCGTTTGTCGGTTGACTGTCGAACTTGCGACCAACAGGCAGTGACAGACGATATTCTGGAGCTACAATAGAAACCCTGCATAAAGTACGTAGGGTACAGTGCTCATGCGCAGTCCCTCGCCTTAAAATATTCAAATTTTTATCACCAATTCTGTCACATTTCACAGACACTGTTTGTGCTTTATGTAACTAGCGAAATTGAATGGTTAGAATTAACGGGGTGTTCTTTATCTCGTATTTTCATCCCTCACCCTTTTCTTTCTCTTCTTTTTTCTTTTCGTATTTCTCCATTTTTTCTTCTAATGCTTATCGCTCTTAGATTAAAACGTTGAATTCACTTACCCCAAAATGGCACAATTTCGGGCGTGGTGCCGAAATATGTGTCCTTATATGGCAACGACCTGTTTCTGTTCAAAATGCTGGTGGATAACATAATATACACACATAGCTCATCATATAGCTACTTTGTCATGTTAACTTACATGATTTAACATAGTTCGACCTCTGTGGACGTTTCTTGGACGACTAGTACTTCGGTATGTTTGTGCTGTGCTCCTGTAATGTCCGTCGGTGTGTGTGTGTGTGTGTGTGTGTCTACGTTTCCCCAATAGGTTACTTTCTGAAGCAGGTTTTTTGCGGATCATTGGTGTGAACATGGAGCCATTAAGCACCAAAACATACCCCCGCTTAACTTAATGTTTTTCTGACCGTGTATCATGATTTAAGTTATGTATTAATCACCAACTTGATGCACAAATTTTCTTTATTTATGTAATATAGTATATATATATAAAACTTTATGCACAAATTTTCTTTATTTATGTAATATATTATATATTATATAAATAAAGAAAATTTGTGCATCAAGTTGATAATTAATACATAGTTCATACACCCGCTATCTACGAACCCCCAGTTTGTTATTTCGTGATCACAACAGCTGGCCTATCTGCCCTCTTTGTAGTCACTTTAACCCTTTAAGGACGAAACTGTATCTGTCGCAGTTAAAGACACAGTTCGTACTGCGCAGTAAACACTCTGCCTTGGTTATAAAAATTGATAAGTCATTACTGTATAGAGAAATAATCGCTGTTTTTTTTCTGAGATCCATTAAAAACACGTAAATAATATGTGGGCAGAATACAGAATTTATGAATGTTAAAGCTGGTGGTACATTCTTAGTAGAAGACATCCCGTTGTGTTTAAGTATAATATTAAAATAAAATAAAATATATACTTCGTCGAACACAACTATCTTATTCTTTGTTAATTTAAATAATAGCGACTAGTTTCGGGCTATACAGGCCATCATCAGATAGTTGTGTTCGACCAAGTATATATTTTATTTCATTTTAATGTTAATGCATTCGTTAACTTGACCCCCTATTTCTCATGACCCAGTTCATTTTATCTTCATTTCAACTTTCAGACTAGAATTTTGTATGCTTCCTCAGCCAGTCTTTGCATGCTGCATGCCCTTCCAATATAATAGTCCTTCATTTTCTCAACGTAATAATATTTTGTGAGCCGGTCCCAGTGGCCGCGCGGTCTAAGGAGTAGGTCTGCGGCCGCTCGCCTGCTCAGATTGTGGGTTCGAATCCCACCGGGGGGCATGAGAGTCTGTTGTGAGTATTGTGTGTTGTCAGGTAGAGGTCTCTGCGTCGGGCTGATCACTCGTTCAGAGTTCTAACGACTGTGGTGCGTCGTTGTGTGTGGTCTAGAACCCTCGTGAATGAGGAGGCCATGACCCACTGGGGGCTGTCGCGCCAAAAAAAAAAAATTATTTGGTGAAGCGTAGCCAAGTAATTAAGGAGCTCGTCGTTTTATAAATCTTTGTCTCGTAATGGAAACTTATTTTTGAAATTTTCTAAGTCCCCCAAAAGCTTTTCGCGGTACCCTAAATTTCCGCAGAACTTCGTTGGGTTTTCCACCAAAAATTGTTGAATAAACACATTAAGGTAAAGTAAAGTCCACCCTAGAACAAGTCATGAAGGCCCGGGGGGGAGTAGATATATAGCTCTACTCTTTCTTTAACACCGGCGTTAGATGGGTTGAGTGGTCAGGGCCACGGCCTGGCCGCTCTACCTCCGGGAATGCCCCAGTACCCATTGTATAGGAGGGTAGGTGAGCCCCAGGGCCGGTCTGGACGGGTGCGGAAAATCTCGCCCCACACCGGGATTCGATAACCGGACCGTCCATCCCGTAGCGAGTTGCTATACGGACTGAGCTATCGCGGTCCAAGGAAAAAACACATACAAATTTTAAAATACAGCGAAAAGTTTCAAATATCCCTCGAAAAATTGCGGGAATTTTTGTACCGTAATTGGCAATCCTGGAGAAATATCAGGGCGCTATAATTTCTTCTTTGCTCTCTGGCATGTAAACCTTCTCATAAGCAGACTTTGTCCATGGGTTGGGCAACGCTATCGCGAGTTGTCCTTTACAACCATGAAACCCTGTATCACTTTACGCTAACATCATCAACTGATACAAGAGATGAAACGTAAACAAACGTATTAAGCTGATTAATCAAGTCCGATGAACTTTACTACAGCTTATGTAAAAACTGTAACAGACCTGGACAGAGTCTGTCCTTTGTCGCAACAAACTAGAGACCAGATGGGCGAAGATTTCCAGACTGTTAATTTATTTATAAGGTGCAAGTTGCAGTGGTAAATTTCAGATAGCACAGAGTGACACAGTGAACTATTATGGCATCGGGTAGATCGATTTGCCGCTAATTTAGAAACGTTTGATTCTCTTATTCCTTTGAAGACTAAGAGAAGCTCCTGTTTTACATATGCATACTCAGTTCGTACCTGACAGAGAACAGCTTTCTTCCATTATAAGAACCACTCTTTCAATCGTGTGTATGGATATATTGACTGTATATTGTAAGAAATATACGGAATATTTAATGTACTGTGTGGCAACAATATACAGTTCGTATCCCTAATTGGCAGTACATGTGAAGGGTTAAGCTGTCCTGTCTAAAATCTAATACCACTGCTCGGCTAAAATCGTACGTTGTAAAATGGAATTTTATCGTGGTCTAAATTAATAATCCCATACGCGGGCTTGTGGCGGTTGAGACACTACAGCTCCACTATTTCTTAGTGTTGGCACTGGAAGGAAGTGAGATAGGGTAGTCGGTACAGCGACCCTCTACAGACTGGGCGGTCCGGGGATCTAATCGCTTGGGAGGGCGAGATATTGCGCACCCGTCCAGATCGTTCCTATTGCCCACTCAGCTTGCTATTCAATGGCTACCGGGTTATTTCCGGGGGTAAAGCGGCCGGGGTACAGCGTTAACCACCTGCCCCATCTAGCGCCGATGTTAGAGAAAGAGAAAAGCTATTATTTTAATAAAATAAGATCTAATAAATTTATAATGCAATATATAATTTTTTTATTATGTACAATGACCAACCAATGCACAACTAATTGACAAATTATTATACTGCTCCAATTTGTCAATTAATTGTGTATTGGTTGTTCTTTGTACAAAATAATAAAAGATGCACGATACGTGTATTAAAATAATATCTATATAAATATATATGATGTGTGAATGTATAATATATAAATATAAAATAATAATATAATAAAAACAAAACAAACCAAACAAAAAAAATTATATCCTCCTTTGAGCTTTCATGGCAGGTTATAGAGTAAAATTTCCCTTTTACCTCTACCTTTAACTAGAAGGAGGTAAGTGGCCACCTTTGAGGGAAAGTGCCCCGGGTTCCTCACAGGGGGTCTGGACAATTTTGAAGAGGAAAACATCTGTTCCTCTGAGAGGAACTGAACTCCGATGGCCCTGTCTTTCAGCCCTTAAACTAGTTACTACACTCACTGAGTTACCTCAATTCTGCGTCTTGTGTTTTGCTGTACTTTAAAAAAAAATAACGCAATAACAACGCGTACCGTCGGGAATCAGAGGCAATACGCACATGCGCAGTATAAACTCATACCTTACTTTGGCCCTAACGATCATCGCCGCCCAAGCAACAGCCATGTACCCATTTTATCCTTGACTGGTACTTCAGTGTACAGGTACTTTATCTCGTCCTTGTTGTGTAAATTTGGAAGCTGGGAAAGTATTTGGTATTTTAATCTTTACATAATTTAGTATTAGGTTTTTTTGAAGATAATTTTTATTAAAATATATGTTGGCATTGCTATTGTATATTTTCCTTTTTAGGTCTTCTTATTTATGGACGTGTCCTTGACTGGTACAAAGGTTGTGTTAGACTGAAAACTTATATACATTTCATTAACCATTTTACCCGTTTTAAGAAAAGTTTCCCTGCTCTTTTACATTAAGTTAGTTCAGCCCTTCACGTGCTAATATTAGTAACAAATAATTAATATGCATATTCAAGCCTCTTGGAATGTTGTCAGCTAAGAAGATATCCACGTTTCGAAGGTGCATCGTACCGTCATATTCAGGAACTGCACTTTGTAGCTACTTACAACTCGGCACGGAGTTACACTGCAGGAGACTTGAACCATACCTCTGTTGCAACAGAATTCAAGAATGAAAACTTTGTAAAATAATACCACGTCGCGCAAAGTACCATTCACAGAATCGTAGTAGAATTACATTATAAATTCTCACTACAATATACGAAGACCTAAATCTAATAAAAGTATTTATATATATATATGTTTTTAAAAACTATTTAGTTCCTAAAATTTTATGTTATGTATCTAATATTCTATGTCCTAACATTTTAAAAAATAGTGACTGTAAACACGAGACCCCTTAGATTTTATTATATCTTCTTTTATAAGATATTTATATTGAAGTGGGTGAGGATGTCCTAAGTACAGGCAGAATCATATAGCACACGTGGAAAGGCACATTTTGTATCAAAATAAGCCTGTGTTTTGTTCCACTGAATAGGTGTGGCTTATTTATTAACAGACACAACTGGATGGCTTGGATGAAGATTGCGATAAGGCGGTGTCGCCTCTGGAAGGAAATATAGAGCAAGAATTCCTTATTTTGTTGGGTCCAGAATTTTGTGGTCTCAGATAAGAACCTGAAGCCTCAGTTGGTAAAAAAAATGAACTTGGGCCAAAATTTTCTTTGTTTTGTAAGCAACAATTAGCTTCTCAGGGAATGCTGTGTTCCAAGCAGTTTTATGAATCAATGAGCCAGTTAAGTTAGAATAGTAATATATATCCTGTAGGCGTATTCAAAATGCAAATACAGCGCGAGTTCTAAAGTTTAAATTTAAGGTCTCAGAATTGTCAGAAATATTTGCATAATGACAAACCATACGTGTTATTACGTAAGTGAACTATTTCAACATTAGTAATAACGGTTGTGTTTGCAAGACCTTTTTCCATTGTCATAAAAATACCCAATAAAAATACATTGAGTTTCGGAAGAGAACTGCACCATGCTTCATTTGAACCACCGATCCCAAAATGTGACCTATTTTTGTTGGCATTTTCGTCCCATTGGACAAAGTCTCGCACATTCTGCAGTCACTTCCACGTTCGAACCTTCTCAGAAACCTGCTTGTTATTTCGCACGTTTTTCCGGTCACATTTCACTGCCAACAAAAAATGTTATTAGTTAAACTTAACTGATTCAGCCAGTGTTATGTTTGTCTGTACATTTTTTTCCCCGCGCCATAGTAAGTGGATTCTTGCCTCCAGGACATGGAGGGTCATCGCGTCTCAAGACACATGAGATGGCCTCCAGTATGAAGGGTAGCCGCGAATATATCGAATAAACAGTCATTAACTGTTGATAAGGGGTGGTCCTATCGTTTTCGCGGGGGAGCGGCGTTTTAGTAGGGGCTAAAAACTTCTCGCCCTAAAAAATTAAAGTCTTACGGAATGAAAAATATATTTAGACCTAAGTGGGAGAAAGTTACAGGAGATTGAAGGAAAGCTGTAGTAAGGGATTTCATGATGCGGACTGCACAACAAACAGTATTAAAGTAAGAAGTAAATACGTCCCTCTTCACGTCATGGCATAGGTGGGGGCGTGGAAGTACACTTCCAACTACTTTTAAACTTGACGCTAGATGAAGATGAGTAACACCTCTGCCTTACCCCCCATAATAACTCTGGTGCCCATTAAATAGGAGGATAGGAGGCCAAATAACACTAGTGTCACAATCCATTTTGATAAGATGGGCAGGGCATGTAGAACAAGTACATTACAGGACTTGTATGGGAAAATCTGAAGGAAAAGACACTTGCAAGATCTAGATATAGATAAGAGGTTAATATTAAAAAGGATTACGTAAACGACGTGGGAAAGTGTGAAATAGATTAATTTGGCTCATAATATGGACAAGGGATTGGCTGTTGTGATCATGGCAATGAACCATTGGGGTTCAGTGAAATGCTGACAATTTCTTGAGTAACTTAATAACTAGCAGCTTCTCACGGAAGACTCTTACCTACACTGTTTGCTGCATGTCGATGTTTCATTCTAAAACTTGCGCGTTTGGAAGTGCGAGACGCTGAATTTTACGGTATAAACAGTAATATGTCTGAGAAGGAGAAGAAAGAACCAACGGATGTGTCATCCGTTGGTTCTTTCTTCTCCTACATTAATGATGCACGGTCACATGAGCCTGAAGTAACATGTCTCATATGTTTATCGTGCTTAGAACTTCTAATTTGAGACATAACATTAGACTGTTTGGAAAGTAGATAAAGATAAAGGGGCTGTCCCTTTTATAATATCCCTAAGCAGTACAGGTGTCGCGGGTTATTACGTCGGTTGCTGGTTTTCTATGTCATAAACTTGCCATGCTCAGGGTTCGTGAGTTAGGGGCGCGCTAAAATACGCAAGGCTAGAAGAAAGTTTACATGGAGTACTGAAGATTACTTAAAAATGGAGGAAGGATACTTTTTCTGATTTATTTTTGAGATTTTTAAACCATATCATTTATAAGCTTGTACCGAAGTTTCAGGTAATCCTGTTATAGCAGGATTAATTCTATAAAGTCTCCAACTTCAGGCGCAGTTGATTTTGAAGAGACCAGGCAGATGGCACAAGTGGAAAGAGTGTACGAAGTCGTGATTCTACAGAAAGAGCGGTGGAGGTGCCAGTACTGGCGTGCTTACGCAGCAGCTGCAGTCACGTGACTGAAGTAGGAGGGACATAAGTTTTGTGAGACACGCGCTGAATGTTGTCATGTAAAATGACTGGGACTTTGTGGATGTAATCCTGCTATAACTCCATCTTCAAAGGCAAGGGTTTAGGACCAAGAGTGACATTAACATAAGGAGAAGATGCTGTGCTGTAGAACAGAGCACTCAGGAGAAAGTTTTGGCCTTAGAGCGAGAAGGTGACGTGAGCTGAAGCTGTGTAAAGAGGTCCTTCATGATTTGTACTTCTCGTTGTTTATCATTAGGACGATAAAATCAAGAAGGATGAGAAAAATGTGGCATGTTACCTTCGTGAGACATGAAAGAAAGTGGTCAAGAATTTTGGGCGTTAAAAGGTCTTAAATAAAAAAAATTCACTTTGAACAACTGGACCCAAATGGGAAAATGATATTAAAATGCATCTAAAATAAAAATGGCAGGTGTGTACTAGAGTAATGTTGTTCAGAAGGGGGGCTAGTGGAAGCCTGTTTTTTAAAAGGTAATAAACTTCGGGTTTAATGAAATATGGACAATTACTTGACTACTTTATCAGCGCCTAATAAAAAATTATTTGTGGTGATTAATAATTAATAGAGTTGAACTTGACTTACTGTTCCTAAATGCATTCGTCTTAGCCTAAAATGGCTGAATAAGGTGCCGAAACATGTAGAGAGATTATTGCTCTTCTGGGCTATTACGCACCGGCTGCGTAATAGCCCAGAAGAGCGCAGTTATCATCTGCTTTGCTGCGGAAGCTTGAAATCGCGCGTTTCCTCCATATTTCTCTCACTTTTGTATTATTCTGATTGTTTTTTGTTAGCTTGTTTTATTCTTTGTACATTTGTTTCAGTTCCTTGTTTTGTCTCTTTATCTTTGTTTCTTTCATTTATTTACTTATTTTTATTTGTTTTTTCTTGTGTTTATTTTTTATGTTCTTCCTATCTCTTCTTTTTCTTTGAACGTATTCCTTTTTTCTGTTTCTACCTCCTTTTTTATTTCTTTCTTGCGGCACTACCCTTTTATTCCTTCCTTTTGGAGCTGTTGATCTATTTCTTTTGTTCTATTTATTTTACGCATTTCTTCTCAGTATACCTTTTCACTACAGACCACGTAACATAGACTTATATTATATCCTCACTTACCATGTCAGTTGCACAGTGTCTTCACGGTAAATGAGGATCATCTTAGGGTTCCAGACATTGTAGTTCCCCAGTTCTGAACCCCCAGTAAGGGGTTGTTTCAGTGCATAAGTGACCAAAGTTGTAGAGCGCCCTGCGGCAGGCTGTTAGACAGTCGGACTGACCGAGCGGGCAGTTGGTGGTTCCCGCTTTCTCAGATCCACGCTCTGCCAGCAGTAGGTGACGGACAGGGCTCTGTGTCGGTCTTACCACGTCCGCACTAACCAGGTGGTGGGGCCCACAAGAGAAGTGTCGCTCGCTCTTTGACAGTGTCGTGTCGCGTCGTGTCGTGTTCTGCGATTGAGTTAGGAGATGTCGTATAGTTCGACTTACCACTTTAATAATTCTGTTTCCTAAGCCAGCGTGTACGACATGAATCAGTTGTAAATCTGCATTTATTGTGTTCATCGGTTTCCCCGAAAAATTATATTAACGTGCTGTATTTGATAAAGCTCTGCGCGTTTCAAGTTTATTAAACTAGCAAAGTATGAAATGTACCTTTTAAGTTAAATACGGATTAATTAACATCAAGTGTACCAAAATGATTATCAAATTCGTGAGAGTCAAGCACCTTAAATTTCATGACTTTCTTGTCTGTTGTTAGTGAGGGGACAGAGAAGTGTGGGCCTATGAATGAGTGAATCCTCACTGGACCCTCAAGTCAACCAGTACAGAAGTACAAGTACATTTCTGCAAGTAAGGCATAAAATGAAGGAAATGTCGTCACAGCAGTTGGTGGTGCGATTGTGTTGATTTGTGCATTAAGTGTTCAGGTTCGTGACAGTAGCTCTAAATGTTTCTTTAAAGAAACTGATTTAAATGTCTTCGGAGGAATTTCAGATAAATGGTGTGTGCCTAGTAATGTTAAGAGAAGGATGATGTCCTCCATGTCGTCTGCTGTTATTGAGGATTCTCTTGTCTCTTTCTGAAACAAAGGAGTGCTTTTAATATTTCAGCATTACAATATTAGTCTTTTAGTCAAGATTATAGCATAAACATAGAATAGTTCAAGTTCACCAAATCTAAATACTGGAGGAAAATATTTTATTAAGAAACTTTAGAGAAAGAAGCGCAGAGAGACTTCTTTGAAACATAAAACGTTACCTCCAAAGGAATCTTGAAAACCTCACACACATGTTACACAATCTCCACATTTTTGTGGTGTTTGTCGTGACTAAACACTTTGTATGAAGGGATATGTCCAGGTTAAAAAAGCTGTGAGAGTTAAGGGAATAATATTATTTGAATTTTCAGTGTGAATTAATCTTCAGGTGTGTTGTGTGCTAAATGAAAAATCGCTGATAATTCGAAGCGTTGAATCGAGTATTAAAAATGACATGCTGTGGCCATATTGGTGAGAAAAAATATGTGGTGATTTTGCTCGCGAGGTGATATGATGAAATGATGATGTGACAACATTATGCTCCAGTCTCGCTGCTGTTGCTCCGGCCGACGGCTCCGAGTTTTCAGTCTGCTGGTTGTCATCTCACTTCTGCAGAGTTGTGGAAACTTCAGGTCAGTATTGCCTTAACATACTAATAATATTGTCGATGACACAGCCTCTCTGTTACCGACACTCATAAAATAGTATTTTGCGTCCATTAACACTTTGAAATAAAAAATTAACACGATAATATTTAAAGACAATCCGTACCGCGCAGTAAACACACTCCGTTTCGGTTATAAAAACCATTAAGTTAAGGCTGTATAGGGAAATAATCGCTGTTTGTTCTGAGATACATACAAAACACGTAAATACAGTCTGTAGCCAGAAAGTAGAAATATTTGGTGTTAAATTCGATAGTAAGCGTGGTAAATACAGGGCCTGGAAAGGTTAATGAAAAGTGTCGCCGTGTAATGAGAGGAGCTCGAGCAGAAATTTAACTTTGCGCCTTGCAGTTGTAGATATTTGCGTTTCGTTTACATTTAATTATTTTAAATTTCCCGCGAATATAAGACAATTTGCCTCATTAAAGAAACTTAAGCTTTAATGCAATTTCCGGAAAAGCGCCGCTTTGCTTGAAACTTTCCCAGACTTGGCTGCCTTGTCTTTTTGATGACTGTGCTAGTAAGATGAACTGTGACTTTTTTGGTTTATTGATACTGATGGGGCAGGACCATAGTACTGGGAGGAAGCCCGTACTGGTTGTGCCTTTTTCTCTTCAAAATTCTCACACACATTCTTCCTGGAATCGAAACCGGAACTGCGCAATGAAAAGCCGGCACTAGCCACCTGCACATTTGCACGGTCGGAAACATTAAACAAAAATATTTTCCTGCCCTGCTCTTTCCGATACAGGAGGGAGAATTGTTATGTTTGGAGGCTTCCAGACTTCACCCTTTTGTACCTCCGATAAGAGGGTTATCATGATAAAGTTAAGTCTGGAGCATTGGTGGAATGTTATTGACAGGGAAACCCGAATTACTGGGAGGAAAACCTGCCCCAGAGCCACTTTTTCCACCACAAATCCCACACGGATTGACCCGAGATCGAAACCGCTTCTCTTTGCTGACGTGTCGGCGCCTATTCGCCCGATCCCCGAAATGGCCACCTGACGCTCATAACAATTACACGCAAATGTCTAGTTTCTGACTGACACTGAACACGTCGTTTTGGCGTTACAGATCCCATTGTGGATGCTGTTAGGAAAATAATAGCTTTTGGAGAAAGATACGTGGCATATAAAAACAATAGCCTCTACG
>Ga0209628_10002088_pt1 | contig 13371 bp, 11 predicted proteins | sample TergutCu122P4_FD_187285 | JGI IMG/M metagenome (GOLD analysis project Ga0209628, IMG submission 187285) | Cubitermes ugandensis P4 segment gut microbial communities from Kakamega Forest, Kenya - Cu122 P4 (SPAdes) (version 2) | ecosystem: Host-associated > Arthropoda: Insects > Digestive system...
CTATAATTGTTATTAAAAAAATTTTGTAATCAGGTCGGAAATTCCTGTAACAACGCCTGCAAAAGCCAACACCATAAGTACGCTTCCTGCAATTAAATTCAATATTCTTAGTCCGCGTGTTTTGAATTTTGAGCGGAATATTCCAACAATAAAAGTTAGAAAAAGCCACCATAAAAATGCTCCTGCAAGTATTGAAGCCAAACCAATCAATACCTCAATAATGCTATGATGTGGTGAAAAAAAGTTGAACCTTGCAAAAAGTGCGATAAAAATAAAAATCACTATTGGGTTGCTGAAACAAAGTCCAAACGCTGATGTGTAGGAACTAATAAGGTTACGGTCAGATGTACCGATAGTGGAATTATCAAGTTCTTTTGGTTTTTTTCTAAAAATAAAAAAGCCGAAAATAAACAGTACCAAACTGCCGATTATCTGAATTACAGGGCGGTATTGCTCTACAAAATTTATGATAAAGTTCATAGAAAAACCGACCAAAAGAGCGTAAATCAAGTCCGATGTGGTTGCTCCAAGCCCTGTAACTATGCCGTTTACCCGTCCTTTGTGCAGTGTCCGCTGAATGGTTAAAATGCCCAATGGTCCCATTGGCGCAGAGACCAAAATGCCGATTAATATGCCTGTTGTTATTATGCTGAACATAAATTTTAGTATCAAGTAATGAGTAATGAGTATCAAGTAGTGAGTATTTCTTTGAGTATCTAATTTCTTGATACTTGATACTCATTACTTGATACTAAATTTCTTATTTTCTCCTTCGTTTCAGCACTTGCGGGAACAAGCGGAAGTCGTAAGACATCTTCTATCATTCCGAGTTCGGAAAGGACGCTCTTTATTCCTGACGGACTGCCATCAACAAAAATCAGTTTTATTATTTCGGTAAAGCGGTTATTAATCTCTTGTGCTTTGTTGAAATCGCCGTTTAAAGCAAGTTTTACCATTTGACCAAATTCTTTCGGAAAAGCGTTGGCAATTACTGAAATCACGCCGACAGCACCCTCTTTTATAAGCGGAAAAGCAGTACCGTCATCGCCGGAAATTACAATAAAATCTTGCGGTTTGTTTTTAATAATTTCAATTATCTGTTCAAAATTGCCCGATGCCTCTTTTACTGCGGCGATGTTTTTAAAATCATTTGCAAGGCGAAGTGTTGTTTGTGCAGACATATTTGCACCTGTTCTGCTGGGAACGTTATACAAAATTATCGGCATTTCGGTAGCGTTTGCAATCGCCTTATAGTGCTGATATATACCCTCTTGTGATGGTTTGCTGTAATAAGGTACAACCGAAAGAATAGCATCAACCCCCAAAGAGTGAGCAGTGCTCACGCGTTGAACAATTCTCGCCGTGTTGTAGCCGCCAATTCCGAGAACAATGGGAATTTTGCCAGCAACACGTTCAACCACAAAGTGTGTAATATCTTCACGTTCTTTTTGCGAAAGAGTCGGTACTTCAGAAGTTGTGCCGCAAACAACCAAATAGTTAGTGCCGTTTTCTATCTGAAAATCAACGAGTTTGCCCAACGCTTCAAAGTCCACGGATCCGTCTGTTTTAAATGGCGTTACCAAAGCAACACCCATCCCGATAAGTTTATTTTGTAACATATATGTTTTAGTGATTAATGATTAGTGGTTAGTGGTTAATTTTTTGCAAAATTATAAAAAATCATTCATAATATACTATTTTTCTTTCTACTAAAATTTTATCTGTGTCATAATCAAACATTTTTATCCAATTTCCGTGAATATCAAATTCGTAATAAAAATTGTAAATTTTGGTTGGCGTTTTTGCTTTTATGTCATCAAAAACCTCTTTTCTGATTAAAAATTCCTTTGAATTATAAGTGTAAATTGATTTTGCATTCAAATGATAATGATATTTTGTAATTTTTTTAAAAAGATTATAATCGTATTCATAAAAAATTTCCGTATGCTTTTTATTTTTCAACATCTCTACATATTTTGTTACCTGTTTGCGTTCATTAAAATAAAAGAAAATTTGTAAAACATTACCGTCTTTATCGGTATAAAAATAAGTGTCGTATTTTTTGCCTTTTGTATATTTTTTTTCTGGAGAATAATAACAAAAATCGTATCTGATTTTATTATAATTTTCAAAACGAAATTTGCGGTCATATTTAAGTTTAGAAATTACGCTATCGTTTTCATAAATTGTTCTAATCCAACCTGTAAGCCGTTTTTTAGAATTATAAATTAGTGAAAATGAATAGTTGTATCTTCTTGGCGTATCTGTGCTGTCAATCCACTCCATCGCCAAAAGTTCCGTGTTCATTTTTTTCGGACTGCTATAAATAAATTTGGTCTCTTTATTGTTTAGTAAATCATTTTCAATTACAACATTTCCATCGTAAATAAATTTCTTATGAATATGGCAAGTGTCGTGATTTACCTTTTTTTCAATAACATTTGTTGCGCTGTCAAACGCCAAAAAGTAATTGACAAAATGCAAATTACTCACTTTTACGCGCATAAGTTCATTGATATAATTTGTATCGATTTCGCACACATTTTCAAGAGTTTTGACCTTGCCGTAAATTTTGCCGTTTTCAAAAATAGAGGCACCTCCTACAAAATTTGAAATACTTTTGCTGCTTTGTGCAAATGCCGATAAATTTATTATCAGCAAAAAAAATAAAAATTTTAATTTCATAAATTGTGTTTATAATTTTATAACTTATTGAATTACAATCATTTTGCTTGGTATGATTTTTTAAAAATCTTAATGGATATTTCATAAAAAATACTTTTTAAAAAATTAATGAAACATTAGGTACGCCAAAAATATTGCCGTTACCACCGCCACCAAATCGGCAAGCAAGCCGAAAGCAAGTGCGTTGCGCGTTTTTTTGATGCCCACAGAACCAAAATAGAGTGCGAGAATGTAGAATGTGGTATCAGACGAACCCTGCAAAATACAGCAAATTTTACTCACGAATGAATCTACGCCGTAGTTTTTCATTGCCTCCACCATCAGTCCGCGCGAGCCGGTGCCGCTAAGAGATTTCATAATGGCAGTGGGCAAAGCTGGCACAAAATCGGTATTAACACCGAGCAGAGCAAAAAACTTTCCAATGCCAAGAAGTAAAAAGTCCATCGCACCGGAAGCACGAAACATTCCTATCGCAACCAAAACCGCTATCAGATATGGAATAATGCGTATTGCAACGCTAAAACCCTCTTTTGCTCCTTCAATAAAAGCGTCATATACATTGATTTTTTTACGGATACCCGCAATAATAAACGAACAGACAATTCCGAGCAGTATTGTATTGGCAAAAATCTTTGAATATAACCCGATTTGTTCGGGCGACATTGACGAAAAACCCCAAACAATCAATCCTAAAATGGTAATAATTGTGCCGAGCGTAAGAATTATTGTGCGTTGAAAAATATTAATTTTCTGCGAAATTGCTACGCAAACAAGTATAAAGATGGTTGAAAAAGCCGATGCAATCATTGTGGGCAGCAGTATGTCGGTTGGGTTTGCTGCGCCGAACTGTGCCTGATAGGTCATCACCGTAATCGGAATAAGCGTTAAACCGGCAGTATTCAGCACAAGGAACATTATCATTGCGTTTGAGGCAGTATCTTTTTTGGGGTTTAGCGTTTGCAGTTCTTGTATCGCTTTCAAACCGAGCGGCGTGGCTGCGTTGTCTATTCCGAGCATATTTGCCGAAAAATTCATAAACATTGAGCCGAGCGCAGGGTGATTTTTTGGTACTTCGGGGAAAATTTTACAGAAAAATGGCGATGTTATTTTCGCCAAAAATTGAATTACTCCTCCTTTTTCGCCTATTTTCATCATTCCGAGCCACAGCGTAAGTACGCCTGTCAGTCCGATAGAAATCTCAAAACCCGTTTTTGCGTTGTCAAACATTGAGTTCATAACAGCGTCCAATGCGGTGCTATTGCCTGTAAAAATTGCCGTTGCTATTGCCACAACCACAGCAATCAAAATAAATCCTATCCAAACGTAATTTAGTACCATAAGTAGTTTTCAATTATCAGAAGTTAAAAATTAGTTGTGGTTGTAGCAATTTGGTTTAAAGTTTAAAAATTTAATGCTTTAAGATAAAAAAAACAATCGTAAATTTTAAATCAAATAATAGGTTGCTTTGAAACGATTGCGGGTCAAGCCCACAATGACAACGGTCTCTCCTGTTTTTTGCTTTAAAAAAAAACTTCTTAAATACTTCATTCTTAACTTAAAAAAAATCTTAAATCAAATTTTTACATATTCAATTTTATTATCACGACTAACAACAAACGGCTGATTTTTAGCACGTTTTTCACACAAAAGACGAGAATAATTAAGTTCAAGTCCTTTGTTTATTTTATTAACAATCTCATTTCTTGCTTGTGTTGTCATATTTTTGTAATATTTTATTAAATATTTGATTATCAATTATTTGAATATCATTCTCTAACTCTTTTTCGGCTACAAAAACGTGATGGATGTCTGAATTATCATAAATAAGGGCAATATCAACGATAGGTAAATAAATATTGAAAAGATTTTTTATTCCTCCATAATATCTCCGCTCAATAACGTGACAGTCAATATTATTTCCGCCCTCTTTAACACGATTTTTTACCCTCTCTTTTGCCAACTCTACACTATTTAACCAAAAAAATATCAAAGTAATATTATATCCATTTTCCCGTGCTGCTAATATTGTATTTTTGTAAGTTTTTGATGCTAATGTTGTCTCTATTGCAAAATTATTTTTCTCTTTCAAAAGTTCCTCAACTCTCCTTTTCATAATTTTTCCTGCCTCAATTGCAACCTTTTCTGGACGGAAAGGCGACAATCCGCGTGCAATTTCATCTGCGTTTACAAACTCTTTGCATTTTAAAATTTTTGGCAAAATGGTATAAGAAGCAGTAGTTTTTCCAGCTCCATTACAACCAGAAATAATATATAACTGCGGTTGTTTTACCATAAAAAACTCTTTTTTTGCAAAGTTAATAATTATTTTTTATATTTTCACATTTACTTCTGATGCTTTTTTCATTATTTCGTTGCCTTTTTTGTCGGCTTCGGCGTTGAGAGCGGCGGCTTGTTTTTTTGCCTCGTCAACTAATTTTTTGCCCGATGCTTCGGCAGCGGCTTTTGTAATCGGATTATTTGCAGCATCAACCAATTTTTTTGCCTGTGCCTCTGCCTCGCTCACAAGTTTATCTCCTGCGGCTTTTGCCTGCGCTTTTATTGCATCAACCTGCTTTTGTGCCTCCTGCAATGCTTTTTCGCGCTGTTTTTGAATTTCATCATTAACCTGTGTTTTTGTATCCTCAATTTTTTGCGTTACCTGCTCTTTTGCATCATCAATCGCAGCACCGAATGTCTCTTGCAGATTGAGTTTTACAGTCGGTTTTTGGAATGTTCCGCCAATTTCAAAAACAACATTTTGCAGTTTTCCGACTTGTATTTTGTTTGGCAGTGCAGCCGTGCCTTTCCAAGATAATGTCTTATCAAAACCGGATGTGCCTCCGAGATTTAGTTTTACATCGCCAATTTTAATATCAAACGGCTCTGTTTTTATTTTTCCATCTTTAATATTAAAATTCAGAGCGAGATTTTTTAACGTTGTGTTTGATAAATTTGGAGCGTTTAAAGTTGGTATTTTTTGCAAATTTTGCTGCAAAATTGTCAATGCAGGCAAATCTTTTATCCCCACAGATTGAGTTGTAATTGAGCCATTAGCGGTGATTGTTGTCAAATCGGGCATCATATCCTCTTTTAGTGCGGTTTTTATATTCATTTTTGTTGAAAAATTGCCATTCAAATATTCAAAAATCGGTGCCAGATTTTTCATTGTCTCAATTTGCGAAAATACCTGCGTAAAAGATATGTTTGACACGTTAATATCAAGGTTTGCTGTTGGTTTTTTTATATCGGCAGAGTTGTAGTTGCCGTTGAGAAGGAGCGAACCGCCCAATCCGTTTAAAGCAAGATTTTTGAAAATTAAAACGCCGTTTTCAACTTTAAGATTTCCGCCGGCATTTGAAAAATTCATTTTTTCATAAATTAACTCTTTTATCTTTGCATTAATGTTAAAATTCATATTTTTGGGTATTTCAATAACAGAACTTTCGCCTGTTTTTTTATCTGTTTTTGCAGGGGTTTTTTCCGAATTTTGAGAGTTAAAATCATTTGCATTCAAATAGTTTGAATAGAGGTTTAATTCTCCATTAAGTGTTTGATTATTAAGAATATAACCCAAAAAATTTTCAAGTTTTCCGTTTGCCGTCAAATCATTTTTACCAATTTTGGCACTGAATTGCGATAAATCCACAAATTTGTTTGAAAACTGCATTTTTGCCGTTGAAATAGCCAAATCATTTTTCAAATCAGGCGTCTTTAAAAGCAAATTTGCAACAGACATATTGCCGCCAAAAGTAAATTTGTCAAACTGATTTTTTTCATAATAGGACATTCTCCCCGCCAAATTCAAATCCACATTAAAAATTCCGTTCAGGTTAATATTTTTGTCAATTGGATAAAAGTCCTTAACCATTCCCAAGTCAATAACTCCTTTTGCAAAAGCGTTGATATTCATATCATTAAGAGGATTTTCTATGTGTGCTTTCGCTTGAAAAGCATTCCCGCCCATATCAAAAGAGAGTTTTGCCAAATCGATAATCATATTTTCCAACTTTGTTGTTTTATTATCAACCTTCAAGTCCAAGTTAATGTTATTCAACGATTTAGGCAGTTTTGCATACTGCATTCTTCCATTTTCAACAATAAGTTTTACGTTAAAAGTTGGATAGTCATCACCGACCATTTTTCCTTTTGCAGCGGCTGCAAATTGCAACTTTCCGTCTGCATTCAACTCCTTGAACGAATTTTTATAGACCGCAGGAATGAGCGAAAGTATTGATTTAAAATCAATTTTTTCAGAATTTATTTTCAAATCCATATCCATCACACCCTTGTCCAAAACTTGCAGCCAACCCACAAGTGCAAATTGCAAAGCATTAATTTTTGTACTATTTTTTTTCAATTCAAACCGCATTGCATTGATATTTGCGTTTATATCTGCCTTAATATCAATTTTTGCATTTGAAAGATAGTTGATTTTATTAATTGCAAAAGTCAATTTTTCGGCTGCCAGAGTGGTTTTTAAGAGCGAACTGTCGGCGGTAAAATCACCCGAAGTGCTGAAATTCAAATTATCGGCAATAATCTTAAATTTGTACTTTTCATTGTTGAACGCAAGATTTGAATTTTTTAAACGCACATCGTCAATTTTGAGATTTAATTTCAGCGGTTTTTTCTCCTCCTTTTTTAATGAATCGGGAACAAGAATATTCCAATTTGCCTCTCCATTGGGCAAAAGATGTGCATTAATATTTGTATTATCCGCCAAAACACGCTTAATTTCGTATCTGTCGGTGAAAAAACTTTTGATATTTACCACCACATTCACTTTTTTTGCATTCAACAAAGTGTCGGCTACAAATTCATCTTTTCCGATAACTTTCAGATTTTCAAGCGTTATCGAAACGTTTGGGAAGTTACGGATGAAACTCAAAGATATATCTTTTAGTTCCACCTTTGCCGTAAGATTTTTGTTTAACTCATCGATTACGGCATCTTTAATCTTGTTTTTGAAAGCAAATGGCGCAATCAAAAGCAATAAAAATAGTCCGAATATTACTGATAAAGTTATTATCAGTCCTTTTTTTCTTGATGTTTTCATATTTTTTTATTTTTAAAAAATTAATGGTGCAAAGATACATTTTTTTCTTTTTTTATTTTACATTATTCTAAAAAATATTTATTACTTTTGTAAAATTATAAACAACTAAAATAAAGGATAAATAAATGAAAAAATTTTTACTTTTTGCAGCACTGTTTTGCTGCGTAAATGCGTTTGCACAAGACGTAATTTTGAAAAGGGACGGCTCGGATATAAAAGCAAAAGTGCTTGAAATTACCGACCAGCAAGTCAAGTACAAGGACTATGACTTTCAAAGCGGACCAACCCGCAACATAAACATTTCCGATGTGTTTATGATTACTTACGAAAACGGACAAAAAGAGGTTTTCAACCAGCAATCCTCTGCTTCAACAAATCAAGGAGGAAACTATAGCACTCCTCAAAGCGATTTGCAAAAAGAATTTTACAGAATCGGCACTGATGATGACGAGATGTTAAATTTTTTTAAAAAGAATAATTTTACGGGATACTACGAAGATTTTCAATCTGCGTGCCGTATGAGAAGTACCGGAAAAGGGCTGCTTGGTGCTGGAATCGGGCTGTCTGTGGGTGGATTAGTGCTTACTACTACAGGTTTTGTTTTGTTTGCGTATAATTACAATTACAAAACTGGTCTATGTCTATATTATTCAGGACTTGCAGTGATGGGAGCAGGTGAAGTTTTGGTAATAGTCAGTATTCCTATTTCTGCGGTTGCAGGAGGGAAAAAGGCGTCAATTAAAAATGATTTTGCAAGACAGCAGTTCGGCGTAAATGCTTATTATCAACCCAGATTGAACTTTGGTTTAACCAATAACGGCGTTGGTTTGACATTAAATTTCTAAATTTGCAAACTAAAACAGATATTGAAATAGTATAGTAAAAGGAGCCGTTTTTTCACAAAAACTGCTCCTTTATCAAAAAAATTTAAAAACCTTAAAAACCATAACACATACCATTGTGCGCAGGATGAGAGTCGAACTCACACGCCGTTGCCGGCACTACCCCCTCAAAGTAGCGTGTATACCAATTTCACCACCTGCGCTTCTTAAAGTTTGAAGTTAGAAATTAGAAGTTAGAAAATTTTGCGCCAGATTTCTAACTTCTGACTTCTGACTTCTAATTTCTAATTTTTTTTGTGCCCAAAACAGGACTCGAACCTGCACGCTTTTCAACACACGCACCTGAAACGTGCGCGTCTACCAATTCCGCCATTTGGGCTAATTTTTGAGCGAAAAACGGGACTCGAACCCGCGACCCCGACCTTGGCAAGGTCGTGCTCTACCAACTGAGCTATTTTCGCAGTTTTTTAGTATCAAGTATCAAGTATCAAGTATCAAGTATCAAGTATCAAGTATCAAGTATCAAGTATCAAGTATCAAGTATCAAGTATCAAGTATCAAGTATCAAGTATCAAGTATTAAGAAAAAAAACTCATTCCTCATACCTCATACCTATCTCCTCATTTCTGCATCGGGCTGCAAAGGTAATACTTTTTTTTGAATTAAAAAACATTTTTTTTGATTAACAAATAATGAAATGGTAATAACTTAATTCATAATTCATAATTCATAATTCATAATTCTTAATTCATAATTCATAATTCTTAATTCTTAATTCTTAATTCTTATTTTGTTTTTGCTATTTGTGCCATCATTTCGGCTTCGGTAGCGATATTTCCATTAACAAAAATGTAGCCCTTTATTGCTGCAATGCCGCGCTTAATCGGCGTTAGCAGGTGTGTGCGCATTATCATTACATCGCCCGGTACCACTTTTTGACGAAATCTTACATTGTCAATTCTCAAAAAATAGGTTGAATAGGTACTTGGGTCATCAACCGAATTTAACATCCAAATGCCCATTGTTTGCGCCAACGCCTCAATTTGAAGCACACCCGGCATAACCGGCTCGTCAGGAAAATGCCCCATAAAATGAAGTTCGTTGTAAGTTACGTTTTTTACAGCAACAATGTGGCTTTCGCCTATTTCAAACACCTTATCAACCAAAAGAAACGGGTAGCGGTGCGGCAAAAGTTGTTTGATTTTGTTTATGTCCATTATCGGCTTATCGTTCAGGTTGATGGCAGGCACAAAAACATCATATTTTTTAATCTCTTTTCTCAACTGCAAAGCGAATGCGGTATTAACTTTATGTCCCGGATGCGAGGCAATAATTCTGCCTTTCAAAGGTCGCCCAATAAGCGAAAAATCGCCTATTAAATCAAGTAGTTTGTGGCGTGCCGGCTCGTTATCAAACAGCAAATTTGTATTAATATATCCAAACGTATTTTCTTCGGGGCATGGCTGATTCATCAAGTCGGCAATACGTTTGAGTTCTTCTTTATTAACTACGCTATCATTGACTACTATTGCGTTTTCCAAGTCGCCGCCTTTAATCAAATTTGCTTTTAGCAGCGGCTCAAGTTCGCGCACAAAGACAAAAGTTCTACAAGGCGCAATCTGTTCTGCATATTTATCCATAGAGTCCAAAATTGCATATTGATTGTTCAAAACCTTTGAATCATAAGCAATTAGCACTTGAACAGAAAATTCATTATCGGGCAAAATAGTTATTGACGACTGCTTGTCTTCGGAATAAAAAACCATTTTTTCAGTAACGGTGAAATAGTTTTTATCTTCATCCTGCAAAACACATCCCGCCTGTTTAATTTTTTCTACAAAAAATTTTGCGCTGCCATCTAAAATCGGCACTTCCGGTGCGTCAATTTCAATAAGGCAGTTGTCGATACCTGCGGCATAAAGTGCTGATAACAAATGCTCTACGGTGCTAATGGCGGCTTCGCCAGATTTTAACACTGTGCCTCTGCTTGTTTGCGCCACAAACTCTGCAAGGGCAGGAATAAGCGGTTTTTCAGGCAAATCTACTCGACAAAAGACAATGCCGTGATTTTCGGGTGCGGATTTTGCCGTTAAGTTAGCAAAAACGCCTGTATGCAGCCCTTTTCCTGCAACCGAAAACTCTGATTTTAATGTTTTTTGTTTTGACATAATATTATTTACGAATTACAATTTTTTTAGAATAAAGAACAAGGTCAAGGACATTATTATTTACAATTTTTGATTGAATTGATATGTGTTAAATTATTATTCGTTGTCCATTAATCACTATTCACTATTCACTAACCTAAAAATTTTAGTGCAAAGTTAGTAAAAAAACATAATTTATAAAGTATATTAATTAACTTTTTGTATCTTTGCACAAAAAATTATAAATTTAAATAAATTATTTATGGAACTCAATAGTAAAAAACTTGAAAGAACCTCTCGGTTAGTTTATTATTCTATATCTGTAATTCTCTGCATTTTTTTAATTCTGTTATCAAACAGAATTATCAGCGACCTTGATAACGTTACAGCGTTACCATACCAAGAGAATTTTGAAAACCGAACTCTGCTTGATTCTCTATCTAACGATATTGAAAAGCAAAATGCCGAATTAGATATTTTATATTCTAAAAAAGAGACCATTGAAAAAACGATTGCAACAGTAAAAGAAAATTGTGCAAACGAAAAACAGTCATTTGAAAATTGGCTGCAAACAAGAAAAGTTTTGGGCGCACCCGACAAAGACAAGGAGGTGGTTCTTCGTGTAAAAAAGTTGGACGAATTTTACAAAGTTGAACAGGAATGGCGCACTCAACTTAACACACTTCAAAGTCAAATAGACGAAATATTAAAGAAAAAACAAGAAATCCAAAACTCTATTGACAAAGATTATTCCGATGCAAATGTAAAATATGAAACAGCGATGAAAAAGTATGACCTTAAAGTATTTTTAATTCGGTTAATTTTTGTTGCTCCAATTTTGGCATTGGGGATATTCTTTTTTATTCGTTACAGAAAACACAAATTTTATCCTATTTTCTTTGGTTTTACGCTTTTTTCTGTTTATGCTTTTTTCTTTGGACTTGTACCATATTTACCGAGTTACGGAGGTTATGTTCGGTATTCAGTCGGCGTAGTTTTATCTGTCGGATTGGGCTATTATGCCATTAAGAGAATAAGAAAATTTATTGACCAAAAACAGAAGGAATTAAAAATTTCTACACAAGAACGGGCAAAAAAAATACAGACAACAACAGCAGAAAAAGCGTTAGAAAATCATTTTTGTCCTTCGTGCGGAAAGGATTTCCTCTTACGTAAATGGGAATTTTCTGTAGAAAAAAACGCTGAAATAGATACTTATAAATATGTAACAACTTTTTGCAGACACTGCGGAATGGAACTTTTTAAAAATTGCAGTAACTGCGGAACAAAGAATTTTGCTCATTTACCTTTTTGCTCATCGTGCGGAACAAAAATTACGATAAATGAATAGAAAAAACAGCATCTTTTGAAAAATTTTCGTAAAATTGTAAAGAGATGACAGCGCAAAACACTAAATATAAGACAATTGACCTTTTCGCAGGAATTGGCGGAATACGGCTTGGCTTTAAAACTTATGGGTGTCAAAATGTGTTTTTTTCGGAGTGGGACAGTTCGGCACAATCAATGTATCAGGAAAATTTTGGCGAAAAACCCTTCGGCGACATAAATGATATTGAGCCAAAAGATATTCCAAGCCACGATATTTTGTTAGCAGGTTTCCCTTGTCAGCCGTTCAGTATTGCAGGAAAAGGGCTTGGTTTTGAACGGCTTATGCTTTTCGTAACAGGAATGCAAAACATTCGCGATGTAATACCTTTCCCACGAACACCAAAAAATGCAAGTTTTTAGTTAGGAGTTAGGAATTAGAAATTAGGGGTTAGGAGTTATTTGGCGGATATCTAAAAAAGTACTTTTGTTTTGCAAACTTTATGCCTCTGCGGTAAAAAAAACCAATCAATATAATATCTATTGTTAAAATGAACAAAAAAGAGTTATCAGAAAGAGATATTTGTACAAAATATATTACACCTGCATTGCTAAAAGCAGGGTGGGATTCTATACAAATTTTAGAAGAAAAATCTTTTACAGATGGACAAATCTATGTTAGAGGTAAATTAACAGCAAGAGGTTCAAAAAAAAGAGCCGATTATATACTGTTTTATAAACCGAATATTCCCATTGCCATTATTGAGGCAAAAGACAACAATCATTCTGTAAAAGCAGGCATTCAGCAAGCGTTGGGATATTCAAACATTTTGGATATTCCATTTGTGTTTAGCAGTAATGGAGACGGTTTTTATTTTCATGATAAAACTGTAACCGATGAACAAATTGAAAAAGAAATTTCTCTTGACGATTTTCCAAGCCCTGAAATTCTGTGGGGAAAATACAAAAAATATAAAGGAATTGAAGCCACAGAAATAGAAAATGTTGTTGCAGCAGATTATTTTTCTGACGGGTCGGAACGCTCTCTAAGATATTATCAGCAAATTGCAATTAACAGAACCGTAGAAGCCATTGCCAAAAAGCAAAACAGAATACTTTTGGTTATGGCAACAGGTACAGGCAAAACATATACCGCCTTTCAAATTATTTATCGTCTCTGGAAAAGCGGCGCAAAAAATCGCATTCTCTTTTTGGCTGACCGTACGGCATTGATAGACCAAACGGCAAGAGGCGATTTCCGCCATTTCAAAGATGCGATGACTATCGTGAAAAACAAAAATATTGTCAAAGCACA
>Ga0209628_10002089_pt1 | contig 13368 bp, 13 predicted proteins | sample TergutCu122P4_FD_187285 | JGI IMG/M metagenome (GOLD analysis project Ga0209628, IMG submission 187285) | Cubitermes ugandensis P4 segment gut microbial communities from Kakamega Forest, Kenya - Cu122 P4 (SPAdes) (version 2) | ecosystem: Host-associated > Arthropoda: Insects > Digestive system...
GCGCCGGATCGCGGCGGGGGTGCCGCTGGCGGACGTGGACGCCCCCCGCATACCGCCACCGCACCGGCTGGTCCGCCTCTATATCGACGGCTCGGCGGAGAGCTTCCCGGAACCGGGCACACCGCTGCTGGTCCTGAGGTCCGATCCGGGCGAGCCGGTTGGCTTCCTGGGCTCGTCGGCCTACCACCACGAACTGGGACTGATCGGTTTGGCCTACGTCACGGCGGACACCGACGCGGAGTCCGTACTCATGGTTGACGGGATGGTGGCGGGTCAGGAAGCTGTCAGTCGTCCGAGCCCAGGCCGTCCTGGGTGAACTCGTTTTCGTACGACGTGCCGCGGGCCCGGTCCCAGGACTCGCGGATCTCGCGCTCGGCGTGGGCCCGGCCGACCCAGATGGCGCCCTCGACGGACTTGCCCGGTTCGAGGTCCTTGTAGACGGAGAAGAAGTGCTCGATCTCCAGCAGGGTGAGGTCGGGCAGATCGGTGAGCTCCCGGATGCCGGCCTGGCGCTGGTCGGCCGTGGCAATGCAAAGCACCTTGTCATCGCCGCCATGCTCGTCGGTCATCCTGAACATCCCGATGGCCCGGCACTGGATCAGGGCGCCCGGGAACGTCGGCTCCTGCAGGATCACCATGGCGTCCAGCGGGTCGTGGTCCTGGCCCAGCGTGCCCTCGATGTAGCCGTAGTCGTTGGGATACTGCGTCGAGGTGAACAGGGTCCGGTCCAGGCGGATGCGGCCGGTGTGGTGGTCCATCTCGTACTTGTTCTTCGTCCCCTTCGGGATCTCGACTGTGACATCAAAGTGTAGGGCGGGTTCGATATGGGGGTACTTGAAGCTCCCGGCCACGGCATCTCCTTGCGGTTTTTCTTAGGTAATGTGAGTCTATCGTGCCGGGCGTGATAACGCCCGCGCTGATGCCGGATAGATAGCAACGGGGGTATGGGTATGGACTTCGAAGAGTGGGCCCGGGCCGAGGCCGCGCGGCGGGGCGTACTGCTCGGGCGTCTGGGCACCCCGGAGGAAGTGACCCCGGCGGTGTTGCTGCTCCTGTCGCCGCGGGCGTCCTACATGACCGGAGCGACCATCGATGTGGCCGGGGGACTGGGGATCAGGTAGCCGCCCGGGGGGTCGTACGGCCTGCCCGGTCGGCCAGCGTAATCACGATCACTATTGCAAACGGGCCGCGACACCGGACATCTCGCGGCGTTGTAGAGTCAAGTCTCACGATGCGTCGTGTTACGGGAAATCAGGCCAGCGGGTCTGTAGCCTGTAACCCAACTGAATCCACCCCCTACTCGCAAGGTCTCAGAAATGAAGAAAGAACACCACGACCGCAAGCTATCCCACAAGGGATTAGCGGTCGGCACCCTCGGTACGGTCGGTGCCATCGCCATCGGTATCTCGTGTATCGCCCCTGACTACACCTTGACCGCCACCCTCGGTGTGGCCGCCAACTCAGTGGGCAGGTTCACCCCCTCGATCGTCTGGGTCGGCCTGATCCCGATGCTGTTCGTCGCGCTCGGCTACCGGGAACTCAACCGGGCCATCCCGGACTCCGGCACGTCCTTCACGTGGGGATCGCGCTCAGTCGGGCCGTGGTTCGGCTGGATGACCGGGTGGGGGCTGATCGCCTCGACCATCGTCGTACTCGCCTCGCTCGCCCAGATCGCCGTGGTGTTCCTCTACGAAACCGTCGACTGGGTGGTGACCCTCGTGTCCGGCAGCGAGTGGACGTACCTGGCGGACTTGAACACTGACAACGTCTGGTTCAACGTCGCATCGGTGGTCGCGCTGACCGCCGGGGCGACGTGGATGTGCTACCGGGACCTGAAGCTGACGGCCCGGTTCCAGTACATCATGGTGGCCTTCCAGTTGCTGGCCGTCTTCATCTTCGCGGTGGTCGCCATCGTCAAGGCCGTCCAGGGCGCTCCGGAGGCCGCGGGCGGGCTCGGCTTCGACTGGTCGTGGTTCAACCCGCTCGCCGTGCTGCAGGACCCGGACTACGGGTTCGGCGCGCTCATCACCGGTCTCACCGTCGCCGTGTTCATCTACTGGGGTTGGGACGTCGTCCTGACGATGACGGAGGAGACCAAGGACTCGCGGCGTACTCCCGGCCGGGCGGCCGCCTGGGCGATCGTCATCATCACCGTCTACTACCTGTTCGTCTCGTCCGCCGCGATCATGTTCGCCGGCATCGACGGTGGCCCCCTGGGCCTCAACACCGAGGCCATCCAGAGCGGTGAGAACGTGTTCAAGACGCTCGCGATCCCGGTCATGGGCACAACCGCGTCGATCCTGGTCTACCTGGCCATCTTCTCCTCGTCCATCGCCTCGCTGGAGTCGACCTTCGTCTCCCCGGCCCGGACGTTGCTCGCGATGGGCCATTACCGGGCCATGCCCCCGGCCTTCGCCAAGACCTCCCGCTTCGCCACCCCGGCCACGGCCACCATCGTCGCCGGTGTCATCGCGAGTGGGTACTACGCGCTCATGCGCCCGATCTCGGAGAACATCCTGGGCGACACCATGCTGACCACCGCCATCTTCATCTGCTTCTACTACGGGCTGACCTCGCTGTCGGCCGTGTGGTATTTCCGCGGTCAGTGGTTCACATCGTTCCGCAACTTCTGGTTCAAGCTGTTCTTCCCGTTCGTCGGGTTCCTGTTCCTGGGCTTCATGTTCTTCCACGAACTGTGGGCCTCGACGAGCCCGGACTACGGCAGCGGCTCGACCCTGCCTGGTACGCCCCTGGGCCTCGTCTTCGTTCTCAGCATCATCATCCTGCTGATCGGTGTCGGCCTCATGGTCTTCACCGCCATCAGGCATCCCGCGTTCTTCAGCAAGGCCACGACGACCATCGCCGTGGGCCAGGCCGAGGGTGACGGGCTGGATCCGCACTTCACCGCCCTGACCGAGGAGATCCTGGAGGCCGAAATGGCCGCTGGTAACGTACCACTCGAACCGCTGCACGGCCAGCACTGAGCCGTACGAGCCGAAGGGGGCGGGTCCCGCAAGACCCGCCCCCTTCGGTGTTTTCGGTTCGGCGACTACTTGGTGAGCTCGTAGGCCATCTCGTCGAAGGCCGCGATGTAGGTGTCGATCGCCTCGTCGGTGTGGGCGACGGACAGCGTCCACTCCTCCTCACGCCCCGGCGTCATGTAGATGCCGCGGTTCATGTTCCAGACGTAGGCGAGTTCGGTGATCTCGACGTTCTGGTTCGCGATGTACGACTCGTAGTCGGTGATCTTGGCCGTCGAGAAGGTGACGCAGCCCTTCGCGGCGGTGCCCACGGCGTACCCCGTCAGGTTGCGCGAGCGGATGACCTCGTTGCAGCCGTCGACGATGCGGTCGGAGAGGTGGTTCAGCCACTCGTACGCCGCCGGGGTCAGGACCTCCGTCAGCGACGCGTAGGCCGTGGCCATCGCCAGCGGGTTGCCGGAGTAGGTGCCGACCTGGTAGACCGCGCCGGACTCGACGACGCTCATGACCTCGTCGGTCGCCCCGATCGCGCCGGTCGGCAGGCCGCCGCCGAGCGACTTGGCCATGGTCACCATGTCGGCCTTGACGCCGAACAGCTCGGTGGCGCCGCCGGCCGCGACCGTGAGCCCGGTCTTGACCTCGTCGAAGATGAGCACGATGCCGTACTTCGTCGCGATCTCCCGGACCGCCTCCAGGTAGCCGGGCTCCGGAAGGACGATGCCCAGGTTCATCATGGCGGGTTCCATGATGATGCAGGCCGGCTTGCGGTTCTGGTCGATGAGGGTCTTGATGCGGGCCTCCATCGCGGCGGCGTCGTTGAACGGCACCGGGACGGTCATCTCGACGGTCGCATGCGGGATGCCCGCGCCGTAGGGGAGCGACGGGAGGTTGTTGCGGTCGGCCATCTTCTCGTCGTACGGCACGCCGATCGAAACCATCACCGTGTCGTGGTGCCCGTGGTAGGAGCCCAGGATCTTGATGACGGTGTCGCGCCCGGTGTAACCGCGGGCGATGCGGATGGCGTCCATCGTGGCCTCGGAGCCGGAGTTGACGAAGCGCCACTTCGGCAGGCCGAACCGGCGGGTCAGCTCCTGGGCGACCGGGATGAACTCCTCGACGGCGCTGCCGAAGTGCGAGGCCTTGGCGAAGCGGGCGGCGAGGGCGGCCCCGATGGCCGGATTGGCGTGGCCCTGGACCATCGAGCCGAAGCCGTTGTGGAAGTCGAAGCGCTCGTTGCCGTCGACGTCCCAGACCTTGCAGCCCTCGCCGCGGTCGATGTAGATGGGCCAGGGATCGCGCAGCTGATACGACGAGGCGACCCCGCCGGGGAGGTGCTGGCGCGCGAGGGCGTACATCTCACCCGACTTGGTGGTGGCGTCGTTGAGCCGCTGCGACTCCCGCTCCGTGAGTTCGGCGACCCGCGTGGGGTCAATGGTGGCAAAGGACACGATTAAGCCTTTCGATTTGGGGGTGCGGTGTGAGCCACCCCGGAGTTGTCTTTCAGGCGAGTCTATTGCACCGGTAGCGTGGTCGCATACCCGTGGTTGTCATCCGGCGCCAGTCTGTCGGGGGTTGGTTGAGAGGGTGGTACGATGCGGGGTCGCCGGGGCGGGTGGGCTGACGCAAGATCACCGAAACCGGTCGCGAAGGGGGGGTCCTTGACGGTGTCGGTGTTGTTGCAACGCTCGAACCGGTGGAATCGGCCGTGCGACAACACCGAAACCGCCGAAGACCCCGAGAATTGCCGGTTTCGGTGTTGTTGCGCAGAAGCAGCCCGAAGACCACCCCCGGATCGGCCACCTCGGGCCCGTGAGACAGGGCCGTGGTCGGTGCTAAAGTGCTCCGATCTGTGGTTCAGGGCGGGGTGCAACGATATCGGAGCACCTTAGCCCTCGGATTTCGCTGTTGTCGGGCCTTTGGGGCGAGCGAACGTGCTCCGATATTCAATCGGGGGCTCCCGAACCCCAAATCGGAGCACGTTAGCACAGAGCGTGGCAAAGAGACAAATGGGACGGTTCCCATGGATAACGGATGATGGTTCCTATGTCTGACGTTGTCGTGTGGCGTGTCGTGGTGTCGGGCCCTCAGTCGGGCCGTTGGCCGCGATCGTGTCATATGACCGATCGAGTCCACGCCCGAGCTAGAGCGAGCCGCCCGCAAGCTGGCGATGGGCCTGCTACGAAAGGGCCCCACCATGTTCACCCGGTTCCACAACTCTCTGCTTGCGGACGCCGTGTTCAGGGCACTGGAGCAGCCCGACGCCGAACCGCACATCCCGTGACCGTCGCCCGGTCGATCCTCCGTGATGGCTCGGTCATGGATTCAGGCAGTCCGCCGTCCACATCTAGCTCGACTCGGTTCGGGCCTACTGGAGCGCGTCGGGTCGGTGAAAGCCTGGGAGAACATCGCAAGCCGGGAACCGCGTGTGGCCGCAGCGCCCGATGCAGCTGGGCCAGATCGATGGGTGGTGCCGGTAACGACGACGGTCGGCCATGGAGGAAACCCGTACCGGACCACCTCTAGTCGGGCGGTGCCGAGTGTGCGGTACGGGTTGGCTACCGGAAAACCACCGATCTGGCGAGCAAACCCGTACAGCAGCCCGGTCGGAGCTTGGATCAAGGCGATGCGGTACGGGTTTCCTCTGTGGTGGGTGATGCTCGTGATAGCCCAGCGTGGTCGGTGGGTGGTTGTGCGGTGGTGCTGGTCGGTCAAGGAATGTCGGAGCCGTCTGTCAGACTGGTTCCACAGAGAAAAAGGAGGCATGATGGTTGAGACAACAACGACTGGCCAGCCAAGCGTGGCCTTGGAGAGGATTGGGAATAATGGCTACTGAGCCAACATCGCTGACGGATGAGGCTACGGGTGGGGGAGTTGGCGGTGACGTCGTGCTCTATACGACTGATGACGGCAAGACCAGCGTCGAGGTTCGGGTCGACAGTGAGACTGTGTGGTTGACCTACGAGCAGATGGCGGAGTTGTTTGGGCGTGATCGCACAGTTGTCTTCCGTCACGCTCGGAACGCATTGAAGGATGGTGAGGTGTCGGAACGGAGTTTTGTGCAAAATCTGCACAAAACCTCCGGCGGTCGTCCCGAAGAGTCGGTTGACCTGGACGTCATCATCTCCGTCGGATACCGGGTGAAGTCGCTGCGGGGCGTACAGTTCCGGCGCTGGGCGACCACGGTTCTCCGGGAGCATCTGACGAGTGGTTACACGGTCAACGAGCGGCGTCTGGAGCAGCTACATCAGGCGCTGCGCATCGTGGCCCGCTCCGGCGATCCTGAGATCGCGGGTGTCGCGAACGTGCTACGGCTCTACGCCGATGGCCTGACGCTCCTGGATGACTACGACCACCAGCGCATCACGAAGCCGAAGGGGCAGTCAGGCACCTGGCAGCTCGGATACGACGAGGCGCGCGAGTTCGTGAACTCCATGCGGTTCAATGAGGATTCCGAGCTGTTCGGTGTCGAGCATGACGGGTCGTTCGCCAGTTCGGTCGCCACGATCTATCAGGGCTTCGATGGCCAAGAGTTCTATCCGAGCGTGGAGGAGAAGGCGGCCAACCTGCTCTACCTGGTGGTGAAGAACCATTCCTTCGTGGACGGCAACAAACGGATAGCCGCCGGTCTGTTCGTCTACTTCCTGGACGGCAACGGCATTCTGCGCAAGGCAGACGGAACCACAGTCATCGATAACGCCGCCCTGGCCGGGCTGACGTTGATGATCGCGTTGTCGAAGCCCGAGGAGAAGGATGTCATGTGCAGTCTGGTGATGAACTGCCTGGCCCCGGGACGTCCAGGCGGAGGTGGTTAGTGGCCTGTCGCCTCAAGAACCGGGGGAAGCTCGCGGGTGGGTAGGTCCGCGGTGTTGGCCCTGCTGAGCCAGGCTGGCCTGGGATGGGGAGGGTTCTGTTCCTGAGTGGCACCATTGGATGGTACGAGTCAGGAGGCGCGATGTCGATCACGGCGTCCCAGGCGAGGCGTGAGTTGTTACCGCTCATCGAGCGGGTGAATGCGGACCGGGTTCCGGTGGAGATCGTGTCCCGGCGGGGCAGGGCGGTGCTGGTGGCGGCGGACGACTGGGAGGCGTTGCAGGAAACCGCGTACCTATTCGCTTCGCCGGCCAACCGGCGGCGTCTGATCGAGCCCATGGAGCGCAGTGAGCGGGGGGAGTTCTCCGCTCATGGCCTGGCCGAGGCCTGAGCCGTGGCTCTCGACCTGGCGTTCGATGATCATGGCTGGGAGGACTACCTGTGGTGGCAGGCCCATGACCGCAAGGTGTTGGCCAAGATCAGCGCGCTGATCAAGGAGGCCCGGCGCACCCCTGGTGAGGGCCAGGGTAAACCCGAGCAGCTGCGCTACGGCAGCCCTGACACGTGGTCGCGCCGCGTCACCCTGGAGCATCGCCTGGTCTACCGTGTGATCGACGGGCATCTGGTCGTCCTGCAATGCCGGTACCACCACTGAAGGCTGACACGAGGCGGCATGTCCGGCGTACCATCACGCCTCTGGAGCGTACTTTCTCACCGAGACCGTGAAGAAGTACGCACGTTACGTGATTTCCAAGCCCCCGACCCACTTTGGGGTGCTCCTCGCTTCGCTCGTCAACCCTTTCGTCTTCGCAAGCCTCACGAGCAAGCTCGTGGTCTTGCTCATCCCCAGGGTGGCTAACCGGGCTTGAACCGGCGACCCTCAGAACCACAATCTGATGCTCTACCAACTGAGCTATAGCCACCATGGCGCCACATGGCGCCGGGTGACCATTTTACGGTACGGGCCCCGGTTCGGCGAAATCCCGGCCCCGCGACCCACGCCAACCGACACCAACCAATCCCACCAGTCGACGTCTGGCATACTGACACCCATGCCACTTCGCACCCTCGGCCTCATCGGAGGCATCACCTACCATTCCACCATCGACTACTACCGGCTCATCAACCAGGCCGTGGCCGCCGAAGTCGGGGGGCACGCCTCGGCACCGCTCGTCATGGTCTCGCTGAACTTCCAAGAGGTACGCGACCGCCAGGTCGCCGGTGCCTGGGAGGACGCCGGGCGCATCATCGCGGGCCACGCCCGTACTCTTGAGCAGGCAGGCGCCGAGGCCATCGTCATCTGCGCCAACCTCATGCACAAGGTCGCGCCCGCCGTGGAGGCCGCCGTCGACATCCCGCTCATCCACATCGCGGATGCCGTCGCCGCCGTCGCCCGGGAGAACGGGGCGACATCGCTCGGGATCACGGGCGCCCGTTGGACGATGACCGACGCGTTCTACTCCGACCGGCTGGCCGCGAACGGCATCGCGACAGTACGCGCCTCCGATGCCGACGTCGACCTCACCGACCGGATCGTGTTCGACGAACTCACCTATGGCATCGTCACCGAACAGTCCAAGGCCGACCTCCTCGGTGTCGTGGACCGCCTGTCGGCCGCGGGAGCCGGGGGAGTGGTCATGGGGTGTACGGAGATCCCGCTCGCCCTGTCGCAGGACGACTCGCCGGTCCTCCTCATCGACTCCCTCAAGGCCCACGCCGCCGCGGCCGCCCGCTTCATCCTCGGCGGCTGACCGGCCCTCACCCCGCCCGGCGCCGCGGCGACTGCGGGGAGAACTTGTTGTAATACCGCGCCGCGATCGCCTTGGCGGCCTCGCGGGTCGGCCCGGGCGACGGCACGAACACCGCCTCGCGGTAATACCGCAGCTCGGTGATCGATTCCTTGATGTCGTCCAGCGCCCGGTGGTGACTGGCCTTGTCGGGCGCGGCGAAGAATGTCTTGGGATACCACCGCCTCGTCAACTCCTTGATGCTCGACACATCGACGTTGCGATAGTGGAGGTAGTCGTGGACTATCGGCATGTCGCGGGCCAGGAACGCCCGGTCCATCCCGACGGAACTGCCGGCCAGCGGCGCCTTGCCGGCCTCGGGCACGTACGCCCGGACGTAGTCCATGATCAGTCTCTCGGCCTCGGCTAGGGTGATCCCGCCCACCAGGGAATCGAGCAGACCGGACGACGCGTGCATCGCGCGTACGAAATCGCTCATCTGTTCCACCGCCGCGACCGGCGGGGAGATGACCACGTCGACGCCGTCGCCCAGGACGTTCAGTTCGGGATCCGTCACCAGGACCGCGACCTCGATCAGGGCATCACAGGTCACATCCAGGCCGGTCATCTCACAGTCGATCCACACCAAGTTCTCCACCCGGTCAACTCTAGTCCCACAGCCCGGGGCCCACCCAACATCTCCAGCGGGCCTCAAACCCGGACCCCGGCCGATGGCGCCCCATAGAGGACCGGATATTCATTCGGTTAGTCACACCACCGCAAGCGGTGGTGTGGGGTGGTGACGGTTGACTAGGGATTTCGGGCGCCCCATAGAGGATTCGAACCTCTGACCAGCAGATTAGAAGTCTGCCGCTCTATCCAACTGAGCTAATGGGGCCGGTCGCGGCCGCGTGCGATCACCACCGCCGGCCACCCGTCGAGTCTACCGGCTGCACCGGTCGCTTGCTCCAACCCCCGGACCGGGCGGCGCCGAACCATGGTTTGCGGCTAGGGTGATGGAGTCATGGCTCACCCGACTGGCACTTTCTCTTGGCCGCGCTTCATCGTTTCCGCGTACGGCCCGACTCTGTTTTCCATGATCGGCTACGGCGCCGTGCTCCCGCTCATCGCCCTGTCGGCTCTGCGGATGGGCGCCTCGGTCCCGCTGTCGGCGCTGATCACGTCGTTCTCCTCGGTCGGTACGATCTGTGGCGACCTCCCGGCGAGCTGGCTCACGGTCCGGCTCGGGGAACGCCGGGCGATCGCCCTGGCCTGCATCTGGGACGCGGCCTGGATGGCCACGGCCTTCTTCGCCCATAACCTGGTGGTCTTGTCGGTGGCCATCTTCGCCGTGGGCCTGTCGGCGGCCGTGTTCGGGCTGGCGCGCCAGAGCTACATCACCGAGATGGTGCCGGTGAAATTCCGGGCCCGCGCCCTGTCCAGCCTGGGCGGGACGTTCCGGATCGGCATGTTCATCGGGCCGGTCGCCGGCTCGGGCATCATCGCCGTCTGGGATCTTCGGACCGCCTACGGTTTCGCCGCGCTGATGAGCCTTGTCGCCGCCGGTGTCACGATGCTGCTGCCCGATCTGCCCGAAGAAACCCAGGGCCGGCGCGGGGGCTCCAAGACCGGCCCCCGGCTGTTCGCCGTTCTCCGCGCCCACCTGCGCGTTCTGGCCACCCTCGGGACCGGGATCATGTTCCTCGGCATGATCCGCGCGGCGCGCCAAACCGTCCTGCCGCTGTGGTGCGAATCGCTCGGCCTGGACGCCTCGCACACCTCGCTGGTCTACGCCGCCTCGATGGCGGTGGACATGAGCCTGTTCTTCGTGGGCGGTTTCATCATGGACCGCTTCGGCCGGGCCTGGGTGGTCGTGCCGTCGATGATCATCCTGGGGCTCGGCCTGGCCGGTCTGGCCATCGCCCACACCGTGCCGGTGGTGATCGTCGCCGCCGTCGTCTTGGGCTTCGGCAACGGCATCGGCTCCGGAGTCATCATGACGCTGGGCTCCGACGCCTCACCGGACGTCGGGCGGGCCCAGTTCCTGTCCGGCTGGCGGCTGCTGGGCGACAGTGGCGGCGCGGTCGGACCGGTTCTGTTGTCGGCCATCACCGCCCTGGCGTCGCTGGCCGTCGCGACGGTCGCCATGGGGGCCGTCTCGGTCTTCGGCGCGGCCTGGCTGGGCTACTGGATCCGCCGCTCGGACGCCGACAGCGTACACCCCCCGGCCGAATCGTGACCGGTCCGGGACCGGGCAAAACGCGTCGTCAGTGCTCGTTCGGGTCGTTCTCCGCGTCGGTCTTGGTGGGGTGCAGGGTCCCGTGCAGGTGGTCGGGCGGGCCGTAGAGGGTGTAGAGCTTCAAATCGCCCGCCCCGGTATTGATGATGTTGTGCCACGTCCCGGCGGGCACGAAGATGACCCAGTCGTCGCAGACCTCGGCCGTGAACGTCACCTCCGTCTCGGTCGGCCCCATCTCGACCCGGCCCTCACCCTGTTCGATGCGCAGGAATTGATCGGTGTCGTGGTGGGCCTCCAGGCCGATGGACTCACCGGGTGGAATTGTCATCACGGTGAGTTGCAGGTGGGCGCCCGTCCATAGGGTCGCCCGGAAATTCTGGTTCGCGAGGGTGGCGTCCTCGATGTCGATCACGTACGGATTCGGGCCGTGGTCGGTGAGATCTGCCATGGTGTCACATCCTTCCTTGAAATGGACTCTTCCAGATGTCAATTCTAGTGTGCCGCGCCCAATCCGGCGTCGGACACTCCTGCCCGCGCTTGCGGTGGACCGGCGCTGACCAGGTATCATTGAGTGGTGGCTCTTGCAGATACGACCCCTCCCGCCGTCCAGGCCTACCTGCGTCACCGGACCGGTCTTTCCGCCACCGTCACGGGCAAGACCTGGCATCAGCGGCTCCTCGGCTACCGGTGGACGTGGGCGGGTCTCGGTCTCATCATCTTCGGCGCGGTGAGCATCACGGTCCTGATCCGTGACATCATGACCCCGATCATGATGCAGGACGGCTCGAAGGTGCCCGGCCTCAACTCCGACGCGCTGTGGCTGTCCGCCGGCCGGGCCCTGCCGACCATGGCGTTCTGGATCGTCTGCTTCCTCCTGGTCGACCGCTACAAGCCGCAGCGGCTCCTGGTCTGGGCCCTGGCCCTCGGCTGGGGCGCGACGGTGGCCGTCACCGGGTCGTACTATGTCAACACCTGGATCGGCGACCAGATGGCGGTCATCGACCAGCAGTCGGGTGTGGCGGCCATCCGGGTCGCGGTCTTCGTCGCGCCGTTCGTCGAAGAGGCCATGAAAGCCTCGGTCATCTTCCTGATCGTCGCGCTCGACCGCCACCGCTTCACCTCGCGGGTCTCCGGCGCGGTGGTGGGCGGACTCGCGGGGGCCGGCTTCGCCTTCAGTGAGAACATCATCTACTACGCCCGCGTGGTCGTCTACGGCTCCTACACATCGGGCGCGGGCGATGTCATGGCCTACCTCGACAACATGGTCCTCTGGCGCGGCTTCTACACCTGCTTCGGTCACCCCATGTTCACGCTGTGCACCGGTCTCGGCATCGGTTTCGCGGCGACCAGCCGGTCGAAGATAGTACGCGTGGTGGCCCCGGCGACCGGTTACCTCATGGGCGCCTTCCTGCACATGTTCTTCAACTGGTGGGTATCCGTTCTGCCCGAGCCCGCGCTGCTGCAGATCCTGTTCATCGGGGTCTGGCCGATCGTGATCCTGGTGGGCATCCGCCTGGCGTCATCGGCCATGCGCCAGGGCCGGATGATCGGCAACCGCCTGATGGATTACGTGACCATGGGCTGGCTGCCCGCCAACTACCCCTACGCCCTGTCGCGGCTCCGCAGCCGGGCCTGGACCATCCTGATGAGCCCCTGGCATGGCAATGTGATCAAGACCTGGCTGCTCCAGGTCCGGGCGACCGAGCTGGCCACGCTGCGCGACGCCATCACGCGCGGCACGGTCGATTGCGGCGGCCTGTGGCGGGAGTATGAGCTGATCGACCAGATCGCCGAGCTGTCCCGGGACGGCGGGCTGGCCGACGGACAGGGCTTGCGGCCGTACTGGCCCTGGAACGTCGGGAGCCGCCGGCGTGCCGCCCAGCCCGGTCCGATGCCGCCGGTTCACCCCATTGCCCGCCAGAACGCCCAGCAGGCTCCACTTCTGAAGTATTCTGTTGTTGACTCTCGTTGGGGCCCACCCGCGTAAGAGATCCAGGCAGGCTGCTTGAGAGGAGGAGGGATGGCTGACACGTTGGTCGTCCTCGTCGCGCAGTTGCGCGACGTCCTGTCTCAAGTACGCCTGGTGCTGCCGCTGCCCGGTGCCAAGGAGACCAAGCAGTGGGTGGCGATGGCGATCTCGCAGCTCGACGACTACGTCGTGCCGCGCCTGCAGGCCATCGAGGCCCCCTTGCTGGCCGTCGTCGGCGGGTCCACCGGGGCCGGCAAATCCACCCTGGTCAACTCGCTGGTGGGCAAGGTGGTCACCGCGCCCGGCGTGATCCGGCCCACCACGAAGGCGCCGGTCCTCATCCACCACCCGGATGACGCCGACCGGTTCACCACCGACCGGATCCTGCCCGGTCTCGCCCGCTCGGCGGAGTCGACCAACAACGCGCGGAGCTTGCAGATCGTGGCGTCGGAGGCCGTCCACCGGGGGCTGGCCCTCCTCGACGCCCCCGACATCGACTCGATCGACGTCGATAACCGCAACCTCGCCGTCCAGCTGCTGTCGGCCGCCGACCTGTGGTTGTTCGTGACCTCGGCGGGATTATTTTTATTGAACTGCGCGACAGAAGCGGCTTTTTCCAAATTGTTGCTGACCCCGGGGTAA
>Ga0209628_10002090_pt1 | contig 13362 bp, 8 predicted proteins | sample TergutCu122P4_FD_187285 | JGI IMG/M metagenome (GOLD analysis project Ga0209628, IMG submission 187285) | Cubitermes ugandensis P4 segment gut microbial communities from Kakamega Forest, Kenya - Cu122 P4 (SPAdes) (version 2) | ecosystem: Host-associated > Arthropoda: Insects > Digestive system >...
ATGCCGGTTAAAAAACGAATATATCGCGCCGAGAGGGCAGAGGAACCGGCAAAAAAACCTATACAAAAAAACCGACAGCGCAACAACGGTTATCAATACAACAACTTTCCGGACAAACAAACCGCCGGCAAGGCTTTGCAAACTTTTATTTGCGGCAACAAGCGGGATCCCGCCCTCTAATGTCCCGGCGGGGCAGATATATTTACAGAAAGCCGGAACCGCAGCGCCGCTCGTAATCATATAATATATCGGCGCCGCAAACACAAACGCAAGCAGTATCGCGTATTTCAAATAAGACAATCTCCGCGTCCACTTATTTTTCTTAATTTTCGGCGACGGTATTTTATACAAAAGCTCCTGTATCAACCCAAACGGGCAAAGAAAAGCGCATACGGCGCGTCCGAGCAGTATCCCGAATATGATAAGAGTCCCCGCAATATAAAGCGGCAGTTTAAACTGAATATCCGACAGCGCGGATTGCAAACTTCCCAAAGGACATGCCCCAATCGCGCCGGGACAGGAATAACAGTTCAATCCGGGGACGCAAACCCCTTTGACGCGGCCTCTGTAAATACTGCCCTCAGCAAACCCCTTAAAATTCAAATTATAAATAACCGCCGCCAAAACCTGTATAATTTTCCGCCTGTATATTGTAATCATGAATCATTCTACCCAATTTATCTAATTTATCTAGATTTATCCAATCCCGATACACTCCAAACAAACCGTTATTGCTTTTATCAACGTATCACGGTACCCGTCCTGCATGATCCCCAAACCGACAAACAAAACCCCCAGCGGCAGCAAAATCAGCCAAACTTTCTTCTTTAATATATTAATTATATTACTCATTATTAACCTGCCTCAGTTTTTTCACCCTTAAATCCGCGTGACGGGTGTTTTCGTTACCCCCATTATATCATATTTTTAAAATAAATTCAATAGATTTATAAAATCTTTCACTCCCGTCTCCAAAGCAAATTCGTCGCGTATCGCACAGCGTCAATAAAATGGTTGTTCTGATCCGGATACCCCGAAATAATCTCGCCGTCCGCGCCTTTTTCGTACTCGTACTCGCTGAATTCTTTCGCCGCGTTCGGACACTTTTGCGTGTCGACGACGATCTTGCCCAGCCCTTGCAGCCATTTCATCGAGTATTTAACGCTCCCCGAATTTTTTTCGGCTCCTCTCGCGTATAACCCGAAACTCATGTAATCCGTTATAGACTTAGGCTCCGAACTGTCGCAAATGATCAGATCGTCTTTCGTCAGAAACTTTTCTTTTGATAAAATCTCAAATGTTTCTCTATTACTTTTTCTATAAGCCATAGCTTCGTCGACGATATAAAGCGCGCGTTCTTTTTTATAGTAACAGCATTTGACAAACGCCCACGGATCAGGATAAAATCCCCAATCGACCCCAAAATAAAACCTCTCGGACTCCTGAATCTTTTTATGATCCCCCGAATCGAATCTCTTGACAATAACATTCTCAAAAACATTCCCGCCTTCGCCGATCGCCTCGCCCAAATATTCATGCCTGTACGCTTTCTCGTTGACTTCTTTTAAATACTTCGCTTCATCCAAAAAAGGCTGTCCCAGCCATTCAACCGGCGAATCGTAATAAAAACTGTGATGTATGACCCTATCCGTTTTATCGAATTTATTTGGTTTATTTTTATCAGCCCCCTTTTCAAAGGGGGTGTCAGCGAAGCTGACGGGGGATTCCGTCCCCGTCTCCAACCTGTTCAAAAAATGCTTCCGGCTCAGCGGCGTATTATAACTCGACAGAACGATAATATCGTCCCCGCCTCTCATAACAGACTGCTGAATATTTCGAACCGCTTCAATCCCGGTTAACTGATCTTTTTCTTCGAACCACACCACGCCGATATACATACCCTTAGGCGGCTTGATCGATTTGATCTTGACCGGATCGCCGCAGCCCTTGAAATAGATAATCTGCCCCGTGTCGATTCTCTTGATCTGCATAGAGGAGGAACTCGCCGTGTATTTAAAATATTCTTTAAATCCAAGCTTTTCGATTGCCCAAACAAGCTGCGCGTAAACGCTGTCCGCAATCGTCTCTTTGATCTGCCTCAACGCGATCCCGCAAAAATTCGGATTGCGCATGATCTCGTCTATCATGACCAACGCGCAGAACGACGACTTTAACGACCCCCTGCCGCCTTTAAAATCATAAAACCTGTGCCGCCGCTCTCTGATATCCCTGTATATATCAACATACGCTTTTCCGAGAAGATGACCCGGGATACCCGAATAAATCGGAGATTGATCCGGCAGGATCTCAGCCATCTTTTCAATGACCCAGTCCGCCGCTTTCATATCCCCCGTCACGCCTTTATCCACGATCGTTGCAAGCATCGCGTACATGATATTGATTTTATCGTCCGGTATTCTCATATTTCTCATCGTAGAAATAAGCCCGTTGTTTCGTTCGGATTTCGGCAATTCAGCTTCCATCATCATGTTCAATATCTTTGAAACTTCATTCGATTCTTTTTTTATTGATCTTTTTGTTCTTTCTGTTCTTTTTGTTTTATTTGTTCTTTCAGTTCTAGCAGTTTTTTCTTTTCCGGTTTCTTTATTTTCTTTAATTATAATACCCGCCTCCTTCAACATCAGCATCTGATTGCCCGTCTATTATTCATTTCCAATTCCAACCCCGGCTTCGCTTAATTTTTTAAGCGCTTTCGGGTGAAGGCGGTGTACTGTATGAACATAACTGTATCCCATAGAATCGGCGACCTGTTCCCATTTCTTGCCGAATATATATCTATGCATAAGGAGGCTTCTGTATTCGGGCACGTCAACTTTGTCGATGATCCGCATAGCCGTTTCTTTTAATCCTATATAATCCAGCATATCCGTTTGAAGCGTTTCTTCGATTTCCGCTATTTTACAAACGCAATCCTCGATCCTGCTCCTGTTTTTTCGCGTGCTGCTCCCCGTATTGGCCGCGCTGAACACAACTTCCGCTTTTGACGCAAGCGCCCTCCAATACGATATCTCTTCAAGTTTTGCGTTGATCTGCATGTTTAACCGCGATGCTTTTTTAAAAATGTTTTCGATACTGATATGAACGCCGATGCCCGTCCGTTTACTGCTTTGATTGTTTTGTTTGCTTTGTTTGCTTTTGCTGTTTTTACTGCTTTTTTCTTTTTTTTCCTGTACCATTTTTTATTACCCTTTCTGAAAATATAATAGTGGTTGTTTATATTTATCAAGAAATCATAAAATCATAACAGGGTATATTTTTTCCGACAATTCTATTATAACATGAGTAATAACTGAATGTCAAGAACTTTTTTTAATTTTTTTCAGCAAATATCAAAATTTTTATTGTAGGGCGCGACGCCCCCGGCGCGACGCCATAGCCGAACTTCGTTCGCCGAACGCGCCGCGTAAACCGTTCCCCGCCTTCGTAATGCCCCCATAAACGAACTTCGTTCGTTTCAGAAAGGGGGGCAGGGGGGTTTGCGTTTTCTTCCGATTAGCGTTTCTTGCCGGTAAAGTTCCTGTCGCAAACCCTCGAAAAACCAAATCCCCGCCCCAAAATATTTCGGAGTTGTTGAAAGATTGTTTAGAAACCATTAATTTTATAGGGTTTCGCTTGCTTTTTTTGGTTTTATGTATTATACTTTACTTGATTTATAATTTGATTTGCGGAACCTGAAAGAATAGGACCCTTTTAGTTTTTATAATAAATATTAATGAACGCGCCCCGAACGAAATTCGGGCTCCGTTCAAGAGAGGAATTGGTATCTATGAGCCAATCGGAAAACGATATTGACCGAACGCCGCCCCCCCGAACGTATGATATAAATACCCTCGCGCGGCTGAACGATAACACCCGGCAAGGGAAACAAAATCAATTGCAGCCTGCGAGTAAAACAGCAAACACAGAACCGAACGGCACATTATATATATTAACGCCTGTTCAAAAAACAAAACCGCCGGCGATCCCGCAAAAAGCCCAAACTCAATCGCCGCCGCAATCCCGCCGGCCTCAGCCAACGCAGACCGCGTTGGTCCCCGCAGTCCAAACAGCCGCAGGCTATCCGCAGGCTATACCCAATACCCGAAATACCCGAAATACCCGAAATACTCAAAATAATATAAATAATATAAATAAAAATATAAATCATAAAAAAATCCCGTCCGTAAAAAGCCTGATCAGCAAATTCAGGAAAAACGGTCTGGGTATAATCGATTCTTACTTTAACGCCTATTATTTCTATTACGAATGGAAAAGCGAGAAAAAAGGCAGAAGACCCAAAGAATATCTGAAAACAGTCGCCAGACACCCGAAAGGCTGGGCGAAAAAGTCAAACGATGCCGTCTATGAAAAAAATATCTATGACAAATATCTCTCTGTTCTCGCAGGAATAGCAAAACTTTCGGGAGCTATATCTTCCGTGTTCGCGCCCGTCGGAAAATTTTTCGGCGGCCTCAAAAATTTGACAAAATCAAAAACATCCGCCAATATCGCCCATATAACAAGAAAAGTATGCCAGCTTGTTTTACCCGTCGCGGTAGCCGCGTGCACTTTTATGGCAATAACAAATATCAACTCTTTCAAGCCCCGCCTCGAATTGATTTTAAACGGTCAGGAAATCGGATTCGTCGCTTCAAAAGAAACCGTCGAAAAAGCCGTCGGCCAGCTCGAACAGACCGTCTCTTCCGTCCTGAACGAACCCTATGAATTCACGGGGATCATAAGCTATAAAATTATCTTGTCGAAAACAAGCGCGTACGTGTCCGCAAACGATATCTATGACATCATGTATCATTCTTCCCAAAACGCGATCACTTCGGCATACGGCCTCTATATAGACGGCGAATTGGTCGGCGCCGCCCAAACCGAAGACGACATCAATCTCGTATTGAGCGCGGTTCTTGATGAAATCGCCGAAAAAACAGAGGGCGACAACGTGGAATTCGCAAATGATATAAAAATAATCGAAGACCAATACGCCGTTCGCGACGTGGTCACCCAGGACGAACTGAAAACGATCATGACGTATTCCGCCGAAAACCCCGATAATAATCAAAACGATCCCAATCCGGAAAATCTCCTGTTTTCTTCATATACGGTCGACAGCAAAAAGTATTTATATGAAATCGCAGATTCGGATGTGCCGCTGGCAAACGGGGCGGTTTATGAAAACGGCGGATTTTCTGATTCTTCTAATTCTTCTGAATTTTTTGAATCGTCTTTGGGCGCGGAAGACCGCGCGGTGATCGCCGCGGCTACTTCTCTTGACCTCACCCCCGAATCGATCAACACGATCCCCCGCGGCTTCTTGGAGTCCGTGGCAGACTCGGACGAAACCGGCGCCCAGGCCGGCGGCATATTTTCAAGAATATCAAAAGCGGCGGGAAACAAAGCGGCAAGCGCCCTTCAAGTCAAACACACAGAAATCGAAATTTATACAAAAACATTGCCTTTTGACGTAAAATACGTCGAATCCGCAAATTATTACACCGGAACCCAGATCGTCCAGAAAAACGGAGTGAACGGCGAGGAAAAAATAACCGCCGACGTCACGTATATAGGGGGCGCCGAAGTTTCAAGGGAAATAATTGGGATCGAAACCGTAAAAGAACCCGTAAGCAAAATCGTGGTCATCGGGATAAAACCCAAGCCGCTGCCCGGCCCGACAGGAGGATTTATCCGTCCGGTCAAAGGCGGATATATCAGCACCCGTTTCGGCGGGGGACACCGCGGGGCCGATTTGGTCGTGCCATTCGGCACGCCAGTCCACGCGGCAGACGGCGGAACCGTAATATACACGGGATTTTCGGGATCATACGGCAATCACGTAAAAATCAGGCACAGCGACGGATTCGTGAGCGTTTACGCCCATTTGAGTTCGATCGGCGTTAAAAACGGCGAAAAAGTATTCCAGGGCCAGGAGATCGGCAAAGTCGGCTCGACCGGCAACAGCTCCGGCAACCACCTGCATTTCGAAATCATCAAAAACGGCGTGCTCGTAAACCCCGAATCTTATATGAAATAAAAAAAATAAATTGATATAAAAAACACGTAGGGGCGGATTCGATATCCGCCCCGTAATTTTTATCTACACGCTCCCCGCCAGCAGATCCATCAGCCTGGTCAAAACCGTCGCCGCCTCAGCCCTCGTAAGCGTTTTCTTGGGCATAAACTTCCCGTCCGAACCCTGCAAAAGCTTTGAATTCGTGCAAATTGTCACACTCCCCCGGAATCTTGTGTCGATATCGCTCAAATCAGAATAACCGGCCGCAGGCGACGAAAACTTGGACGTTTCGATTCCCGCGTACAGTAACGCTTTTTCTATCATATACGCCATTTCTTCACGCAAAATCTGTTGGCTCGGCCTGAATTTCGGTTCCGTCAAAAACCCGGTCAAACCCACTATATTCGCGATCTTCACAGCCTCGCTGAACCAGTCCGACGCTTTCACGTCGCCGTAATCTTTGATTCTGGACTGATCCCATACAAGCGTATGATATAAAACCCTCGTAAGCGTCGCCGTAAATTCAGCTCTTGTCAAAACCCCCTCAGGTTTATAACTCCCGTCGGGATACCCGTTGACGATCAAATTTTTCGCCGAATGGATGATATGATTCGCGCCCCAGTGATTTTTTATATCCGTAAAATCCGCCGGGGCAGGGGACTGCCTCGAATACAACAGATTGTTTTGTATTTTAAATTTCATAAAATTATTTTCTTTTGCGAACGGGACAGGGTAAGCAGCTAACGAACGGAGTTCGTTTATAGCCTCGTCTATTCTAATCATATATTCTGAATTATTATTATTATCAAACGGCAGATACATGTAAACCCCCGGCAAATGGTTCGCGTCTTTGAAGTCATATAAAACTTTGCCGTTCTCGTCCGTCGCCGCAAAATAAACTCTATACTGGAAATCCCCCGTCTTTTCGATTGTCATTCTAAGCTGGTTATCTTTTGTCAGATCGATATCTTTTAACGAATTGGTATGAATGATCGAATACGGGACTTTTACCCCCCCGCCTGAACCCGAAGTCGAAAAATGAAACATAAAATTCCCGGAGTTGTCTTTGTCATAAAGCTCTTTTATTTTTTTTGTATAAGCGGTATAAGTCAGCGTGTCGATTTTATTCGCGCCATAAAATTCTTTTGTCCCCGCCGTTTTCAAGTCTATTTCAAATTCGCCGATTATTTTGTCGTTTGAATCGGCGCATTTCATATAATCATATTTAGTCTTTACAGGTTCGGGCAAGTGTTCGGGAGCCGTGTTTTTGCTTGAAATCGTAGTGGCGCCTTTTGCCGTCCCCCCGACTTCGATAAAGCAGCCTATAAATACGCGCGCGCCGTTGATCGTGATGGCGACCGAATATCTTCCCGCATATTCCGGCGTGATATTTTTAAACACAAGCGTGTCGCCGTCCGCGCCGTAGATTTCATAGCCGTCGCGGTACCATTGATATTTCGCCTTCGCCCCGTCCGCCCCCGTCACGTCAACAGAAATCGCGTAATCGAACCCCGCGGCAACGCCCGCGTCCTGCGGGAGCGTATAGAATTTCCATTCTGTTTTGGCCAGTTTCGAAAACGCGTCGCCGCCGTATCCCGTGGAATTGAACGGGGTGATCAATACGCACTTGGTATAAATATTCGAAAACGCGTTTGCCGCGGTATGATACCCCGAGCCGTCGCTTTTTAATGCGAGGACCGTCATGAGCGAGCCGCAGTTTGTAAACGCGTTCTCCCCGATCTTTGTCATCGCCGCAGGCAGAGCGATCGTTTCAAGCTGGTTGCAGTTATAAAACGCGCTGTCGTTTATCACTTTTAAATTACCGGTAAACCCGATATTTTTAAGCGTAAAGCAATTATAAAACGCGTTTTTGCCTATTTCTGCTACAGACGGCGGGAGGGCGACGCTGACAAGCGTATGAAAATCCCTGAAAGCCTCGTCGGGGACTTTATTGTCTAAAAATTTCGCTTCCGTAAAATTGATCGACAAAACCGTCAAAAATTCTGTTATAAACCGGCAGTCGTCGAATGTCAGCTCCCCTTCGCCTTTGATCGTAAGCGCCCTGACGTCCGTAGGATTCCCCCCGTAAGCTTCTTCAAATGTGCATCCCGCAGGATAATTGACAGTCAAAGCATCCGTCGCCGCCGCCGCGTTGATAACCCCAAAATTGAAAACAGGTAATATAAACGTCAGTATAAGCGCCAAAGCCAAAAATTTTCTTGATTTATTTTTGATGTTCATTCTAATTAAAAATCTCCTCTCAAATTTATATTTTTATATTATCTTTTCCCGAACGATTATATTATACCACAATTTTATAACAAAAAGTTTAAAAATTTATAAAAAAATTTTCTAAAAAAAATATCTTGCAATTTTACATAAAATATAATATAATAGATATGTTGTGTAAAAATAATAAAATAAAGATAAAAATTAACGGAGGATTAATACTGATGGCTAATACAAAAGACATAAGAAACGTGTGCTTTTTAGGTCACGGCGACAGCGGCAAAACATCGCTCGCGGAAGCGATACTCTTTTTCACGAAAAATTCAGACCGCCACGGGAAAGTCACGGAAGGCAATACCGTGAGCGACTACGATGCCGAAGAAATAAAGCGCGGGTTTTCTATTCAGTCGTCGCTGCTTTCTTTTAATTGGAAAAACGCGAAAATTAATATACTCGACACGCCCGGATTTTTTGATTTCGCCGGCGAAGTAAAACAGGCCGTAAGAGTCGCGGATTGCTCTTTAATCGTCGTAAACGCGAAATCGGGAATCGACGTGGGCGCCGAATTCGCCGTGGAATATTCGGCCGAAGCGGGGATTCCCAAAGCGTTTTTTATAAACAAGCTCGACGAGGAAAACGTGAAATTCGACGAAATTCTCGTTGAAGCGCGGGAAAAATTCGGCGTCGCCGTATGCCCCGTCTTTGCCCCCTTTATCGAAGACCACAAAACAGCGGGTTATATCGACCTGCTCAAATTAAAATATTATATACCCCGCGGCGGCGACAAAAACGTGGAAATGAAAGAAGCCCCGCTCCCCGCCGCTTTCGCGTCAAAAGTCGAAGAATACCGGCACGAACTCTTTGAATCCCTCGCCGAAACAAGCGAGGATCTCATGGAAAAATATTTCGCCGAAGAGGAATTTACGGACGAAGAAATCGAAAACGCTCTTAATATCGGCATAAAAGGCGGGAATATTATCCCCATGTTCTCAGGCTCGGCAACCGATCTTGTGGGGGTGGAATATCTGATCGACAGCATCGTGAAATATTTCCCCAACCCCCTCGACAGGAAAACTGAAAAAATTTACGGCGACGACGGCAAGATTATTGACGTAAAAATAGAAGAAACCGGAAACACGGCGATATTCGTATTCAAAACCGTCGCCGACCAGTTCGGCAAAATGTCGTATTTCAAAGTCATGAACGGCGTTTTGAAACGGGATATGTCGCTCAAAAACCTGAGTTCCGGCCAAAACGAAAAATTCGCGCATATTTATCTTTTAAGAGGCAAAAAACAAACCGAAGTCGAAGAATTGATCTGCGGCGAAATCGGCATAACGTTAAAACTCGCCGCAACGAATTCAAACGATACCCTCGCAGCGTCGGGAAATCAGGAATACGTTAAAATCAATTACCCCGAACCTTTCTTGACTTATTCGATCATTCCCAAAGCCAAAGGCGACGAAGATAAGATATCGACCAATATTAGCAAACTGCTTGAAGAAGATTTAACGATAAAATACGAAAATAACGCCGAAACCCGCCAGATTCTCATGTCCGGCTTGGGCGAAATGCACATCAGCGTCATAACGTCAAAACTCAAAGAACGTTACGGCGTTTCAGTCGAATTTTCGATCCCGAGAATGGCGTACAGGGAAACGATCAAGAAAAAAATCGACGTCGAAGGGAAACACAAAAAACAGTCCGGCGGCCACGGCCAGTACGGCCACGTCAAAATCACGTTCGAGCCGTGCGACGAAAACCCCGGCTTGACATTCACAGAAAGCATATTCGGCGGCTCAGTGCCCAAAAATTATCACCCCGCGGTAGAAAAAGGCTTATTGGACTGCATGGGCAAAGGCGTCCTCGCGGGTTTCCCGGTTGTAAACTTAAAAGCCAATTTATACGACGGATCGTATCACGACGTCGACTCAAACGAATTGTCGTTCAAACTCGCCGCAAGGCTCGCGTTCCTGCAATTAACCGGCGCATCCCCCGTGATACTCGAACCCATCGGCGAACTCAAAGTAACCATCCCCGACTCGATCGTAGGAAGCGTCATGGGAGATTTAAGCAAACGCAGGGGCAGGGTATTAGGCCAGAGCGCGCATGATCATAAAAAAGCTTTCACCATCATCGAGGCAGAAGTCCCCATGAGCGAAATGCAGACATACTCAATAAACCTGCGGGCAATGTCCCAGGGCCGCGGCTCATATGAATTCAGGTTCGCAAGATACGAAGAACTCCCCGCCGCATTATCCCCGAAAGTAATCGAAGAGGCCAAAAAATATCTCTCCGACGACGAAGAATAAAAATGTTTGCTTAAAATTTCATAATGAATGTAACGTAATGTAGGGGCGGATATTGAATCCGCCCCTACTACATCTTCCTCGCCCAAAACACAACCGCTCCGTTATGCTCGTTTTCTTTAATCGGTTCCCCGCGATACCCGCCGTATTCCTGTTCTATTTCTAAGCCGTTGTCAATAAGCATTTTACGGGCGCCGTTAAGCGTAAGATTGCGCTTGAACGATATATATTCGCTGATAATCTTTTCTCCGTGCGGGGGATATATGCGTATTTCGCGATTTTTCCAGCGCGCTAATTGTGTTTTGGGGTCGTATGCCCCGCCGTCGCCGATATGTTTGCTGCGCACCCCGTAAATATTTATTTTGGCGTCGCTCATATCGACTTCTTCGGGATTCATAAACCATTCGGGGCTTGGCTCGCCGACAAAACAATCTGCTGCCGACTGATTCGTAAATAATTCAAAGGCGAAAAATAAATGCCCGCCCTGTTTCACCGATTTCGCCGCTTTGCTGATAAATAATTCCTGCGCGGCTTTATAATCCGCCAATTCGTTTGCCGGATCGTGGTTATCAATATGTTCGATGTTTTGTATAACATTAAACGCGACAAGGACTACGTCAAACCCGGTTTCAAATTCATGCCTGAGGGCGTCGGCGTAATAATATTTTACGTTAGCGTTGTTAGCGTTAGTCAGCCCTTTTGCTTTCTGGTGCAAACGCGACAGCATACCGTAATGCGCGTCGAATCCGGTCATACGGTGCCCCGCTTTGGCAAGAGGAATAAATATGCGCCCCGACCCGCAGCAAACTTCCAATATATTTTTAGGTTCGCTGCCGATAATGGAAAGCAAAAACTCAATATCGCCTTCGCCTATGCCGTAATGTTCATCGTAATAATAGCCATATTCGATTTCATTTAATATATCCCATTGTTCCAAATCATGTTTACTTAACATATAATTCTCCTGTTTATTTTTGTTATTTTTGTTATTTTTATTGATATTTTCGTAATTATATCTGTATTATAATTCTTTCACAAATCAATATCAAGAGAAACTTTGATTATAATTAAATATTACCCCAAAATTCGCACCATCTGACTTGCTTGAATCATAATTTTTATTTACATAGGGAATAATAAAAATCAAAAACAAAAAAATCATAATCACGAGGTAAATAAAAAATATGAAAAAAATAAACAAACTTTTATTAATCGCCGCAGCGATAATTCTCGTTCTTCACGTATTTCTAACCGTTTCAGCCAGCAACTCGCCACTCGCCGCCGGCAAAAATTACAGCTGGTATTTCAAACCCGCAAAAAATCATGAACAGCCGGCGTTTGACATAGACCTAAATGATCTTAAAACCTATGACGCGTACGCAATGGGAAACAAAGACGATAAAGTGATCTATCTGACTTTCGATTTCGGCTATGAAAACGGAAACGTAAAAAAATGCTTGGACGCGTTAAACAAAAATAACGTGAAAGGCGCGTTTTTTATTCTCGAAAACGTAATCAGAACCAATCCTGAATTGATAAAAGAAATGATCGAAACCGGCCATATAATCGCAAATCACACAATGAAACACAAAAATATGTGCAATATCGCAGACTTCGCGGAATATTCAAAAGAAATCGCCGGCCTCGAAAAATTATACGAAGAAACAACAGGCCGTAAACTCTCGAATTTCTACCGGCCGCCAAAAGGCGAATTCACAAAACAAAATCTGGAATATAACCAAAAACTCGGATATAAAACAATCTTTTGGAGCCTCGCGTATAAAGACTGGGACGAAAACGGCCAGCCCGGCAAAACCGAAACGATCAATAAAATTTTATCCCGTACCCACAACGGCGCAGTCGTCTTATTGCACCCCACGTCGTCAACCAACGCCGCAATTCTTGACACTTTAATTCATGAATGGAAAAAATCCGGCTATAAATTCGCGACACTTGACGAATTGACGGGATTATGATAAAATAAAATCAAAAACCCCCCACCGGAGAAAAAAATATCATGATTTACAGAATTTTCGGCAAAAGCGGCTACGGCAAAAGCGAATATTTATACGGCAAAATCGCGGAAAAGATCGCGGAAAACCCGGACCGGATCTTTGACATGTTTCTGATCGTCCCCGAACAGCAGACTCTTGTCACAGAACGGAAAGTCGTCGAACGTTTCGGCAATATCGCAAACGTGCGCATTCAGGTCGTCAGTTTCGACAGAATGTCAAATAGAGTATCGCGCAAAACCGGCGGGATGTCTTATGACTACGCCGATTCAACCTTGAAAAAACTCGTAATGAACAAAACCCTGCGCCTGCTCGACCCCGCCTTAAACTTTTACGCAAAAGTATCGGGGAACATGGAATTCGTCGAAAAAATCGTAAAAACGATCGACGAAATGAAACTCGGCTTGGTATCCCCCCTAATGCTCCAAAACGCCGCCGCCCAAATCAACGAATCCGAAATATCCGAATCCAATCTCATCATCAACAAAGAAACCGCCCGCAAAATCAACGAGATCGGCCTGATATACGCCGCCTATGATAAAAACTTCGAAGGCGAAAACGCCCTGCGCGACGTATCAAACGAAATGGTATATTTATGTTCGCTCCTCGAAACGGAATATATAGACTACACCGAAAAAAATCTCGAAAAAAAGCGGTTCTTCACAAACGCGAATGTTTTTGTCGATTCGTTCGATTCTTTTTCAAACGGACAGAAAGCCGTATTGTCGCGCATATTCGATCAGGCCGAAAACATCTATATAACCTGCAAATGCCTGCCCTATGATCTGGG
>Ga0209628_10002091_pt1 | contig 13361 bp, 6 predicted proteins | sample TergutCu122P4_FD_187285 | JGI IMG/M metagenome (GOLD analysis project Ga0209628, IMG submission 187285) | Cubitermes ugandensis P4 segment gut microbial communities from Kakamega Forest, Kenya - Cu122 P4 (SPAdes) (version 2) | ecosystem: Host-associated > Arthropoda: Insects > Digestive system >...
ATTAGCTTCATTGTTGATATGATTATTTTTCTCTCTGTTTTGCTGTACCGGCTATTTATCAGGAACGTATTCTATTGGCAGAAGCATATTAATCCCTGAAATAGGTTTTGATCCGAAGACAGGAGACAGTTTCATCATGTTACTGTATGTCCCGTCGGGGAAAATCCGAATAGAGCCGTTCAACGTTTGAATGCGATTTCTGTATAAACCGACATTTTTCCAATTCATAAATACCTGTGCATTGAGTTGATTATGGTTTGACATCACGCCTGATGTAATTTGAAGCGGACTAATCAGATTTGGTTGAATGACAGGCCTGCCGTAGCAAGCTAATACTAAATCGTCTATTTCTTGCCTGATATAAAATTCTTTATAGTTTTTTAAAGAATCATCGGAAAAAAACTGAGACAGATCATAGACAGGGTCGATAACTAATCTGTCAGGAACCCCTTTCAAACTGTAACGGATAAATAAAAAGCCATCTTCTATCATGGTGTTATTGTACAATGATTTAATGAATTTACCCCGTGAGACGTTATACGTTTTTCTTCTATTCTCATCCCATAAGTCTTTTTGTTCCTGGTTTTTGGGTTCAAGTTCTGAAAATACCAAATCGATCTTCCAAAAGGTGGTATTTATAGTATGATCGTAAATAAAGTAATCAAGCCATACTCTAATATAATAGCCTGTTATATTGTTTATTACGTGAATAAAATCTCGACAGGTAACTTTAAAAATTTTGGTTTGGCTGTCATAGTAAAAATAAGGAGCTTTGGTATTAACAGCATAGATAGTTCTTTTTGAAGGATTTTCGCCCAGAAGAGAAGTCCAGAAAAGTTCAATATCACTTTTGCTGACTTTGATTTTTTTTACTACCAGTACTTCGTCAAGTGAAAGCGACACCAGGGAAACATCGAAATTAACGGATTCTTTTCCCGGTTCGATGTCATAAAAAACCGGCTGATACCCTGCATGTGAAACCCGCAGGTTATAGCTTCCTTCACCCGGTATTATCAGTTGGTACATACCTGTCAAGTCGGTGGTTATACCCGACTTGGTGTTGTTAATAAAGACCGTAGCGTTTGGAATCGGTTCATTGTCTTCGGCATCGGTAACATGTCCGCTGATAGTCCGCTGTCCGGATAGCACGAAGTGAAAGGAACAAAATAGGGTTATTGCGAAAAATTGCAGTCGGTTCATATATTATAAATTGTTATTTCACGCTTATTTTATCTCTTTTATAGATGATTTTTCCGTCATTCGTTACGCCTTCGATAACGACCGAATAGGTCGATGGGGTATCGGCTGTAAAGAAGCGGAACGTGGCTTTTCCATCCTTATCGGTTGTCAGGTTAGGCAGCCAGTGGATAGTAGTGCGTAAGTCGGGCTTATTAGAGGTCGTCGAATCGTATTTGGGCGCATAAAACTCGACGGGGTTCTGAAAGCCTACCGGCACGATATGGGCTAAATCTGTTCTGGGGGGTGAAGGATTGATTCTCCCCATTTTGGTATAGATGGCGAGAGCGCCACAGACCATTCCGAAGTCAATCCAAATTTTAGAATTAACCAATTCAATCCTTTCAATCGCATCAATATTAAGGAAGTCAATTGAACTTTCAGGAAAATCATCCACAAGGTAGGCGAGCGTACAATTGCCGCGGCTTAGAATTACCGGGTTTGTGCTTTGAACTACCACTCCCGGTAATAGTTGGAATAATGAAAACATATCCGAAAGTTTATATTTTTTTATATCCTCTTCCGTGACGGTTTTGTCGGAAAAGCTATAATAGCTCGACTTACTTCTTACGATTTCCTGTCGGGCAGTAATGGCGATGTCGTCCAATAGAATAGTTCGCATGCCGTGTTCACTCACATAATGCTGTTCTGCCTTTTCGGCGTATGCAAACAAGGTACCCTTTTCCTGCTCTGTCACAGGGACAATCCGCTCAGGAAATGAAATTTTGTCAAGCGTCAGGATCAGATTTTGACTGTTAACGCCCGTCATTGTACGTATTAATAACCGGTTGTTTTCGGCCAGGCCTCCGTCATACAGGAAGAACCGTCCGTTTTGATCGGTGACCGTACTTCCAAAGTAATCGCCATCGAGCGACAGGATATTAACATCGGCATTGGCTTCCGGTATCGTTTTGAGCATTTGTTTTCGTTGAACGGTTCCCGTTATCTCATAGCCCGTTTCATAAATTGAATCGGGATAATGGAAGTCTTTCCGTAAAATCCTTTCCGTGTCGTACCGGCGCCATCCCTGTGTGAGCATCAGCAGGTCAAGGGCATAGTTTGACTTGGGATTATCCTGGAAAAAATAAGCCGGATTGGGGATGTATCCCCGTAAATCGGATGACAGCAACAGTGAGGTCAGGATGTTGGCAGTCGTATCAACCGTTACGGACTCGTCTTCGGTTACGGAGACCGAAAGGACGCCTGTTTGTGGTTCATCCCATTCGTCTGTGATACTGATCGCATACTCAACAGGGCTTTTTGTTGAATAGGCGTCCTTGTCGGTCGAACTTTCGATGTGCGCATGGTCGTCGTTGTTGACAAAAACCAAACGTTCACTCAATGGAATCATGTCTTTTGTCAAAAGCAACAGATTGGAAACCCCCGAAGGAAAAGAAGCCTTGAGTAAAGCAATCGTTTGAGTGGTATTGTCTAATAAAAGGATATCCTGTACCTTGCCACGCGTATGAATAACCAAGTATAGCGTGTCGGTTGATTGCTGGGTCTCCGGCTGGATAATTTTCACAATCAGGTTGTCTCTGAGCCAGGATGTCGATAAGGTATAACCTGCTTTTTGGGCTTCGGGCAAGTCGAAGCGTTTGGATTGTCCTTGGCTGTTGGTGCAAACAGCGTAATATTTCTCGCTTTGAGCGGGTGTAAACATAAACTGTCCCGTTCCACGGTCATCTGTCTTGAACCGGCTGACTTCGTTACCCTTACTGTCATACAGGATGCCGTTGATATTTATGTCTGTCCCGTCTTGTTGTTGGGCTTTGAAAGCCAAACGTCCTGTACAGCCGATAAGTGATTGCCCCCCCTCCGGATAGAATGACACCTCAAAGTCATCTGATGGCAAGGGTATCCGGATGTATTTTTGGTACGGCCTATTGTCATAGAGAGCGTCAATCAGCATCACCCGCTGTTTTTCGTCCGACGGAAGGCTAAACGACAGGTTAGAGATACCATTAACACTCGGAGCGTTCATCGGTTTGCTGTTGTTGATGGAAATTTTTATTGATTCGGGGTTTAAAGATGAAGCGTTAAGGGCGTCTGTAAACCGTATACCGGCGTTTATTGGCTGGTTATGCTGTATCGGGTCGAAGGTTGGAGTTGTATTGAGCTTTCGGGTTAATGGGTTGGCTATCCGTATGTTTTTAAGGAAAAAGTAATCTTCATCCAAGTTACGCATCGTATTGGTATAAGCGCGGATGGTATAATCGCCTTCCGGAGCGTCATCGGGGATAAGCAGGTATCCGCTGTATACATCGTTATGGATGCCGGTTTTCACTCGGTAAACGACCGAACCCATCGCATTGAAAAGTTCCACATATACGCAGCCGGTTGTCCAGACGGGAAGATGTGAAGCCGCATCTACTATGTGGGCTCGAAACCATATCTGTTCGCCGGCTAAGTAGTAAGGTTTGTCGGTATGCAGGTAAACCTTTTCCTGTGGAAAAAGGCTCAGTTGCAAATCAAAGCAGTTATGTATATTTTCAGAGGGATTGGAAGTCATATAAGCCTGCCGATAGGTTTGGTTCAACTCTTCTTTATTCGTCCGGTTTTCCGCAAAAATGGCGGTGGTATTGATTTGCATAGCCTGCTTAAATTCAATGGGCAGTTGCCTGTTAAGTCCTGAAGGGGCATTGGACGACGCCTTGAAAGCTAATTCTCTATTTCTCAGCCATGTATTTTTTTGCTGGAAGTTTTTCGTGTCGATTTCATCGAACATAAACTGAGCATCCCAGCTTGCAGTATCGGTATTGTAATCATGCGAGAACCGGTCAAGCACGAATTTGATAAGATAACCCGTTTCGAGGTTGAAGACAGACAGCGGTTTAGAGCCGTAAGCCTGTAATATTTTTGTTTCCGGATGATAGTAAAAATTTACAGTTGATGGATTCGTTACAAAAATTTTGTTTTTATCCGGTTTCGTTCCCAAGATTTTACTCCAAAAAAGGTTGACATCGGTTTTTCGGGGTTTCAGCTTCTTATTCACATCCGTTTTATCAGATTCGCGTTTTTGGAGTGCGACATTTATTTCTCTCTTTACCCAGTCAGGTTCGATATCTCCGATAAAGGTTACATACCCTGTTTGTGAAACTACTAAGCGGAAATTGTCTGGACCAGGCAAAGCGAGTCGGAAAAATCCCTCCGTGTCGGTTAGGCTTCCCACCATCGTTTCGGCCAAGAAAACCGAAGCGCCGGGAATGGGAGCGCCAAGGGAGCTATCCGTCACTCGCCCGCTGATGTAGCGTTGTCCGGAGGCTATAGACGGTATCATCAACAGAATGGCCGATAAAAAACTACATAAGTTCATTCGTTTAATCATGCTTTAAGTATCGAAATTAAGGTACAAAGATATGAATAATTTATACAATTTTCGGTAGGCCCATCATATTTTCCGCTTATTTTTTAACAATTGCGCTTGCCACAACATTGAGAACCAATGCTCTAAGACGCGAAATATTACCTTTGTCTTCGGGGTGTACCCTGTGAGTTAGCAAAATAACAGCAGTTTGAGATACAGGATCAATGAATATAGAGGTTCCGGTATAACCGGAATGACTGTATGACCTATCGGGGTCGAATAAGCTTCCGGTGTGGATACCCCAGCCCAAGTTGCGTTCAAACGATTCAAGCCCTTCTGGGACACGCATCATGGTCTGTACCGTCAGAGGGCTTAGAATACGTTTCCCTTTATAAGCGCCGCCGTTCATTAGAGCGGCAGAAAGGAGCGCCAGGTCTTCTGCATTAGAAAACACACCCGCATTTCCGGAGTTCCCATCGTTCAACAAACGCGCTAAGGGATCATGCACCTTACCCAGCAAGACCGACCCGTCAGCCAGCTTCTCTGTCGGCGCTGTAAGCGCTAATGTAACGCCAGTAGGATTGTACATGGTATGTTTCATGCCCAAGACGTCAAAGATATGTTCTTTGGCATAATCACACAATGGTTGTCCGGTAATGTTCTGCAACACATTTTGGAGGGTGATATAATTGAGGCAACTGTATAATACGCCCGTCGCAGGTCTGAACTGTCTTTTGCAAGTAGCGATAGAATCAATCAGCGCTTTAGGGTTGGGTGAGCCGTATTTTTCTGTCAGTAACGAGGCGGTAATATAGGAAGGAAGGCCGGAAGTATGCGTCAGCAGGTTAATAATCCGAATCTCTACCCTTTGGTTGGTTTGAGGATCGGTCCAAGGCAGGAAGCCCGGAATGTACTTGGATACCGGATCGGTAAGCAGCAGTTTGCCGTTTTCCACCAACTGCATGATTGAGATAGCAGTACCCACAGGTTTACTCACCGAAGCCAAGTCAAAGACCGTATTTTCACTCATAGGTTCAATTGTGGGGTAAATGGACTTGTTGCCATACGCCTTAAGATACACTAATGAGCCACGTCGAACAACAGCCAGAACAGCTCCGGGAATTTCGCCGTTATCAATAGCCGCATGAATAATGGGATCAACAGAAAGCAAATGTTGAAGATCGATTCCAACTTTCCTTGGAACGGTGCGATGGATGGATTGTTTTGTTGGGTAACAACTCGTCAAGACGATTACAGAGAAAACGAACAGAGAAGTGAAGATAAGATTTCGCATAATGAAAGGGATTAGAAAAAAAGTAGAAAGTCCGGTTCATACCGGGCTTTCTACTTTTGAGTTAAAAGGATAAAGAGAAACCTATATTACGGTGTTTTCGAGAAGCGGATGTTCGAGAAAAAGAAAGTCAAATCTTTTGAGGGAACATTACCCGCTTCGTTTCCAATGTTGAACACGATCACTCTGGTGTGCCTTGTAAGCATATCGGAGGTAGAACGGGAATATTCGGTCCATTTTTGCATTTCCGATTCGGCAATCGTAGCCGTTGGTCGAGGATTACTGCTTTCTTCTTGCCCGTAAGCGCTTTCTCCCGGGAATGAGCCCCAGATAGAGGTCATCAACCGAAGCCAGATTTGATTGAAGTTCCTGTCCGCTCCGGAGAGGTCGTTAGCCGACGGTGAATAAACCCTGAATTTGATATAGGGATATTCATTCGCGTTGTACTTATATTCCGGCGGAAGCGCTAAGATAAAGGAAGCGCTTTTTCCTTTGGGTATCATCTTGTACACATATTGCAGTCCGGTTCCTGCCGGTGCATCACTCGGGTTTTGCGTAACGACGATGTTAAAGTCGCCGGTTTGAACATTACCGTCCACCCTGAAGTTATAAGGTATAAGCACGTCATCCGGTGTTTGAACCAATTCAACAACGCCTTTGCTTACGTAGGGCGCTAGCAGTGCATCCAATCCCAAAGAGTTGGGGATATATTTCACTTTTTTGATAGTTCCCGCTTCTAACAGGTCTTTGAGTATTTGTGTGTCGCCGATAGCGGCTATTTTGGCAACGAAAGGCAGGAAGGAGCCTCCGCCTACTGTACTGCTAACATTGTTACGGTTATAGATGTACGTCTTCATAGTAAGACCCTCACCCGTGAAATCCACTTCTTCGATATTCGGGAAATAGAACAAGTCCTGAAGTGAATTAGCGTGGAGCGGATACACTAATTTTTTGAATTGGGAAGCCGCTTCAAAGTTGAACTGCGTAAGGCCGTTGGCTATCAGTACATCCCTTTCGACGGGGATAAAAGTGCCGGAACCGGTAGGAACATTTATTATCAAGTCCCTATCCAAAAGTAGCGTATCCATAATAGCAACGCCATTGACTAAAGGACGCACCTTGTATTTCATTTTGACCGTATAAGCCTTGCCCATATCCAAGTTACCGACAAAGAAGCGGTAAGGAGTGGTGGGGTTAGCACCTGTGACCGTTTTACCTTCACGGTCTACGTATGAATACGTGAACCCGTGACAGTTTAATATCATCGAATTGATACCGGAAGGCCAATCAACGATACAAGACGAAGGTGAGACTAACAAACGCGGCGACGTAACAACTAATGCGTCCATATCGCCTTTGGTAAAAGGTATCATAGCGATTTCCTGCGGCACCGATTCATTACCGTAATCATCTTGTGTAGTGATTAAGAAGCGGTAAATTCTACTCTGTGTCAACCCGGTCATGTTAAGCCATGAAACCAATCCGTCTTTGACAATTTCTTGATTGTCAAAGCGAATAACCGTCTTTTTCGCTTTCCCTAAGTTAATTTGGTCGGACGGGACACGTCCCGCTCTTACCAGATCAATCTCAACCCGTTCATAGCCGATTTTACCGAAGATGGTGTCATACTTGGCAGGATAGACTCTCTCACCCCAATATTTGCGGGTTTTTTCGTGCATGTCTTCACAAGCAGCTAACAGAACGATGCTTGTAATTAAGAAAATAATTCTATATTTCATATTTTATACAATTCTTAATGTGAATAAACTATTTAGCTTTACGTCCATAAAGGGTTATTTCCGAATGGCAGTTGGCGTTTCCCTCACTGTAATTGCCAGAAAATCCTGACATGGCTTCGAATCGGAACCAGCGTGTGGGTTTCGTATATTGTGGGTTATCCGGGTAGAAATAGCACATATCGCCTGCTTCGCCTAAGCGGACAAATTCAATTTCGCTGATTCCGACAGGCACCGGTATCCGGTGTTCATAAAGCGGCTGTCCCCAGCTTTTGGTAGCGTCATCATATACATACAATCTGAATCGGCCTACATTTTCAAATTGATAATACTGTCCGCGGTTCACATTAGCTAAACCTCCGGAGTGGCGCTGATGTCCCACATAACGGCTCAGTTCATAGTATTCGCCTAAGTCGATGATGAAGTTCCAGGGCATATTGCCATGTGCCGCAAGGCCTGTGCGCCCGCGACTGTTGGTGTGCATAAAGTTCAGGTTGTCGCCTCGGTCGATGATGTCGTCTATCACATACCTGTTACGTCCTTCACGTCCTTCGCCGAAACACATCGGAACGCCTCCCACCGAATCATTCGGCAGGGGCAACACCCATTTGTCTTTCGGTATTTTCATATCTTCCAACAGTGTTACTTTCCCAAAGTCAATGGATTCGGTCTCATTGCCATAAGCATCGACAACTTTAATTTTAACGCTAAGCGGCTCGGCAGCCGTGAGGTACAAGTCGGGAATAAACCTTCTGTCGGTCAATATATTGGAAGAAAAAACCTGTGTAAAAGCATACGGCGTACCGCCTTTTGTATAAGCTAGCTCAACAAAAACATTGATGTTTTGTCGCAGCTCATTCGCCCAGTCAACGACTAACGCGCTGAATCCGGGTATCACTTTCATCGATTTAGCAACCCGTCTGTAGGCCGGTTCTAACGGCGTCACTTTGACGGCGACCGGCTCGGAACGAACGCCATTGCGATTGACTGCATAGAGATTGACCGTATATTCCTTGATGTCAGAAAAGCCGTAAACCTCTAATGAATCCTTATAAAATGAGGAAGTGAAAAGAAAGGTCTTTCCTTTTTCATTTGTATATTCCGCCTGAATTTGAAGCAAGTCTTCATCTTTTGGTATGGCATACTTCAGTCTGACTCCTCCAAAGAGTGGCGTATATTTTACGTCCGATACTTTACCGGGCGCTGCTCCGCTTATTTTGGGTTCATAGCGCCCTTCTTCCTTACATGTATTTACGCTAAATAAAAACATGAACACAAAACATAAATAAATAAATCTTTTCATACTGTTTAAAATTTATAAATTGTTAATTGTTAATCGTTTACATCCCCCTGCCCCCTTTAAAGGTGGAGTAAGGGGGAGTTAGACTACCATCCCGGGTTTTGTATTAACTTACCGTTTGTATTCATCTCTTCAATAGAAATGGGCCACAAGTAATCACGCAACAGAAAGCGTCGTGTTTGTTTGGCTTCTAATACAAAGAACGTTTGTGCTGTTGTGCCATCGTGTTTCCAGCCGTAAATCGGTGCATTATAGACATTGGCGGCTCTTTTATACCGGTGCATATCCCAAAACGCCAATCCTTCGCCCATAAACTCAATGCTTCTTTCTTCTAAGATGATGTCGCGTAATCCTTCCTTGGTACGATGTCGATTGACATTCTTGGCAATGGTAGCGTCCGAGTAGGTTTGTTCCACATTGGGGATACCGGCTCTTTGGCGTACCTTATTGATTAAGTTCCAAACTTCCTGTGAGGGGCCAGAGATTTCGTTTAACGCTTCGGCTTTCATCAGGTACAAGTCTGCTAAACGAATGATAGGATAGGCATACTTGATAGTACGTTGCCATGCGCCTGAGCGTGATTCGGGGTGTACAAACTTTTGTATGCCAATACCACCGGGGTAGAAGTCGGTCGTATTTTGGGATGAGTTATAACCACCGTCGCTGTTCTGGTACATCTTGGTTTTAATCAAAGCCGAATGCGCCCGCCAATAACCGCCGGTGATACCCATCGCGGCATAAAAACGCGGCTCACGGTCTAAATACATCCGCAATGTTTCGCTGTTGGGTTGCAAGTAGCCCCTTAATTCGTTATAAGCCGGGTCCGTCTCGCCGGGTGTTATCATTACATCGTACATTTTAGCGCGGTCGAAGTTGATGTCTTCGTCAATGGGCAGACCATTTTTCGTATAGAAGCGCTCCAATAACTGATAGGAGCCGCCAAGCCACTGCCAGGAATACCCAGCGGTTTGCTCATCGCCGGCGTTCACATAACCGGCCGGCAGTCGCATATTGGTGGATGCCGATATTTCGCCGTCGTTATAATAATTGATATTGGTATTGGGCCAGCACATCTCATCATTAGGATGATCCACAATAACCATTCGCGTATCATACAGCACTTTCATTTTGGCGTTATTGATTCTGAATGCTGTTGTGTCTTGCCAGTAAATGTCTTTTTTGTATGTGTAAAGTGTCTTTTGGTTGAACTCGGCTACCTCAATAGCTTCGTTTAGGGCTTTCAGTGCATCCTCCCATTTTTTCGCGTTATATTCCATAGGGAAAAAAGTCTTCCCGTCGTGGTCGTAGAAATCGCCGTAGTATTCCTTGTTCCCATTGTAAAACGGGCTTGCCCTGAAGACAAGTACCCTTGCTTTAATAGCGGTAGCAGCAATCTTATCGATCTGTCCATAATTAAGTAAGGTAGTCTTGTCGGACAGGTTAGGAATCGCTTCGTCCATCAGCTTGATGATATAATCGAAGCATTCATCAATTTTTGAACGCGGCTTCATCAGAATATTGCTGGGCGCTGCCGGGTCGATTAACTGGTCAAGCGGTAAGACAATTGGTCCATATTTTTGGACTAACAGCCAGCAGTAATAGGCTTTCAGAAAGGTAACCTGCGAGATCCAGTCATTTCTTTCTTTTTCTGACATATCCCTTGTTAAATGAATGTAATTTAAAAACACCTCGCAGTTGTTAATCCCTCTGTACAAGTGTTTGGCACCTTGCGTCCCGCTCCATTGTCCTAAAATGGGATCGGAAGACGTCTGTAAGCCGCGCATAATGCGGATAGCCCGCAAGTTACTGGCCGTTCCATTAAGGTCTAAACGCCCGATGTATTCATCGCCTAAGGTCCAGGTAGTAGCATGGGTGTCGGATTCGCGCGGCAGAAACCAGTAGGCTCTCGATAAAGCCGAGTACGCACTCTCTTTGCTTGAGAAAATTTGTTCAAGCGTCAACACATTATCCGGCACGACTTCCAGATATTCGGAGCATCCCGGCAGAAGCGCCGCCATTGCAATTCCGATAATGAATATTTTTATTTTTTTCATATATTTCAACATTTAAAAGATTAAAAATCAAATTTCAAACCCACATTATAGCGTATGTTGGGCGGATACCCGATACCATTAGCCCTTCTTTCAGGATCCCATAATTTGAACTTGCTGAACGTAAGTATATTTTCCAACATGACGTAAACGCGAGCGCTTTTGAGTGTGATGACATCCCAACCTTTGATTGTATAGCCTAATTCTATTCGTTTCAAACGCATAAAAGAGCCGTCGCGCATCCACCAGGTTGAACGGCGGGTATTGTTCACCACATCGGTAGTCGACAGGCGAGGCCAGAAGGCATATACATTGGGGTTTGTTTCGCTCCAGTAATCCCGGGCCACGATTTCAAGCGCATTCCGGCGAGCGATAAAAGGCCCTATACTTGAATCATTATCAACTGCTGCATTGCCTGTGGGATCAATAAATATTGATATCATGGCATTCCCCTGGAAAAAGAACGAAAAGTCCCAATTGTGATAGCCGATAGAGGGGCCGAATCCGTATTGCATCTTAGGGCTAGTAGGGTAACCGATAGGAACCTGGTCATTGTCGTCGACTTTTTTGTCGTCGTTAATATCCTTATATTTGATGTCTCCGGCTAAATATTCACCCCATGACTGTGGCGGGGAGTTAAATATTTCCTGCTGGTCAACAAACAATCGTTCAGCTATCAACCCCCATTGTTGGTCTTTATTATATCCTACCCGTTTGCGGTAAGCGTCTCGATAATCCCTTTCGTCCAATTTCATGTATTTATTATCGACATAGGTGAGGTTGGCGCGCGCCTGTACCCAGACATTTTTGTTGAACCAATGGCTGTAATCGATAGAGCCTTCGTATCCCCACGATTTCAGTTCGCCGACGTTACCGCTGACATTGGCTTCAAGACCGGCTGATGCAGGGAAATTCTCTCTGCGTACATAGATTTGCCGGGTATATTTCCCAAACGTCTCCGCTTGAACTTTTAATCTTCCGTCCTTGAAAAATTCGAGTTCAACGCCTGTATTCCAGTCGTCCGTAACCTCCCAGGTTATGTCTGGGTTGGCATACCGGTTGATGGTATAACCGCCATACGAGTTCATAAATGAATCGCCCCACCGGTAACCGCTACCCCATGCATCACCTTGGATTGCAATATCCGACAAGAAAAAGAAGCGGTCTTGGCGTCGGGCGATGGCGTCGTTACCGATTTTCCCGTAGCTCCCTTTCAATTTAAACATGTTCACGTATTTGCGTAATGGCAGGAAAAACGATTCGTTGGAAATAATCCATCCGCCGGCAATAGCCGGATAGAAACCAAACCGTTTACCGGTTCCGAATTTTTCAGATCCATTGTATCCGAAGGAGATTTCTGCGAAAAACCTCGAATCGAAATCGTAGGTTAATCGTCCGGCCAATCCCGTGTTTCTTTCGGGTAGCGTCTCATAGAGAGAGGAGGAAGTACCGGAAGTAAGCAGTTTTTCTTCTGCAGTTGCTACAAACATGGCGCCAATATTATGCTTGGCAAACTGACGTCCGTAGTTCATACGCCCTTCGAAGTATGTCCTGAAATTGGCGTCCCTGAACGCATCAACATTTCCCAAAAAAGCAGAGTTGTTTGTCGGGTTCAGACACCATAGCTTGTAATCGCCGGTTATCATGTTATACGATTCCAAATCGTAATAATAAGGATCATACCTGCGTGTAGCGCGGTAATAGGTCCAGTTATTAACGGATGCTTTAACCTGAACCTTCAGCCCTTCCGTAATAAATTTCAAGTCCTGAATAAGCACAGCCTGCGCCAAAATATCTGATTCGTTGATATTGGAATACCCCCTTGTCAGCTCGGCAAACGGATTGATTTTACGCGGTCCCTCAACAAACGTACCGCCAAACATGGTATGTGTAACATATTTACGGGCTTCGTCCGGCTCATATATGGCCGGGAAGTCAACCGGGTTACTGTTCATCACATACCTGAATACGTCAGTTGTAGGTGATTGTGGTCTTACTTGCCTTTCAAAACGACCGCTAACCATTGTATTCAAAGAGGTGGTAGGGGTCAGCTTAAAAATCACATTCGACCGGATATGTGAGCGGTTAATGCTGATATTGGTGTTAAAATTGTTGCGAGGATCCACCTTCAACAACCCTGTTTCATGGTCGAGACCGCCGGCTACATAATAGGTGGCAACCTGTCCGCCGCCCTGAACGTTTATATTGGCTTTGGTGTTAAAAGTCTGGTTTTTGAAAATCTCGCCATACCAATCTACATTTGGAAAAATCATTGGATCGACATTATCCTTTGTGGCTTGAATCTTTTGAGCGCTGTAGTAAGGGCCTAAAAGAGGATTTCGCGTCATACGGGCGTCGTTATACATATTCATGAAGGTGATACCGTCGGCTAGCTTGGGAATCTTTGTCGGTGTTGCAATGTGGTTATCGACGCGGATAC
>Ga0209628_10002093_pt1 | contig 13355 bp, 11 predicted proteins | sample TergutCu122P4_FD_187285 | JGI IMG/M metagenome (GOLD analysis project Ga0209628, IMG submission 187285) | Cubitermes ugandensis P4 segment gut microbial communities from Kakamega Forest, Kenya - Cu122 P4 (SPAdes) (version 2) | ecosystem: Host-associated > Arthropoda: Insects > Digestive system...
AGGTACATTACTGTTATCATTAAGGCAAATAATGTTATTCATCTAGTAAAACTGTCACATTCACATTGTGTTGCCACTTATTCACCAACATGTGCTACCATAACTTCAGGGGTCCAAACTGATATTCTCACTTGCTGCAGAGGCACAGGCGTTTAACCATTTGTTGGACAGATTCAAATGTCATAAACTCACATCATCAACGCACTATTATACAGCAATCAGCTTCTAGCAGTCAACATTATTTAACTATTTACAATATTCCAGTCTACCATAACTACTGTCCAAAACAACATACCTCTAAATAATCAGGCTCATAGATGCTACTGCTATGCCGCTGAACAACAGTTCGCTGAAGTGGAAAAATTAATCGTTTCATGTGATGACATATCACCCCTGCTGAATTTTTCTGAAAGTTTAAAAACATATGGAATCACAGTGTAGTGTTACAACATACTTGGCTATCTCTGGACTTGTATGCACACACTAAAAACCTTACTATCTCTTCCACAAAAGATAACCTAGTTGTGACAGAAACAACGGCCCACAAAAGCGTGGGTAGTCACAGCAAACCTGCATGCTTAACCTCAGCCCCAAGTCAACACAACAGGCACACTCAGCTACATATTAAAAAAATTAGCAAGTGATATCAATAAGCTGATAACATCTACTTTATTAACAACAATAGGAACAGATGGATAATAGTCCATGCACTAGCATCAGATTACATACCCATACAAGAAATATTCTTGCCGCCTTTATACTCGCAAAGATCATTAAAAAATACAAGTAAAAACTACACTGCGTTACAATTATGGGCCAATTATTCCGTTATTCCGCTATCTCTTTGCAGCAAATAGTGGTAAAGTATAAAATAATACCATGCTAGATGTTGCTCTCAGTGTTTTGAGATCATCGTCCTTCTGCGATGTTTTGCGGCGTTGGTTGGTAGTTTGTTACTATGATATTTACTTACTCCCATGGAGCAGAGTCCTTGAGAAGCTAACCGGTTTGCAGCTAGTCAAGAAATTCCCCGAATTTTATGGAACCCGAAGGTTCATTACCGCATTCATTCACAAGTGACCGCCTCCTGTCCCTATCCTCAGCCAGCAAAATCCAGTCCATATCCTCACATCCCACTTCCTGAAGATCCGTCTTAATATTATCCTCCCATCTGCGCCTGGGTCTCCTCCCCACTGGTCTCGATTATTTTCATAAAAGCGAAAACTTAAGGATAGCATAATTTCTTCATTCAATAATTATTCGCAAATGAACTCACCTGCCTCAAAAACACATTTACTGACATCTTGTAACACTTAACCTTACAAACAATTCTAAACACCCTATTTCGGAATGATAATCCATGATCACAGGTAACAGACATGTCCACGGTTATTAACTGTGTCCGTGACGAACCAGGGAGTCATATAACCATATGCACAGCGCATGGATTAGAGTTTCAGGATTGTATTGCGGATAGACAATTTAATCTGTGATCACGAGTTGGTAATCCGTGACTAGGATGATCACATGTCAGCACTCCGCGAATTTCATGGAAGGAAGGATATGATCTGTGGGAGTGATTGTGTTAGTGCTAGTATAAGAATTGAGGCTGTTCGGTAGTGTGTGTGTAAAATAATATTCATATATATGGCAAGAACCACGTTTATCAATTTTGCAGGTATGAAAGATGTGACGTAAGTAACGGCAAATTTTAAATATCCCCGTGTCTCTTAGCCTACGGCTCTGCTGCATAAGTATGGGACCAAGATGTAGCTCAACACGTATGGCGCTGGAATCGCTGTATGCCCTTCCGTGTTCCAATTCTTCAGGTTTTCGACTTCCGTTCAGGTTCGTCTCCGAGTTTTTACCCATAGTGCAGTTCCTGTTTAACCGCCATTCGTTATGCGTTCATTGTGTTTGTGAAAATAATGGTGGAAAAGATTCAGAAAGTCGTAACGGAATACGAACAACCACACATGTGAAAAATCACGAACTTATTTGAACACACAAACGTCAAAATCAGTTACAAATGCAGCAACACAGTAGCACAGCTCACTAAACCAGCCTCTGGCCACAACAAAAGTGGAGTCTCCTGTTTGACCTGTAAAACCTGCAACCTCTTGTATGTGGGTCAACCCAGCCAAACCTTAAGACCCGCTTCTAAGAGCACATCAGAGTCATAAAAACTAATAGTCCACAATCAGCCTACGGCCAACATATCTTGCACATTGTTCCCAAGTATTTGAACTGTTCCACCCTTTCAGAGGAGATATTACCTATTTTTATGTTGTGATTTCGTCCTGCATGCTGGTCTTGGGTCATGACCGTATACTTACTTTTTTCAGCATTTACTTCCAGACCAATCCCCTTACCAAATCTTCTGTTTTTCTTTACAGTATTTATTGTTCCTCCCAACATATTAACATCATCTCCCTAAACCAGAAGCTAGTGTGTACCATTTAATTACCAGCCATCCTGGTTAGCCTGACCCTTACTAATGGCATATTCTAGAGCAAATACACTAATTACAATCAACAAAATAAAAAATACTTTACTAATGAAAGTAAATAACTTATATTTTGTAGTAAAGTTTCACATTTCAGTTTACTCAAAACACATTGCCAGAGCACAAATGTGTAAAGATGGAATTTTTTCATAAGCTTTCATCATACTGGCTAATAACACAGACTTGAAATAATATTACCTTCAACTATACAGTAAATGTTCAATAAATTCCTGTTTAATTCTTAAGCACTCATAAGGCTGTGAGAAAGGTAATTTCTGAATAAAATCTCCCCTAGCTGACAGCTGCATCAGGTGGTTCAAGTTAAATAGCACTTCAGAAACTAACTTTTATTCCATCATCAGAACCTGTAATAGGTCTGTGAAATGTTGGCTTACTCAAAGCGCCTGATATGGCCATCAGTCCAAAATTTTATTGAATTTAATTTCCATGAAAGCTTCAAGAATGGAACACTAATTGTCAAGATACAGCTCAGGTTTGCCAAACATGGATATTCAAAACTACAAATTCTTGTTCTTAAGTCTGACATTCCATCACTTGATTCTGCATTTACTAAAATAGATTAACCCTTAGCCACCGGAATTAAATGCCTCATGCAGTGGCTGCCTGCCAGAATTTTTTCTGTGGTTTTTAAATTTCAATGCATGCTCTTAGAAAAAAAATCGTATCTCATAGATTTTTCCTTCAATTTCATGCCGTAAAATTTGGCAATCTGCTTATGAATTGGTTAATCCAGAAAAAAATGTTCACCTATTTTTATAACAAATTTAGGCCTGTGAATCGCATGTATTATATAAAATGTGGTGTAAATAGTTCATTACTCACATAATTCTGGCTGCTGCATAAGGTCCATGGCACCTTGGATCACTGTTTTATCACGACACACAGTATTCACAAAGAGGGTGATATATTACAAATTTAATTTGTGTGATATTCCGCAAAACAAGGCACCACGCACAGTTCCACGTCACATCTGGCGCACTTGTATGCTGTGCCCTTTCTTTGGCCGCGAAAAGAACACAGACGGCAGAGCAGTGGGCTGATTTCGCTGGCCATTGTTTGTTATGGCTACTTGTGCTGAGGCTTCCTGTTGTTGTTCCTCTTCTTCTTCTTCCTCAAAATAATCTTCTAACATCGCTAGCATTCGCACCTGATTCCTAGGCGGTGCCAGCAATCAGAATTTCTCTTACGGTTTCCTCCTAAAGTTTCATTTATTTTTTTTCCAGCCATTGCTCAAGACCACAATCATTTGCCTTGTTTACTGCTATGTATGACTTGGCACAGTTTCATACACGTAACACCAGTGAGTATGCACGTCTTCTACAGTGACAGCAAAACAGATCTAAAGCTATGATGTGACTCATAAAAATTCCAGCTATTGGATGGTGCCCAAAAGGTTGTTACTACATTGACGGCTGTATGTTGCATGTTACTACCCCACAACCCCTACAGATTATCCCAACACTAGAAAAGGCACGTCTGTGGGACCTTCTGTAGCTGTAAACATCGAGTTTTGTGGTTATCTCTGATTTTTGAGCATTAGTTTTGTCTGAATTATACGGATACAGTACGCCACTGACAAACTTTCTGGTCAACAACTAGAGTTCGCTTCATAGGCTAGTGTTGCTATTTCAACCCACAGTGAGCTCCAGAGCAAGTGATAATCAAAGCACGCAAAGTTAGAACCGTATTATGTCAGCTGGGAAAAATGTGCAGTTACAAAGTGTCTACGTATATCGGTGTTTGTGGAGGGGTTTAGGAGGTGGAGGGGGTACATTCTGGCTCCAGCATGAAAGTCTGAACTTCATGGGTCCTGCAGGATAGCAAGCCACAGCAGTTAACAGAATAGGAGTGAACAAAATTCCTTCAAACGTCGACACACTGTTTGCAACGTATATATAAGTCGTTCAGCTATTTAAAGGGCTCACTTCGCGACGTATATATAAGTTGTTCGGTGTTAAAGGCCTCTTATTCTAAGTGCAATACGGGGTCTCTTTCTCCAGAGGTAAAGCTGCCAGGGCACGAAGACGCCACTCACTGCTGCTAGTGCAAAGGTTAAGAATGAGTGCAGCTATACCTCAACTCTCCATATTCTTTCATGGCAGATACAGAACAACTTTGCTTTTATTGTGCCCAACAGATTACAGTCTCATACCCTTCAGATAAACCCATAAGACACTTATGCCTGTGTTAGTCACAACATGACCACAAATCTTGCCCACAGCATTGTCAGTAAGCCAACCAATGAAAGAGTAATCACTGAACAAACATATCAATTACATTACACTATACACACTTAAACATGCCACATTATTCCTAACTAGACTGCTCAGTCACAATGGATCAAAACAACTTTCAATCAAATTGTGGTCCCAACCAACATGTTTAGAACAAAACATAATTTCTGCTGACTCATTGACTGTAGTTACAATAATACCGGTTACAAATGCAAGACATCAGATGTGAGTTAGTTTAAAAGTACACAAATAGAACCACTTTGACATTCAACGTTTTCGGAAAGCAGTGTAAAACAACTAAAATATCTGCTGGAAAGCATATAATCGATTTGAAAATAACACTCTACATAACACAGCTTATTCTGGAATAATTATCAGCATATCATGCAAATGAGTCAAAAATAACAATCTATATAAAATGCAGTTATACCTTTCTTTAGGCTGACTGCATGTGGTATGAAACAGGTCTATCAAAATGAGAAACTTGGAAGTAAAATATGGAACAAATAAACATTTTCAGTTAAAAAAGAGGATTTCACATTTAAAAATATATATTACCATGCTGGAAAGAAGGAGGAGGAGGAGGAGAAGAATAAGAACAAGAAGAAGACAGCAGTTAACAGAACAAGGATATATGCATCTGATGGAGATGATCTCATTGTTAAAACACACTGAAAAACTGCCTTTAGAGCAAAGTCAACAACACTTACGGCACAGCTTTCCCACTTGATACCTGTACAACTGTAATTATACCTCTCCACAGTATATCTTCTTTGGTCAGAATATTACTTGAGTTGGAACTCTTTTTCTGCTTTGTCTGCAATCATCTTTGCAATGGCAAGAGATGATGTTGCACCTGGCGATGGTGCATTGCGGCAATGTAGGATTCTCTTACCAATACCTTTGTCGCCTACCTCAAAAACAAAATCATCCACCAGTGTCCCACTGCTGTCCATTGCTTGTGCACGCACACCAGCTGGGCCTCTGAAGAACAGATATAAATTGATGGAATTATTCCAACATATTCGTATGCTGGCGGGAGGGTCTTCGTAGTTTTGACTCCTGGTCAAGTGGCTCTGAACATCAAAATGTTCATAGTGATGGCATCATTCAACAAGATATTGTCTTACATAAGGAAGATATAAGGTTTCAACCCTAGTGAAAGCGTACTGGTGTGATTATAAATGAAGGTATCACAGATACAGACAGAGAATTAAATACTATTATATTAATGTGACATCACAACATGAACTGTTCGATGACAAATGTGCTGTATGGATAATGGCACAGTCACCCAACAGATGCCTTTGACCAGGTAGAAAATATAATTGTTCACTTTGACCACGCTTGTAGGAAGACTATGTTTGATATTTAACTTACAAAATGTTGTAATATATGCTTATAGAAGTAACTTGTAATTTCTAATGACATTCTAGCAACAACAGATCAAAGTAAAGGTAATGCTGTCCCTGTACATGCCATAATGACACATAAGGGGAGTGCTAGTAAAGCTCCACTCACTTCTAACCTTGGCAATTGACTGAGATAAGCTGTCAACCTCACACCCCAGCTGCCTTCCTCCCAGGGAAAGAGACCCTGTACCTACTAAACAAGAAGCTGAGGGGCCCCCCAATGCCAGTTGGAGCAGAGAAAAATCTCTTCCCCCTGCCAGGATTCAAACCCCACATCCTCCAGCCCATAGCCCAGGCATTATAACAACTACAAAAATAAGTCACTGACAGTGGGACAAACACATTATCCTGCCATATGACGAAAAGCAAGTTGCTTCATTAACACTTCAAATCCGGAAAATTAGGGCTTTGCATCATTGGTAGAAATTGCAAAAAAATTAGTGTTATGTTATTTATATTTCACTTAAACCAGTCTATCATCCCTATTCTCGAGTTCTTTGCACTAAAAATGTGAAACAAAGTTTTTATTTTTTTAAATATGGTGAAGAGGACAAACTATCAAAACAAAACTTACCTTGACAAATCACGAGCTGTTATTTCTGGAATAAATTTCTTAATTCCTGCCAGCTGAAGTCTTATGAAGGCAGACTTCATCATTTCTGACATTCCAAACATACTATTCTTCAAAGCCATCTTACGAAAACCACTGTGTGTCAAGGTATCCATAAGTTCTTTGACATTAAAATCACCCCATCTGCAACAGATGAAAATGTATGGTTATGCCAGTTGATGTTGTTTCATAAAATATTTTCAATTGTTGTTGGGCATAGCGGCTTACCCATATCCCTCTCGTTTAAAGGCAAGAACAGCGTTTGGGCCAATCCAGACACTTCCATCCATTCGAGGAGTGAAATGTACACCAAGGAAAGGAAACCGTGGATCTGGAACCTATTACAAGTCTCTAAACATATACTGCACTATTTTTATGCCGGCAAATATTTTAGACAGAAATTATTCACCAGAAAATAAAACTGATATCATATTTTCATGCAAATATTAAAACAACTGCAAATAAGATATGAGGAAAGACTCAACAGGAGGCTGAGGGAAATGGCACAAGGAGCTTCATGACGTCTCCTCATGACATATTATTAAGGTGAACAAATTATGAGGATGAGATGGGCAGAATATGCGGCATGCATAAGACAGAAAAGAAATGCATACAAAGTTCTGGTAGAAAAACATGAAGACACCATTTAGGGCACCTTGGCACAGATGGGAGGATAATATTAGAATGGATATCAGAGAAACAGGCTTGTGGACTAGATTAATTTTGATCAGGACAGGGACTAGTGGCAAGCTCTTTGGAACAAGGTAATGAACATTAACTTTACAATATATGTGGAGAATATCTTGACCAGCTGAACAATTATCAGCTTCTCAAGAGTTAGTCAGCTAGTGAAAAATATACACCATGAGGAAAGACTGGTGCATGATAATCCTCTGATAAGTAGGAGCTCTGAGGATTCAGTTGTATGTATGCCAAAGGTGCATGCACTGTGTGCATGTGCACATGCATGCATGTGTGAGAGACAGAGATAGAAAGGTGTACGCATGTTTCAAGAATTTTAAGCACCTAAAACTGCTGGTGATATTCATATAAAAATCCACACCCCAATGACATAAAATTAATATATAATTGTAAGTCTACTGAAAAAATAAATTGTCACAAGTTGTTCACAAACCAGAATGTGCTAAATGGACATTAGGCTGTCATTAAAGCCTTACAAACAGTGTGAAAAAAATAACAAAAATACAGATATTCCTAAAGTCACAGACTTTAAAATGGTAGTCACAAAATAACAAAGTCCTGGGCAGTACCACCATGAGCCCTGTATGTGGACACCAATGCCCTGTAAGAACACAGAGCCCCTACCATCAGCATTGACACCAGTGATAGAGAAAACTCACAATAACAAAAAGAAGTTTTGTATTGTGTTTGTATTATACAGTATTCTTTTACTTTCATATTGTCACAACAAAAATACATGTCAAATATGACACATATTTAGGAGTATCTCAATTTTCAACTAGCCTAGATAAAATTATGTGTCTCAACGTTCCAGTTTCACTAGTTTTAAAATTTGATCATTCCAGTATAAGCAAGAAGCAGTGATGGACTTGTGTCATGAAGAAAATAAGAATCCCAAAATTATCTTCTATGCTCCTGCTTCAACATCAAACATTCCACATAATCTGAATTATCTACTGTATTAACAGCAGAAGTACTCTGATGGAAATTTTAACTGGATGTTCTGAATTCATAACCAAGGAACAGCGAAGGCATCACTAACACTCACCGGATATATATTTCCTTTAATCATATGCTGCTTGTGTGGACTCAGAAGAAGATATTCGCCACGAAATGGAATAATCTTTGGATCCACTGTGCCACCTGACATCTGTGCTAGTCGATCAGACTGGAGACCCCCACATGTCAAGACATAACATGCTTTCACAGACTGGAAGAAACAATGGTCTGATGATTGTAAACTGAAGTTCATATAACACTCTATATACACCCAGAAGATTTGATCCTTCAGCAACACTGCTGTGAGAACCTAAAATCTCACACTGCAAATTTTCTATTCACAAAGAAAAAAAATAAATTGCTACGCAAAATTCCAAAAGGTAAGTAATTAACACAGAATGGATGATGATGATAATAATTAGCATAATGCATGATGAATTTGTTTTATATTATACAGTAAAGAGAACATATATATTATGATCTAACAAGAATATACCAGAATTTTCTGATCAAATGCAGACTACACTTGACAACATCAGAACTTAAACTTACTCTTTGAAGATATTGTATAATTATTTTTCAAAGGATAGAAATGCCAGGAATGTCCACAACAAAATATCAAGATGTTTTAATCTCTGCAAGCAGAACAGAACCAAATCTTAAATCATTATAGTGATTATGAACAAAACTTACACCCTCTCTCCCATGTACAGATACAGGATACTTGTTTCCATCACCTTTAGATGCTGGTGAACTTTCAGCTGTTTCCTTGAATGAAGTGACCTCAAAATTCAAATGGATATTGCCACCCTTTTCTGCAAAATCCTTTCCATATGACCTTGTCACTTCAGCCCAATCCACTATACCAGTGTGCGGGGACCAAAGACCACGAGTTCCCTGAAACAACAGGCATCAAACAATCAAATTCCAATATTAATATTACAAAACTTCTCAAATGGATATTTCTTTTATTAAATTTAATAAGCCAGAGCAATGAATCCCAAAATTATAATTAAGACTGTCATTCAATATTAATCTCCAGTGAGCATCACACATGACTACATCAATCCAATTTTTTATGAGTTAAAGAACAACTGAATGAAAGCAAGGTCCATAAGTACTGTGGACATTTCACATACACTAATCGCCTAAATTTCTGAATATATTTTTTAATTTAGGGGTCATATCTGACAAATCTGTATTGCATATTTGTGGCCAACAACACAAGAAACATATAAAACTTAGAGACTACACCTCCTACTGTGCAGTGGCACTTATTTCACCAGTTGTAACGGTTACATCACAGTTACTCGTGTCAGCCTTTGGAATACAGAGAGTGGCTTCATGTAACGTATCCCACTCCTTATATCACTCCTGCCAAAGTTGCTCTTCAAGTAATTGAAGGCATACATAAAAAGAGGGCAAACAGATTAATTACTGATATTAGAAGTGATAAGAGTTACTGGTGGGCAAATTATGCCAACAAGAAAAAGCCATACCTCAGCAGGCTGTATATTTTATCCTTTTTTGTACACATTACCTAAAGGGCTCTTAAATATGCAATACTAAATACCTGACATAATTAATATTCTACCATCCAGTTATGTCTAACAGGGACATAACAAATATCATGAGATTGCAAACCGCGTACCTATTTGCAACAACACCATTTATGTTTATTACCACCTTCCAGCAACAGTAGTGCTTTTTATTTAATATTCTGAGCCCTCCCTTAGAATATTATTACCTAAATTTGAACACATGTGTATATCACATTTCCAGTGTTATAAATAACATAATTTTCACAACTTCTTCAATTCATCTGTAAATAAACAGTCCATATACTTGTTCCAGAGGTGCACGCATTAATCAACTGTAGGGGTTCATCACTATAGATACCAAGGTAAGAATGTGTGCATGCAGATTAATCATTCTAATACAAACATTTGACATAATTAATGCAAATGGTCACCATAATGTAACACGTACCTCATTACATTTAAATGAGGTTATGTTACCCCTGTCTGCAGGAAAATGTCAAAAATACTTCCTGCAGGCCCAAACAAAACTTTACATTGTCAAATGAAAATGAGTGTAAGAAGTTTTCAGATTTCTTAAAATCTTTCCAGTGAATTGAAGCCATACTTTACCAGACAGTAAGGCTCAATTTCTTTAATCTTTTCAGCACTGATCATTTCCAAGTCTTTAACATTATTCTTCTTTCCTCGTTCATAGAGGTCATCAAGTCTCTTTTCCTCAACAGGATTTGTAGCCACAATCAGCTTGCCACACTTTTTATATGGAATGCTGTGTTCATCACAGTATTCGTATGTTAGATTCAAACCTTCCACACAAAGCTTTGCTTTAAGGGTACCAGGTTTGTAATATATGCCAGCATGTATGACACCACTGTTATGCCCTGTCTGGTGGTGAGCGAGATTACTCTCCTTCTCCAGCACGGCCATCTTAAGATGTGGGTGGCGAAGAAGAATTTCTCGTGCTGTCGCCATTCCAACAATGCCTCCTCCAACCACAACCACGTCATATTCCTTAGAAAATACATTCTCAGAGGAACTGTAAAAATAATACAAGAAATAAGTAATCAATACAATATGTACACACACACACAACTTCAATTTTTCAGTTTAATTTTACTTAGCCTTTTGAATCAACACACAACTGATATAGGATATACTGTGATTTTAATAATTCATGATGTTTCACAATACAAAGCACAAGTTCTAACCACACAGCAGTAATGTAAAGTAAAAACATATATTTATTACACAAATGCAAAATAATAATAATAATAATAATAACGACACACATTGACACAACATAACAATATATGATACACATTGACTATAAAAGATGAATATACCTCTGGACAACACAAATACATAATAATTAGTAATACAGGAGATGCAAAATAAACACTAATGTGAAATAAAACAAAATAATAATAGGAAATCACGTTTATAACAGAGACATAATAAAGGTATCAGAAAGCCAATATTAGTGAAATCATTTCTCATAAAACCAATTACTGAATATTAGCATCCTCTTATACAAATGAGGTTCCTTCAGCTTTCATGTGAAATGCAATTTGTTTTAAGTATGTAAGCAATTTGTTACATTGTATAAATTACAGTCTGATATTACGGACTTCACACTTAGGCACTTGAACGTAACCATACTTATCTCCAGTATTACATGCATGCACCTTAACAATTTTTATGCAACCATCCTTTTCTTTGGCATGTAAAACTGTTTTCTTTATATACCATAGGTTAAGTACTTTTAGGCTAATGAAGGTTTCTTGACACAAGTCTATTTGCAAGGTCTGAGGTTCTGACAACAATAGTGGTGATGAATAAAGTTTTTTGGAATATGCCATGTTAGTTGATAAATAGTTATTGATACTCTGGAGGAACTTTCTCTCCCCCTCTTCAGAGTTTCAACAGTCCTAGAAGAGCAACTGGGTGTATTATACAAGTGCAATGCATACAGTTGGCTAATAGCAGTGCTAATGCCATGCAAAGGAGGGAAGGGTGGTAATGGAACATCCAGTGTCAGATGTCTGGTATAAAAAGAGAGGGTGAATAGAGATGAAACGTAACGGGAGGATGGTCTGGGATGTAGTTCATAGCAGAGCCAAGTGAAGTCCAATGAAGTGGCAAGGAAAGGAAAGATCATGGATATATGTGGCCCCAAAAAGAGAAGTAATGTTATGCACACCCTTGTGGGGAGGCTTCCCTCATTCCTTCAGGAAATGAATGACATTAACTATGATCCTCAGTAACAGAAACACTGTGTGAACCAGTTTTAGTAACACTCGTGCATGTAAAATGGAATACACTGAAAATTAAATTTAGCCCCCCTGGTAGCGCTTTTAAAGAGCTAGAGGAAAAGTAACGCGAACGCATTACTTTAAATTCCTCTGAAACTGTTATGAAATCGTCCTTAAAATTACAACAGTGACAGCTTCAACGGATCCTTTGTAAAACACACGGCCAAAGACGCTGACAAAACAATCCTACGAATGCTACGCCATTCCTAGTTCATCGACCATGATCTCGGCATATACTATACCATTAGGCAGTGCGTTTTCTCGGCTCAATTACGTAATTCAACCTGCAAATAAGATAAGCATGTCCCCGTTTTCGAGTAATACGTACGGTACACTGCCGTAATAGTACTTCACAAATAACTCACCTAGATGAAAAACTGCAATGTGGATATCTTTTAATTGTGGATTTTATATTATTCCTACATTTAAAAAAGGTAGAACAATACAAATGCAATTTGCAACTTAAACTACATGCACACACAGGAGCCATTTTCCACTATCGATCACATATAATGCTATCGGTACCATGGATCGATACAAAGTGTATCGATATTTCTGTCACAAGCATCTCCCGCTCATGATATGTGCTCCCGCTACTGTGGGCTTTCCGAAACTACATGCACCATAACGTATGTCGTAATAGCTCAGTCACTAAGATGAATTGAATTTACTTGCATTTCGTGAATCAGAAACAGAAGGAGTCTGGAGAATATTACACATATATACAGTAGCAGATGGTACAGTACAACTGATCAAGCTCTGTTTACCATTTCTCTGTTTACATTATTCTTATACAGAGTGCAAGGAGTGAGTATATAAATATAAATAATGAACACAAACAAATAAGTACAAATAATGAAAGGCACATTGGCGCTCATATTATTATTATTATTATTATTATTATTATTATTATTATTATTGGTGGTGGTGGTGGTGGTGGTAGTAGTAGTGAAATAACTGGCTAATGATAGGCCGAACGGACTTCAAGCCTGCTTGCTAGTTAAACGTTTTGGAAAATTTA
>Ga0209628_10002095_pt1 | contig 13354 bp, 11 predicted proteins | sample TergutCu122P4_FD_187285 | JGI IMG/M metagenome (GOLD analysis project Ga0209628, IMG submission 187285) | Cubitermes ugandensis P4 segment gut microbial communities from Kakamega Forest, Kenya - Cu122 P4 (SPAdes) (version 2) | ecosystem: Host-associated > Arthropoda: Insects > Digestive system...
GACCGGCTACAGCCTGTCGCCGGGCAGCGCGCACCGTCTGCTGCAACTGGCCGCGCGCTACGACTTCCACATCGTCGAGGACGACACCTACAACCATCTGGCGCCCGAGCGCGCCACGCGCCTGTGCGCGCTGGATGGCTTGCAGCGCACGATTCACGTCGGGGGCTTCGCCAAGATGCTGGCGCCCAACTGGCGCATCGGCTTTCTGGCCGCCAGCGAGGCACTGTTCCCGCGCCTGCTGGAAACCAAGCTGCTGGCCACGCTGACCACCCCCGCCCTGTTCGAGCGCGCGTTGGCCGTTTGCATCGACCAGGGCCAGTTGCGCCGCCATGCCGAACGGGTGCGCGACCGGCTCGACGCAGCGCGCACCCGCTCGGTGCGGCTGGCGCTGGCGGCGGGCTGCCGCCTGGTCTCGGAGCCTGCGGGGCTGTTCGGCTGGCTCGATACCGGCGTTGATACCGACAAGCTGGCCCAGCGCCTGCTCGATGAGGATTACCTGATCGCCCCCGGCTCGCTGTTTTACGCGCGCCGCCCGCCGACCACCTTCATGCGCATCAACTTCGCCTCTTCGCAAAACGCGGCGTTCTGGGAGACTTTTGCGCGCGTGCGCGACCAGTCGCGCTGAGCGCCATCAATAAACGCCGTCAAAAAGCCAGGCGCAGCACCAGATACGGAATGATCAGCAGCAGCCAGATCAGGATCTTGTAGAACGCCATGCCGGCGTAGTGAATCGCGTCGAAGCGCTCGCGCGAGAGCTTGAACCAGCGGCCATGCCAAACGTACATGGCATCGTGCGCCAGCAAGAAGAGCGCAAACCACACCAGCAACAGCGCCAGATTGCCGAGGGCGCACCAGCCCAGCAGCGCGCGCAGGGCTTCGAGGGTCAGCAGGGGAGCGTTCATGCGTACCTCCAGGATGAGGATCCGGTTGTAGCAGATCGCGGCAAAACCGCATCCGCCGCTTGCTCAACATTCGCGCCCCGCCCCGGCAACGGCCACGTGACCGCTCGTCGCCGCTATGCCACCGGCGATCGACTGGGCAGGCCAATCTTTGCCGTCCTTCCGTAGGATTCGTTTCCCCATGAAGAAACATTTAATTACTTTAGACTCAAAAAAATACAAAATCCGCACGGACAGCCCTATGACCCATCAGCAAGGCGCCTCGCTCATTGAAGTTCTGGTTGCGATCATCGTGCTGTCGTTCGGGCTGCTGGGCATGGTCGGAATGCAATTGATGGCCTTGCAGGTTAACCGGGATGCCCGCCTGCAATCCACGGCCGTTGCCTTGGCGGGTGAATTGGCCGAAATGATGCGCGGCAACAAAAGCGTGGCGCTGCAGGCCGCCGCCGGGAATCCTTATTTAGGCGACTTCGAGTCGCCCTTGGAACCCAAAACCGCTTCGTACTGCCTGAGCGTCAATAGCTCTTGCGCGACGGCGACCGACGTGGCCAGCTCCGAAATGACCGAATGGCTCGCCCGCGTGGATGACGCATTGCCGCAAGCGCGGGTGGAAATTTGCAAGGACGCCGCCCCCTACGACAGCGACGGGCTGCCGCAATGGGACTGCACCTCGACAAGCAGCGCCCCGGCAGTCATCAAAATCGGCTGGTCGCGCATGACGACAAAGATCGACTCCGGCGTGAGCGCACAACGCCTGGACCGCGCCACGCGGCCCTCGGTCGTCGTGCCCGTGACCGCGGGGAGCGCCGGATGAAGCTGAAGCGCAATCGGCCCCTGGCCCGGATATTTCACCGTGGCGGCGCCCCGGGCACGCACCGCAATCGCGGCCTGACTCTGGTCGAACTGCTGGTGGCCATGCTGCTCGGGCTGATCGTCGTCCTGGCCGCGAGCTCGGCATTGCTGTTCGCGCGCCAGGGCTTTAGCACCGTGGACGCCGCCTCGCAGCTACGCGACAACGCCCGCTTCGCAAAAGACATGATCCAGCGCCTTGCGGTACAGGCCGGCTACCGCAGGGAAACCGGCTACACCCCCGACCCCAATGCCCCGCCGGGAGTACGCGGCTTCGACAATGCGCTTCCCAACTTCAGCTCGATGGAGTCAGCCAACGAGCGCAAATCGGGCGGCAACGGCAGCGACGTACTGATCCTGCGCAATGACACCTATCCGCTTTTCCCCCAATCGCCCGATGCCGACGGCTCGATGATCGATTGTTCGGGCAAGGCTCCCAGCAAGGACGATGCCAATAAGGCGATCACGAGCGTTCTCTACGTTGCCGACAGCGACGGCGTCACCTCGCTGATGTGCGCCAGATCAAACAATGGAGAGCAGCCGTTCAACGACCGGCAGCCATTGATCAAGGGCGTCGAAAACTTCCAGGTTCTTTACGGGGTGGATGGGGTAACGCCCAATTCGGCGACGCTCGGCGCCGCCGACAGCGTGCCCGAACGCTACCTGCGCGCCGACCAGCTCACGGTCAAGGGCAATGAAGCCGCAACCAAGGCCAACTGGCGCCGCGTGCGCAGTTTGCGCATCGGCATGGTGCTGCGCGCGCACCAGGGGTCGGCGCAAACCCCGAACGACGAAACGATCTACCCCTTTGGCCCCGCGGGAACGAGCAGCAGTACCAAGGGCAATTTCTTTGCGTCGGCCAGCGACGTCGGAACGATCGTCCCCGCGCCCAAGGATACGCGGCTGCGCCAAGTCGTGAATTTCACCGTGCACCTGCGCAATTACCAGGACATCGATTCGCCATGAGCCCGCACGCCCCCTTTTCCCGCGCAACACGCGAGCGCGGCGTTTCACTGATCGTCGTCCTATTGATCCTGATCGTCGTCTCGGTCCTTGGCGTCGGCAGCGCGCAACTTTCGATCATGGCCGAACGCGGCGCGCGCAACGACCGCGACATGCAAGTGGCATCGCTGGCCGCCGAAGAGGCGCTGGCCGATGCCGAATACGACATCTACGGCCCCAATACCAGTACGCATGAGCGCCTGAAGCTTTTCGACCCATTCAACAACAGCGCTTTCGTGACGGGTTGCGGCACGAGTTCCGCACCCAACGAGGGCCTGTGCGCACTGGTTGAAAGCAGCACGCCTGCCTGGCTCACGGTCGACTTCACCGCCACCGGCGGCAATGCCCGCACGACCGAATTCGGCAGCCACACCGGGCGCGGCATGGCAACGGGCAGTGCCGGCATCCAGCCGGCCAAGCTGCCGCGCTACGTGATCGAGCCGATCCCTGATTTCGGCAATCGCGACCTCTCCAGGCAGCGCTACATCTACCGCGTCACGGCCATGGGCTTCGGCCCGCGCGAGGACATCCAGGCCGTCAGCCAGATCCTGTACCGGAAATACGAATGACTCGAATAACTCGAATGATTCAAATGAAAAAGAAGGAGCCATCATGCGGCAAGTGATCTCGGGCATGCGCGCGGCGATCGCGCGCACATTGACGCGCCTGGCGCACGGGCCGCGCACCCGGCGTCTGGCCGTCATCGGCGGCACCGTGGCACTGGCCGCCCTGGCCTGGGTCGGCACCGGCCTTTCGCAGACCAGCCCCCCCCCGGTCATGGCACTGGCCAACGAACCGCTTTACGCCGCCTCGGCGGGCGACAAGCCGGTGATGGCCCTGGCGCTATCCGTCGAATACCCGACCGCCGGCGCGCAGTACCTCAGCGGCCCAAACCAGGCCATCGACCAAACCTACAGCAACGACAAAGAATACATCGGCTACTACGACGCCGAGAGCTGCTATCGGTATATCAATACGCCGACCGAAACGCCCGGCGCCGGCCAAACCATCGCCGATTACAGGCGTTTCGAGCGTACCGGCCCCGCCACCAGCCGCATGTGCGACGATGCCTTCAGCGGCAACTTCCTGAACTGGGCCACCAGTTCAGCCATCGACATGCTGCGCCTGGCGCTGTCGGGCGGCGATCGCGTTATCGACACCGAAGACCTGACGGTGCTGCAACGCGCCCTGATCCCCAACGGCAGTCCGGTCTGCATGGGGAACACGTACGTCTTTCCGGCCAAGCGACTCACCCGCCTGGTCACCGGCAAGCCCAACTACTGGGGCGCCATTCCGGCCAGGATGGCCACCGCCGCCGGCACATACGACATCTGGATCGCCAGCACCCTCAACCAGATCTATTTCGGCACCCAACTATCCACCACCGCCCAAGACAACTCCACCTTCTGTAGTACCGGCAAGACCAGCTATACGCTGAAGCCTGCCAACGCCACCATCGACCCCGGATCGAATACGGACGCCTTCTTCTACGCCCGCGTGCGTGTGTGCGAAAGCGACGGCAATGGCGAGTTGCTCGACCAGCGCGATTACCAGCTGTGCACGCGCTACCCCAACGGCAAATACAAACCCACCGGCGCGATCCAGAAACACAGCGATCAACTTCGCCTGGCCGCCTTCGGCTACCTGATGGACCAGACCCAAGCCCGCTATGGCGGCGTATTGCGCGCGCCGATGAAATACGTCGGCAACAAAACCTTCGACAGCGCGGGAAATGAAAACACACCAGCCACCGGAAACCCCAAACGCGAATGGGACCCGCAAACCGGCATCTTCACCCTCAACCCGGAAGGCGCTACGGATTACCCCATCAGCGGCGTGATCAACTACCTCAACCGGTTCGGCCGCACGGGCCCGACGCCCGGCCTCTACAAACGGTACGACCCGGTGAGTGAGCTCTATTACGAAACCTTGCGTTATCTGCAGGGGCTCCAGCCCAAACCGGAGGCCTACTCCAACCTGACTCCAGCGATGTACGACGGCTTTCCCGTCTACACGAGCTGGACCGACCCGTATGGCGACAATCGCTCGGCCACCGGCAGCTACAGTTGCCTCAAGAGCAACATCATCGTGATCGGCGACGTCAACTCGAGCGCTGACCGTACGACCTATTTTCCGGCCGCCAACAACCCTGCCAATAACCTCTACACCTTCAGCGACTGGGCCACCGTCGTCTCCAAATTCGAGAGCGGCAGCACTGCCAGCTACATCGACGGCGCCGGCGTCACACGCCAGACGAGCAACCCCAATGCGCCCACGGGTGCGTCCGCCAGACTGCTGGGCGCCGTCGCCTACTGGGCTCACACGCATGACATCCGCGGCACGGGCTGGACCAGCGAGCCCACCAAACAGCGCCCCGGCCTGCGCGTCAACACCATGCTGTTCGACGTCAACGAAATGGGTCTGGAGAACACTACGAGCAGACCCCTCAGCCAAAACCAGTTCTTCGTCGCGGCCAAGTACGGCGGCTTCAACACGATGAGCGGGCCCGAAGCCTCGCCCAAGTCGTTCAATACCTACGGCAACCCTTTCAAACGCGATGACGGCACACCGGACAACAACATCTGGCAAAAGCTCGACGACCCCGGTAAAGCCTCTGCCTACTACCTGCAAAGCAGCGCGCGTGACGTACTCAAAGCCTTTGATCGCATCTTTGAAATCGCCTCGATACAGGCGCACAGCATCGCCGGCGCCGCCGTCAAGTCAACACGGCTTGAGAACGGCGACTACTTCTATGAAGGCACCTTCGACTCCAAAGACTGGAGCGGCGACCTGAGCGCCACCTCGATCAAGGTCACGCCCGGCGTCAGCGGCGGCGACGAAAGCGTCGCGCTTGGCGCCAAGGCCTGGTCGGCCTCGGAGAAGCTCGCTGCCTTGAGCGCGCCGGCAGCCACCCGCAAGATCGTGATCGGCAAGGCTGGCGTGATTGACGAGGATGGCGAGGATGGCGCGGCGGCGCTGCCAACCGCCGTTAATTTCACCTGGAGCGAGATCGGCAGCGCAGCGCAAGCCGCACTCAACGGCGTCGATGACTTGGGCCAGCAGCGGCTCAACTACCTGCGCGGCGATCGCACCAACGACGGCGGCGCGTTCCGCAATCGCAACAAAAAACTGCTGGGCGACATCATCAACTCAGGGCCCGTGTATTCGGGCGCGCCAACCCCCACGATCAACTCCGCGACCTATCCGGATTTCGTCGCGGACAACAAGAACCGCACCCCTGCCGTCTTCGTCGGCGCCAACGACGGCATGCTGCACGCCTTCAACGCGAACGACGGAACCGAACTGTTCGGCTACATCCCGAGCTGGCTGATCCCAAAGCTCGCGTCACTGACGGACGTGAACTACCCCTTCCGCCACCAGAGCTACGTCGATGCGACACCAGCAGTGGCCGAGGCGCAACTGGGCAGCGCCGGTACCTCGGCCGACTGGGCAACCGTGCTCGTCTCGGGAACCGGCGCGGGCGGGCGCGGCGTGTTCGCACTTGACGTGACCGATCCGGCCGCCTTCGGTCCAGACAAAGTGCTGTGGGAATTCACCCCCGCCAGCGACTCCGATATCGGCTACGTGATCGGACAACCCCGCATCGTGAAGCTGCGCACCAGCGCGCCGAATGCGAACCCCGCCACCTACAAATGGTTCGCCATGGTCGCCGGCGGCGTCAATAACTACGTTCCCAGCGACATCCTCCCGCACAGCGATACCGGTGCGCCTGCGCTGTTTCTGCTCGACCTGGCCAAGCCCGCCGGCACGCCGTGGAAGCTGAACAGCAACTACTACAAGATCGTGTTTCCGGCTGACACTGCCAGCGGCCTGGCGCCGGGCCTGGCGAACTTCGAGGTGGTGCTCGGAGCCAGCCAAGAAGTCACGAAAGTCTATGCGGGCGATTTGCAAGGCAATGTCTGGAAGCTCGACTTCGAGCGCGCAGGCAGCACGCAATGGAATCTGAGCTCACTGTCGCCTTTCACAAAGGACTCGCAGGCGGTGCCCCTTTTCATCGCCAAAGACAAAACAGGGCGCCGCCAGCCGATCACGACGGCCCCGAAACCATTGCGCGGCGCTGACGGCGCGAGCGTTTACGTGGCGATCGGCACCGGCAAATACCTTGAATACCCCGATCGCAGCACCAGCAACATGGATTCGTTCTACCTCGTGTACGACGGCAAAGACGCCACGGCCACGCCCACGCCCACGCCCATCAGCGGCCGCGATCTGCTCCAGCCCGGCACGGTGGACGTCAGTGCGAGCTCCGTGTCGATCGCTCCCTTCGTCTGGGGCATACCAGCGGACAGTTCCGACACTTCCAAGCGCGCCGGCTGGTACTTCGATCTGCCGGGCACGGGCGAGCGCCAGGTCGCCCCGATCCAGGTCCTGGGCAACCAAATCTGGTTTTCCACGCTCAGCCCCTCGACCGTAGGCTCCACCGACGCCTGCGGCAACGGGAACAGCAACAGTTGGAGTTATGCCGCGTCGATCGACACCGGCAACGGCACGCGGCGCGTATCCACCATCGGTCTTCTCAGCGCCCCGCTGATCGTCGAGACGGCGGACAGCGTCAAGGTGGGCGAATCCGACAGCACCGGCCGGCGCATCCGCTCCTCCAGGGTGTATTCGATCCAACAAGGGTCCAACGGCGCCGCCATCGGCCCGGGCCAGACCGTGCGCACCGTGGTCGGCCGTTTGAGCTGGCGCCAGATCAATAACTATCTGGACCTGAAAAAATGAAAACCATAGGATTTGAGCAAGCAAGAATGCGCCCGCGCTGCGCCCCAAAAAGCCGGGGCCTTGGCTTTACGCTGCTTGAGATGATGATCGTCACCGCGGTGATTGCCATCCTGGCGGCGATCGCCTATCCCTCATACCAGGCCTCGGTGAAGAAAGGCCGGCGCGCACAGGCGCGTACCGCGATCCTGGAACTGCTGCAGCAACAGGAGCGTTACCTGACGCAACGCAACAGCTACATGAAGTTCAGCAACAACGCCGGCGTCACCGACCCGGACCCGGAGAGCGTCCCTTTCAAAACCTACGCTGGCGACACCTCGGTCAATCCGCCCTACTGGCTATCGGCCAGCGTCTGCAACGCTGGCGATGCCGACAGCACGCTGCGCGATTGCGTCAAGGTTACCGCCACGCCAGTCCAGAGCGACCCGGAGGTCGGCAGCCTATCGATGAGCAGTACGGGCGTGAAAAGCTGCACCGGCACGGCCGGGTCTTCTTCGCCGCAATGCTGGCCATGAAGCATCGTTTTGCGCTCGGCGTGCGCGGATTCACGCTGATCGAACTGATGACCACGATCGCGGTGGCCGCGGTCCTGTTCGCGATCGCGGTGCCGAGCTTCAAATCTTTCATGCGCAACGTTGAACTCACCTCGACCGTCAACACCATGGTGGCCTCGATCAACGCGGCGCGCGGCGAAGCGATGAAGCGCGGCCGGCGCGCCTACGTGATGCCCACGCAGAGCAGCGGCTGGGCCGGCGGCTGGATCGTCTTCGTGGATCAGGGCGAAACGCCCAACGGCAGTTACGACGCCGGCACCGACTTGCTGGTGCAGCGCCAAAGTGCACTGCCGGCGTATTTGAATGTGCCGAAGGACGGCGCAACGGGTACGGCAAAAGAGGCTTCTCCTTACATTCTTTTCAACCCCTCGGGCTATCCCATCGTGAAGGGGGGCGGATTCGGGGCAATGCAACTGACTTTCCAGCTCGACAACGCCAGCGGCGGCGACCTGCGCAGAATCGTCATTGCCAAAACGGGTAGAGTGCGCATCTGCCGAGCCCAGACCACCTGCACCGAGTGACCCGTGACCCTAGCGTGACCCGCCTTCCCGCATCCGCCGACAGCCCAATGGCGCAGGCGCTCGCGCTCGCGCGGAACGCCATCCCGTTGAGCGGACCGAACCCGCGCGTTGGGTGTGTGCTCACTGACGCCAGCGGTACGCTGCTCGGCCAGGGCTACACCCAGCAAGCCGGCGGCCCGCATGCCGAGATCGTCGCGCTGCGCGATGCGGCGGCGCGCGGCCACTCGGTTCGGGGGGCGACGGCTTACGTCACACTTGAACCCTGCTCGCACCAGGGCCGCACCGGCCCCTGCTGCGACGCGCTGATTGCCGCCGGCATCGGCAAAGTGGTGGCGTCCATCGGCGACCCGAATCCGCTGGTCGGCGGCCGGGGGTTCGAGCGGCTGAAAGCAGCCGGCATCGCGGTCGAGCTTGGTTCCGGCGCCGATGAAAGCCGCGAACTCAACATCGGATTCTTCAGCCGCATGGTGCGCGGCACGCCCTGGGTACGCATGAAAGCGGCCGCTTCGCTGGACGGCAAAACCGCCCTGAGCAACGGCACGAGCCAGTGGATCACCGGCGAGGCCGCACGCGCCGACGGGCATGCCTGGCGCGCGCGCGCCGGCGCAATCCTCACGGGCGTGGGCACCGTGATCGCGGACGATCCGCATCTAAATGTGCGTCTGGACACACACCAGACCGGCGCGGCAAGCGCGCCGCGCCAGCCGCCACTGGCCATTGTGGACAGCCACTTGCTCACGCCGCCGGCCGCGCGCCTTTTCCAGACACCGGGGCGCGCGGTCTGGATCTATTGCGCGCATGCCGATCCCGCCCGGGCGCGGGCGCTTGAAGCGCGCGGCGCTTCGGTGCGCCTCATGCCCGCCGCGGACGGCCACGTCGACCTGGCCGCGATGCTGCGCGATCTGGCCGCGCGCGAGGTCAACGAACTGCACGTCGAGGCCGGGCACAGGCTCAACGGCGCCTTGATCCGCGAGAACCTGCTCGACGAACTGCTGCTCTACCTGGCTCCCCGCTTCATCGGCGAAGGGCTCGGCATCGCCAGCCACCCCCATGCCGCCGGCCCGCTGACGGCCCTCACGGACGCCTTGGCGCTGCGATTTCTATCGATCGACCCGATCGGCCCCGATCTGCGCATCCTGGCCCGGGTCGCGGGACGCGGCGATTTCCACGGCCAGCCGGCCTGAGCGCCTGTTTACGATCCATAGCTACAAAATTTGTAGCAAAAAAACTTCTGCGTTATAGTCGCCACCCGTTCTAAATAGTTGGCGTCCATTCACAAAATTGGGAGCCCCAAGAGCATGCCGTTTGCCCGAGGATAGACAGCCAATGAGTGTAGCCATCAGCCAATTGCTGGCGCTGCTCGAAGCACGCTATGCCCTGCGCGTGCTGTGGGCGCTGCGGGATGGCCATGCACAGACTTTCAGGCTGCTGCAAGACAGCGTCGGCGGCATCACCCCGAATACGCTCAACACGCGGCTCAAGGAATTGCGCGAAGCCGACATCGTGACCCACGGATCTGATGGCTATAGCCTGACGCCAAGCGGACAGGATCTGCTCAAACGCCTGTCGGATCTGCAGGCCTTTGCCAGCAAATGGCAACCGGGCCTGGCCCGGAAAAACATGGCCGCGCCCGAGAAAACATAGGGCCTGCCTGCCATTTCTTCGGGGCCGCGCCCCTGCGGCGCGCCGGCAGGATTTCCGGGGTCGTTAAACTTCGCCCCTTTCGCCCCGATTTCACCCGCAAGCAAGGAACTCTCATGCCCAGCACGCCTTCCGGCCTCCACTACGAAGACACCACCGTCGGGGACGGCGCCCAAGCCCAGCCCGGCCACCATGTGCAGGTGCACTATACTGGTTGGCTCTACAACGACGGCGTGCAAGGCGTGCAGTTCGACTCGAGCCGCAGCCGGGGTGTTCCCTTTTCCTTTTCTCTGGGCGCGGGCCACGTCATCCGCGGCTGGGACGAAGGCGTGGCCGGCATGAAAATCGGCGGCCGGCGTACCTTGGTCATTCCCCCCGAGTTGGGTTACGGTGCCCGCGGCGCTGGCAGTGTGATTCCACCCAATGCCACGCTCAAGTTCGAAGTAGAACTGCTCGATGTGAACTGATCGCGGAGTGGGGACGCCTCGCATGCCGCTTTCGCGCCGTTTTTTTCGCTTGAAAAGTCAATTGCGCGTCCCCATTTGGCTTAGGTTGTCGCAACCCGCCCACGAGGCTGTTTTCTCTGGCCGTTCAGCGGCCGCTTCATCAAGATGACAGATCCAAAAGAATTCGACCCCCTTTCGCAAGTTGCCCCAAACGAACCCAGCGCCGAGGAACGCGAGGCCGCACAGGTCGTTGAGGCGTTGGACGCCCAACAGGCCCTGGCGCAAGCACAAAGCCAAATCGCCGAGTTGCAGGCCAAGAATGCCGAACTGTCTGATCAATACCTGCGCGCCCAGGCCGACGTACAAAACGCCCGCCGCCGCGCCGAAGAGGAAGTGAGCAAGGCGCGCAAGTTCAGCATCGAATCCTTCGCCGAAAATCTGCTGCCGGTCGCCGATGGCCTCGAAGCCGGCCTGGCAGCCACCGATGCCACGCTCGAACAGATCCGCGAGGGCGCCGAGACGAGCCTGCGCCAGCTCAAGGCAGCGCTCGAGCGGAACAAAGTCATGGAAATCGCGCCCGCGGTGGGCGAAAAGTTCGATCCGCACCGCCACCAGGCGATCTCGGTGGTGCCAGCGCCGGACCAGGAAGCCAATACGGTCGTGACCGTACTGCAAAAGGGGTATCTGATCGCGGAGCGCGTTCTACGCCCTGCGCTCGTCACCGTGAGCATCACGCCCTGATGGGCCTTCTCCACCTGAAACACACAAACTTTCCCCGCCTTATCCCTTGAATTCAGGCGGGTTATCCACAAGTTAGACACAACACCTCACACCTGTTACCGAATACCTCAGAGGAGCAATACATGGGCAAAATCATCGGCATCGACCTCGGCACCACCAACTCGTGCGTGTCGATCATGGAAGGCAACACCACGCGCGTGATCGAAAACTCAGAAGGCGCGCGCACCACGCCTTCGATCGTCGCGTACCAGGAAGACGGCGAGGTGCTCGTCGGCGCCTCGGCCAAGCGCCAGGCCGTCACCAATCCCAGGAACACGCTGTACGCGGTCAAGCGCCTGATCGGGCGCAAGTTCGACGAGAAGGAAGTGCAAAAAGACATCAACCTGATGCCTTTTTCAATCACCAAGGCCGACAACGGCGACGCCTGGGTCGAAGTGCGCGGCAAGAAAATCGCGCCGCCGCAGGTCAGCGCCGAAGTGCTGCGCAAGATGAAGAAGACCGCCGAAGACTACCTGGGCGAGCCCGTCACCGAAGCGGTGATCACCGTGCCGGCCTACTTCAACGACAGCCAGCGCCAAGCCACCAAGGACGCCGGCCGCATCGCGGGCCTGGACGTCAAGCGCATCATCAACGAGCCCACGGCGGCCGCGCTGGCCTTCGGCCTGGACAAACAAAGCAAGGGCGACCGCAAGATCGCCGTGTATGACCTCGGCGGCGGCACCTTCGACATCTCGATCATCGAGATTGCCGACGTTGACGGCGAAAAGCAGTTCGAAGTGCTCTCGACGAACGGCGACACCTTCCTGGGCGGCGAAGACTTCGACCAGCGCATCATCGACTACATCATCGGCGAGTTCAAAAAAGACCAGGGCGTGGACCTGAGCAAGGACGTACTTGCCCTGCAACGCCTGAAAGAGGCCGCCGAAAAGGCCAAGATCGAGCTTTCGAACGGCGCGCAGACCGACATCAACCTGCCCTACATCACGGCCGACGCCTCGGGCCCGAAGCACCTGAACATCAAGCTCACGCGCGCCAAGCTCGAAAGCCTGGTCGATGACCTGATCGAGCGCACCATCGTGCCGTGCCGCACCGCGATCAAGGACGCGGGCATCAGCGTGAGCGACATCAACGACGTCATCCTCGTGGGCGGCATGACGCGCATGCCCAAGGTGCAGGACAAGGTCAAGGAATTCTTCGGCAAGGATCCGCGCAAGGACGTCAATCCCGACGAAGCGGTCGCCGTCGGCGCCGCCGTGCAAGGCCAGGTTCTCAGCGGCGACCGCAAGGACGTCCTGCTGCTGGACGTGACGCCGCTATCGCTGGGCATCGAGACCATGGGCGGCGTGATGACCAAGATGATCACGAAGAACACCACGATCCCGACCAAGTTCGCGCAGACCTTTTCCACCGCCGACGACAACCAGCCCGCGGTCACGGTCAAGGTTTACCAGGGCGAGCGCGACATCGCCTCGGGCAACAAGCTGCTTGGCGAATTCAACCTCGAAGGCATTCCGCCGGCGCCGCGCGGCGTACCGCAAATCGAGGTGAGCTTCGACATCGACGCCAACGGCATCCTGCACGTGGGCGCGAAGGACAAGGGCACCGGCAAGGAAAACAAAATCACCATCAAGGCCAACTCCGGCCTGTCGGAAGAAGAAATCCAGAAGATGGTCAAGGATGCCGAGCTCAACGCCAGCGAAGACAAGAAGAAGCTTGAACTCGTGCAGGCGCGCAACCAGGCCGATGCGATGGCGCACAGCGTCAAGAAATCGCTGGCCGAGCACGGCGCGAGCCTCGATGCGGACGAGAAAGACAAAATCGAAGCCGCGATCAAGGCCGTGGAAGAAGCCGTCAAGAGCGACGACAAATCCGTGATCGAGGAAAAAACCAACGAGCTGATGAGCGCAAGCCAGAAGCTCGGCGAGAAGATCTACGCCAGCCAAGCCGCCGCCGCAGGCGGA
>Ga0209628_10002096_pt1 | contig 13354 bp, 14 predicted proteins | sample TergutCu122P4_FD_187285 | JGI IMG/M metagenome (GOLD analysis project Ga0209628, IMG submission 187285) | Cubitermes ugandensis P4 segment gut microbial communities from Kakamega Forest, Kenya - Cu122 P4 (SPAdes) (version 2) | ecosystem: Host-associated > Arthropoda: Insects > Digestive system...
TTTTTTATGTATACTTAATTTTAATTGTAAATAACAGGATAGGGTCTTATCAATCAATAATTAATGATTACCGATATTGCTCTATTGATTAATTTACTATTTACTGTGTTCTTTTATTCTGTATCAACTTTTGTACGTGCATATACTCTAACGACAATATTGTTCCTCTTAATTAGTTTTTCAACTGTAAACTTTACTCCATTTTTGTCTTAATTATATGCCGTTTATACTGTGACTATTTCCACATCCATATGAAATTGTATTTGGATTGGATTTATGGAAAAATAAAACTAACTAACTATAGAAAGAAAACCACTTAAATATAACATTTAAAATGCATATTACAGAAGACCATAAGTATGCACAGCATATTTCATTTATTTATTTATTCACGCATGAAATTTTATTTTTCATTTGTTTAAGGGGAACCCTTACTGAATACTCAATCATAAAGGACTTCATTCTTATTCACCAAGCTAAAGGAACTAAAAATTAACAAAAACTGTTTAAATTAACAAGTAAACTCTACTCAAAAAAACGAATGTAAAAACTGAGGCACTATGTACCAAACTTCAAGACATTAGGGTATGTCTGGTCACGCACTTGGCACACTTTGTACACATACACCTATGAAGGAGAGTATAGTTTGCTTGACTACTGACTACAAGTTTTTATTAAGAACATTTACAGTACATTCACAGAGGATGGGGAAGGGCGGAGAAAATTGCATGAAGAGCTTTGTAACACATCCAAAATAATGAGGTTGACAGAACAGATGAGACAGCCTGTGAGACAAGAAACTTGAACAAAATTTTAGTCAAGAACCTCAATGTCATGTGGAAAACCTAGGCTTGAAATCATAATATGAAGATGGATCCTAAGGAAATGCAATTTTAGAGTGTGTGCTGGACTCAACTGACTCAGAAGTCTGGTGGCAGGCTATTATGAACACAAAGGGACCCTCAGGTTCCATACATGATGGAAGGAATTACTGAAATTATTATCCTGTCAGGATTAAATTTGTTCCATACAATTAACATTTAAATTAAGAAATTTAAGACTAATGTTATGTATAAAAATACTAACCAATGGCATCATGGCTGGATGATAGATATGGACTCCATAAATAAAATTTCCTTCAGAATTTTCACGGATTATTACACGATGGTCCTTCCCAGTGAACTTGTTGCAAGCTTGAATATCACGACCATGCCAGTCTGACCAATACAGTGTGTCTTCAAACACTGCAATTGCATATGGATGCTTCACAACATCCTTCAATATGACCTTCAAGAAAACAAAATTGAATTTAGTGTAATTGTGTGTTGATTATCCCACTGTCATAACTTAGCAGATTACTCTCACAGAATTAAGATTCCCCACTCCTTCAACAACATTTTAGATTCACTCATTTCAAGTACAAAAATTCAAGTATTATTGCTCTATAAAAACATACCTCTAAAAATTGCATAACAGAATTTACACAACCAAACATTTTTTCCCCTTCATATCTAGCCTGTCATCCATATAGAACACTTCCAAAACATATCAAAGTAAATTTGTCCCCATGTCTAATTAAGTGACTCATCATGATAGTATATGGGAGAATAGGATTATAGCTCCAGCATTCTTAACCTCAGCAATAAATGGAGGCAAGTTGTCAGTCTCATCCATAAGCCACTTTACATGGGAAAGAACCCCAGTGCCCATTAAGCAGGAAGCTGGCTGGATCCCACATTTGGTGTGGATACTTCCATGCAATGAAAATAACTGCTTTAATTCAAAACTTCTCAAAAGTTAACTCTTAAGCCTGTACAGACTAATTAATTAAGTACTGTGATATTTCTCCACATAGCATCATCATCATCATCATCATCATCATCATTTTCAAGGTACCAGAAGAATTTCTAATGACATTTTAAAATGTTGTGTAAATGTAAAGAACAAACCATTCACCTTGATATGTAACTCCCCATTAACATCCAGGATCTACCCTGAGAGGTTTAAGTACACAACAGTATGGCCTATACACAAGAAAGAGAAAACTAAAATGACAAATTAAAGAACAATTTTATTATTAATATTTTTTCAAAAATTTAGAAGTTTTTAGAAATTTTAATTCAATAAATTAAATCAGTACTTGTCAGTAAACAAAATTTTACTCCAGAGCTGTTTGGATTTAGAAATAGAAATACTAATGGAAAAGCCATTTTCACTTTAACCAACAACATTCCTGTTTCATTCCGTCGAGAAAAGATAGGGGAAATCTTTTGTGATAGGGCTAAATCTTTTGACTGTGTAAAATATGAAATTCATTTAAGAAAACTGCATTAGTATAGAATTCATGAAGCAAGTGTTCACTGGTTTCAAACATATCTCACATAAAGGAAGCAAAAGGTTACTGTAATAAATCGCAACAAAATCAAAAAGGAGAATTATTTTCCACTTGGAAAACAATAACCTTGGGATCATTATTGTTTATAATTTACATAAATGATCTTCCTTATGGCATAAATGCTGATGCTAAACCTGTAATATACACAGATGACATAAGGGCGTTAATCACTGCTAACAATTTGAACTCCAAACTGAATTATACAAGTGCATGTTTTTCATTTAAGGGGTTTTCTTTAAATATAGCAAAGACAAATATACTTAAATTTAGCTTAAACCATCTCCAAAATGATCTCAAAATTACTTATCAAATTAAAACTCTTAAAGAGGCTACAATTTTTGTACTAGAATTAGACAAATAAATGAACTTGAAGAATCATAATGGAAAAACAGCGCCAAAAATGAGCAGTGCAGGTTAGGCAGTTAGATCCATGTAGCGTCTTATCAGTATGACTATGCTCAAGATAATTTATTTTGCTTAATTTCTCTCAATCCTGGAGTATGGCATTATATGCTTTGGCAATTCAACAGAAAATAAAAGAGTTTAAGTTTCAAAAGTAAATAATCAGAACTATAAGTGGATCTGAACCTAGAACTTCTTGCAAACCATTATTCCACTCACTGCAGAAATTGACATTACCTTCACAGTACACATTATCCTTACTTAAATTTTTGTCACCTAATGTGAAAATACATTAAATTTATAGTTCATGGTATTAATGCAAGAAATAAACTGCAACTGCATAAAACAACAGCTAATTTTACATTACACCAGAAGGGAGTATACTATGTGTGTACAGAGATCTTTAATGAGCTACCTCAGTATATTGCAGAAGTACTAGTAGACAAGAAATATTTAATATTAAATTTGAAAAAGTATTTAGTTAACAAATCCTCTTATTCACTTGAAGAACTCATTAATGATTAAATATATGAGATGAAGCCTGATGATGTTAAAGTAAGAACAGCCTTTCAGTATGTTTATTGTATGAATTTATGAATAAATTTGTTATTGTATAGAATCATATTTTTTATTGTTGTATGATGTTTTATCTATAATCTATTTACACTATTAAAACTGACCATTGATTCTTGTAATCATACCAAACAATTAATGACATATTACATATCCAGTGCCCTTTATGGGTGTTTTTATGGACTCAGTTCATAGTTTCAACACAAGGCAGAGATTAAAACTGTACAAACCAGTAGCACATCTTAAAATGTATCAATGTAGTCCCTATTATACTTGTATAAAAATACACAATAAAGTCCCAGATGCTTTCGTCTCTCAACTAACAAATAAAAAACAATTTCTATCTAAATTAAAGGAATATCTAGTAGATAGACCCTATTACACATTACAGGAGTTTATGAATGCCCAATAATGCAGAGAAAGGAGGACCAATGTGTAACGCAACAGTTTCTTTGCACAAATTGTACATTATTTTATTAAGTTTAGTGTTTGGGTCTTAAAATATTGTTAACTGTTGTTGTTTCAAGTTAGTGATTTTTAATTTTAATATTATATTTAATATGAGTTAAAATGCCATAATTGTAGAATGTACCAAGAGTACTGTTGACTACTCTGGTAAGTGTTATAATGCTGTGTTTTGTTATATGATAGTGTGTTGTTATATGATAGTCATACTTATACTGATGTGTTCCATATTTCTTAAGCAATGATGCAGACTGGAATTGGAGGAACGAATGAACATATGTATGTATATGTATGTTAGTGATGTATCTGTCTCTGCACCTATAAAAATCTGTAACTTCTTGCATAAAGTTGTGTTTTAAACTGGCATTTGGGATTCAGACAATAAAGTTAAGTTGCCTGTAAAAGATAACTAGTATCAAAGTAAACACTAGGAACACATGAAAGAAAATTATTCATCAGGTGCACAATTTGATTAGAAAAATCATAGACAGTTACAGCTTACCCTTCTGTCAGATCCATCCATTTTGACTGATTCTATGACCTGCAATTTAGCATCTACCCAGTATAGACGGGAATTGTGATAATCTACTGTAAGGCCATTAGGAAAGTGCAGTTCTTCTGAAATAAACACTTCTGGATTTGATCCATCCATTCCAGCCTTACCAATCAGAGGGGTATGTCCCCAGTCTGTCCAGAACATTAACCTAAAACAGTACATGTTTTCAGTGGCAGTCTTCAGCAAATGGAGCTATTAGCACATGCGACAGATTATGACATTTAACATACAGCATTTACAACTTACCCATCAATTGGTAACACAGTCATACCGCGTGGTTTGTCCATGTCTTTATTGACCAGAATAGTACACAATGTACCATTGTTCATGCATACACCAATATGCTTTGCTTCATAATCAGTAAAATATATGTTGCCAGTGACCCAGTCTAAAGCAACATATTCAGGCTGGTACAGTCCTAAAAATAAATCAGTAAAGAGTCAGCCTGCAAGTATGTCTCATCATTCAAACTTCATTCGTAAATAATTTCAATACAATTTCAAAACTTACAACAAACACTACAAAAATTCATATACATCATATGCATGTAGCAGTTTCTTTTAAGCAGAAAGCAGCCAAAATTCAGTATAAATACCCCACTTATCTGCGTGTACTTTATATACTTTCATGAAAATCGTGTTGCTGAAAGCAGTGTTTCACAACCTCGTTTGATTCATGGAACAGTGGATTTAAACCATTGGTCTCCACCTCGCAGCCCACGGCCGTAAAAATTTTGGATGCCCATAGTCTAACTATTTATATTTTGAGATGACAACAACTCTCAGTACATTGGACAATAAACAACCTAGAAAAACTACAAAAAATCAAAGCAATATAAAGAATGGTACACAAAATTTATGGATTATAAGAGGCAAGACACAAGGAAGGTTACAACAGAATAACTATGGGGGTACCATGATGGTTCATCAATAGACAAAATCTAAGACATCAAGGAGGACTATTAGCAATTAAACGCAAGTGTACCGTAGCAATGAAAAATATATAAAAACATATTAAAAATATATATATATAGTCAATAAATTCTGTATGCCAAATGATAATTCACTGCCATAATTGACCACAAACACAAGGGCATGTAGCAACTGTACATGGTTATTAAATAGTCCCAAAATAAATTATTGGATACATACCCTACCATAAGCACATTCTTGCACTGATAATTGAAGAAGGCAATCTGTTTACCGAATTTTATTGAAAACAATTTAAAACTTGGGTTGAATCCACAATGGCACTGATACGAAGCTAACGAGTGGTTGTATTAATGCTGTTAATGGCCAAGGACATAATGTCTTACTTTTCTGATGAAGTACACTATAGAAAGGCCTAAAATATAATGGCATTTCTAAAATGTACTCAGTTACCGCATAGGAACGCCGTTTATTTTATTATAACTTCACATATCAGTTGCCCAGATTGAACAGTAGGAATCAAAACTCTTTTTGTGTTGCACACATATTATTTATCATAATCTGCCAGATGTTATACATATATATCACAAATTTAAATAAAGCAAAGCAAAGCCAGCCTTAGTGTATTTAAGAGACAAAACATGGTCTTAATGATAAACACGCTTCTTGCTCCAAGTCTTGGAACTTCACTTCTAACAGTACAACAATTCTTTCAGCAGTAGTACATTGAGGATTTGTAATGTTTTTCTAACTAGAATTTGTGGACCCGAATTATTTTTCAGGCTAGCAGTTTCTGTGTACCACTTATTTGTAAGTATTAGTCCAGATGTTGCCAACTTCCTCATCCAGTGATTCCAATCAAGATTGAAATACTACTGGCAGGAAGATCTATTGTGCTCTTAACAGAGACAACTTTTGTAATTGTTCAGACATTACACTGAATATCCATGTAACTTGAAGTAAAGAAACGCCAGTAACATTCTCAAACTTTTATTACACCTGTAAACTTCTAGTTAAGTAAAATAAGAAAATTGGGCTACTCAGGAAATTGTTTGCTTATATTTTTGTGAAGAACTTACTATGTACGCTTTTGTAACATGCTTAGCTCCAGTAGTTCATAAGTTACCACCATCCAACAGAAAATGAAAAAATGTTTGTATGGATGCCACGTTATCCAATGTTATATGTACTGAAATATCATTATAAAAGTTGCACATTTTTCTAAGGTCTGTTATCGTCTACGATTTCAGGAACTTAAGTGGTGCTACTGTCAGTCCTGCCTCACAAGTTCACCTGCTTATCATGTTATTAGTTAGTGTAGGAAAGTAACAAGTACAGCACTAAGATGGCTTTGTATGACATAATGGTCTTACCAAGGTCCATGCAAAATGGTCAAATGATTTAAAATTTGAAATTGGGAGACACATATACAGCATGGTGATCTTATAAGTCTGCCTTGACTATTAAGGAAAGTAGTCAGAAGCATTGAAAACAAAACAGGGATACTAGGAAGATAATGCCTTTCTATCTAAGTTACATTGCAATCACATTTTGTAGATTTAAAATGTCATGCTCAGAATTGCTTAACTATACATATTCAAATTCACATTGTTATATACACACATAAAACATATCAATTATGGGGTCAGAGACCTTCCTAGTTAAGTTTTATGAATCCTCACTCAAACACAATACAATTAAACCACTGTTGTGTCCAATGGACACTACTGGTTCTTAAACCACTGTATTTCTTCTGCGAAACAATCAGTGTAGCAACCAGTTTATGTAACCAATAATATGTCTGTAGTGTTAACATTATTACCTGCATTCACAACTACTTCTACATTAGATCCGTCTTCGTTGCTCCGTAAAATTGCTTCCTCTTCAGACACTAGGTCTGTCCAGTAAATATGACGCCCATCATAAGCAACTCCCACAGCACGATCCACGTTTCTAGCAACCACGTAATATACTTGTTTATGAATGTAGAAACCACGTATCTCTTTTGTCGATGAAAACAGGAGTAAGGCATCTGCACCTAAATTGAAACCCAGGTGTGATCATGTCACAGGATGTTTAATATGTTCTTTGTCAATGACTGGATCAGTTTCAGGCTCATTTCCTGAGGCCTCATACATTTGCATGATATTAGAATTTAGTATGTAAACATTTTTATCAACCAGTTCCTTTATGAAGTTCTGCATTTCCTCTGCCATTAATTGCACAGGAAACTGGACGGAGTCATATCATGGTGAAATGTGATTCTTATTAACAGATCCAAACAGAGATTGGTACCATTTAATTTGAAAAAAATTTGTGCTGTTACCATATTCAAAACATTAGTATTTGCAACCAAAACTCTTTCATGATTTTTAATATTAAATTAGATAATTATCTATGACAAATTGCCACATACACTGTACACACAGACTAAACTTATATTTCCCTGAAGATGGCCAGAATATATGGCCGAAACATGAAGGAGTTGTGTGTAACAAATATAAAAACACTGTGCAACTAGTTGGGGGTAAATTCATGTGTATTAGACAGTTGCACAGATGATGTACAACATCAAATGGACACCAGTTTGTATTTGTGTCAGAAGCACAAAGAAATTAATGTACCTTGTTCACTTCTGTTTCTGCAGTTTTATGTTGAATTCAACCAACAAAACATGGTAAGATTCTTTAGTAATTCCAGAAAATATTCAACAAACCTGTAGCTTTGCAGGAGCGTTTGTCCGAACCAAGCTCGTAGCCGTCATCACAGTAGCAGCTGTATTTTCCCTGCAGATTTTTACATCGTTGATCACAGATACCATATTCCAAACATTCGTCTATATCTGTAACATGAATATTCTATTTATTAGACATGTAACCTTTATGAAGTGAAAGTCTTTAGTGTCTCAAAAATGTTACTGTATGTCAAATAATTTGCATAAAAATTACAACTAAAGTAAATCATCTCCACTGTAATTCAGACCACTTGTAAAGTAAAGTTCTCCCTTCTTCTGGGATGCAGTGCCCAATGTTTCTAGAGAGCATGGGCATCTCATGTACATTGAGAAGCAAGGAGAATGCTTCTTAGACCTCTAAAATCTTGAAGATGAAGACATTATATGTTCTTTGGAAAGTTAGGCACAGATTATCCCATGATGGGATGTCATATCCCAGAAAAATGGTATCATTGAGACAAGCCACATCTTCATTTTAAAGTGGTAAATTTTTGTGAATTCCATTTTATCTTCGAAACAGTGGTGCATATGAGGCATCAGCCCTTGTCAGGAACATTCTAACCTATATGTCAGTACATACATACATACCAATGCATGTTTTATTGTTGACAATCTCATAACCCACTTGGCAGACGCACAGAGGACCATTTGGAGAAGCCACACAACGATGACTGCATCCTGCAGACTGACAAGCTGCAATACCTGCAATGAATTAAAGTGTTAATACTTCTTCAAGCAAAAAGAAATTGGACAGAGCTCTCAAAATATACCACTTACTTGCATTGCAGGCCAGGCCCTCATCTGAGCCATCATGACAATGTTTCACACCATCACACAATTCTCCAATTTCCACACATTCCACATTATTGGCACATAGAAACAAATTTTGTTCCAGTTTGCATTCTTCAGGTGATACATCATGTTTGCTTGCTGAAAAATAAAATAAGTAAAGATCAAAATATCAGGCAGTTGATATTCCGCTGCTAAGAAATTCCCTTCTGTGGAAAGCTGTAACTAATCAGTAGCCATTGCCGACACATTTAGTACAGGTTCACTGTTCATGGGAAGCCCATTATATTTCTGTAGTAATAGTTAATGGACAATGAGAGAAAAAAAGTCCTAAGAGGGGATGTATAAATAAATAAATAAATGAATAGTGACAATCCTGCATGGGAATAAAAGACATTACAACATAATTCTGGAAAAAGCCAGATCAGATATAAAGAGACTGGACAGATGTAACTGTCAATGCAGTAGTACCACTACAGTGAATAAAGATGAAGTGTCCTTTGTTTCCTCATAATAAGCATGATGGCCTTCTGCTCTGGGCTGCATTGGTGATGTATTTTCCTGTTGAATTTCTGACATATGTTAATTTAAATCACTACAAACACTTCTATACCTTCAAAGTGGATGTGGTAATCCTGATTGACAGCTGGTGCTGCCATCATCTGTTCCTTGCATGCAAATTTTTTATTGCACCAAAATATCCCATTTTTAAGATACCCCACTGACAGTGTTGGCACTTTCAAGCCTCTCACTGTCCCTTCACAGCGACTAATGACTGATCAATCAAACATAGCAGTTTCCACTGATCAGTGTACTATAACTTTAGTAGGGGAAAGGACCACTGAAGATGGATACATCATAGGTCTCTGAAAATTCAACAATATAGCTTACACCAAAAAGGCACCATCTCCTGGAAGTGGAATTAGCAGCACATACAAGTCAGAAATCTTTTCACTATGGATATTGTTAGGGTATAAAACTACCCTACTCTCAGACTGTCCATCACCCATAGGTTGCTACAGTTCCAGCTGACTAAATGCCTTTTTACCTTTTCACCTGAGGATGGGAACAGATTGACTTTCAAAACCATTTTGTTCAAAGATTGTATTTTAATACCAGACAAAGCTCATATAGGGGAGTGATTTTAAATGTGACAGACATTGTCAGGGAACCTTGTATAATTGAAATAAAGACAGTACTGGAATGTGTAGTGTAAAGGAAATGTTACCCAACTTACGGCAGCGTGATTCGTCACTGTTGTCCCCACAGTCATCAGAACCATCACATAAGAAAGAAATTGGAATGCAGTGATGATTATCACATACATATCCATCTGTACATGGCATCTAGTATAGAAATAAATATGCATTATTTTAATGTTGAATTCAAACAGAAAAAATATATACACATTTTCTTCTAAGGCTACGATAAAAATATTTTGCAGTATTGATTATGGGGTGTTAGATATTTTAGCTGTTTATGTGGGTATTTCACCACTTTGTGTTTGTGTTCTAAACATGGAGTTAAATGCTATTTCAGCTTCGTTCAACTGAAAGGCTGTAATGTACTGTATGATATTTTTCTAATATGCCAAAAAGGGATAAGCAATTGTTAACAATTACCATTATTTTTAAGTATATTATTTACTTGACAGTAAGTATGCATATAAGAACTCCCCAAAAATGTTGGGTGTCATCATAAATCTCTGTGGTGGAAATGTTTTATTTTTCCATGAAAAATTTTTCCACACATCAGCCTTCCAATGTAGTAAATGCATGACTGATGCTGGCATGTCAACAGAATAATTTGTGTATTTCATGCTACCAAAGTAAGTTTCCATTACAAAGAAGAGTTCTGAAAACAATTACCTGAGGAATTATAAAATGTTACTGTTGAGAATGTTTTAAAATCCCTGGTGAAAATTTAGAAATACACATCTTACTATTTTTAAATACTCAAATTATAGCAACATATTTGAATGAACTCAGTTAATTGATTTGTTTCCAATTGTCCCCACACTGATTTGGATATTAACTATGCTAACAAATTAACTTTCTAAAGCATGTTTAACAAAATATCTTAGAACATATGCAGACAGAACTGTCTGGGAAAATTCATACTAAACAAATTACAAATTAAGTGCAGCTTACTATGCTATGAGATTAGTTAAGCCCTTTGCATCACAGAAAATGCCGAAGATTGTTTAGTATGCCAACTTTCAGTCTATCATGAACTATGAATTAATACTTTTTAGGGAATTCTTCACATAGTGCAAAAATTTTTAAAACACAAATATATAGTTAGAATTGTTACAGGATGCAGAAGTAGAGACTCATGTAGAGATTTATTTAAGAATTTAAAAATTCCACTTCTTCCAGTGCAATATATACCATCACTTGTTTTATTTGTGGCAACAACAAAAATAAATTCAAATTAAATTCTGATGTCTATAACATAAATACTACACAAAAATATAAAATTTCATTAACCTTCATCCAATTTATCACTATATTATGGAGGTGTCTACTCAGATGGCATAATAATGTTTAACATTCTCACTCAAGGTATCAAAAATTCAAGTAACAACCCTAAAAAAGTTAAATCAGCCCTTAAGAATTATTTACATGCTCATTCCTTCTATTCTACACATGAATACTTTAATGGAAATAAAGGAGGACTGCAATCAATGGTCAGCTAATTGTATTGTGCCAATGACTGCTATATGTATGTAATATTTTCTTGACTTGTTATGTATTCAAGGCATTATCCTGTTTTGGATTCATAGAATGTAAGTAAATTCAAATTTAAATCCATTTATATTCATTCTCACATAACAATAGTACATGAGGGCCCTCCCTGTACCACTCTTTTAAGTGAATTAAGTCCGGGACTAAACAAAAAATGTTTAGTGCCGTGGCAAACATGTTTCTCACAAATAAAGTTAATAAATCCAATCACAGAAGTTTTTTGTTAGCTTCAAGATAGATAAGTAAAATAACCAATTTGAAATGATTATAAGACTTTTCCAGAACTTCTAATTAAGATCTGTCTTTTCTCACAGGCTTGTACTTCATGTCATGAAGAAGCAAAATAGGAACTCACATTAAGAGTACATCCCTGCAGTTCGTCACTTCCATCCATGCAGTCTTGTTTTCCATCACACACCCATTCAGCCCAGATACAGTTATTGTCAACACAGCGCCATTGATCTTGTGCACACTGTGCTGGTGGTGTTTCCTAACCACAAATTCAGTGCATAAATCATAAAATGTATATTTATTTTTCTCTGAGCAATGATCTTAAATTACTAGGATGTTTAAAATTTCTTTATGATTGTCTTGTCTGAATAATTTAGAATTAGACATCATTTCCTATATGCAAAAGAGCCTTCATTGTATTAAGAGTTTCAAAGATATAAATTGACAAAATTCCAATTATATGTCCAAAAGACATTCATGTGGAAATGAGTTATTGGCAAAAAAAAAACTTTTTAATGTAGTTTTGTCATAATAGTAACATTTTTCGTTAAAAACCTGTCCAACTGGAATACTTGTAAAAATGCAGCCAAAAAATTAATGTTTGTAACCATGGTGCCTATACTTTCTAAAGATCATCGCATTTTTATGAAAAATGTAGTCATCATCCAACAGAGTTGGGGTGATATATTCTGTAAATGTGTACACTTTTATCCATGTAAAATATAAGTTTTACTTTTGCTGGAAATTGAATTTCCAACAGTAAGTTACTTTGTGATCCAATGAAAGCAAATAAAATTACAGCCTAAATGTCACACACACACTAGACAAAATATATAAATCAAAATAGTCCACAAAACTGCAACTTAATTTAAGAAAAAAAATATTAGTGTATTCCAATGATATACATGACACAAAGCAGAGTCATGGTCCATTTTATTTTTATTAGAAAAATCCACTCAGTTTCAAAATAGCTTAATTTTCACAGGTGTGTATTAGTGCAATACAAACTGCAAGACAACATGTGTTCTTACCTTTGTAGAGCAGTCCTCTTCATCTGACCAATCACCACAATCATCAGTACCATCACAGCGTAAACTACTGCTCACACAGCGTCCTGTACTCTCACAGCGAAACCAGTCTGGTTCCTTGCAGGTAAATGCATCTATAAATTAAACAAGACAACTGCATTATAAAAAAATTGCCAACATTCTATTATTAGAACATTCTTTTGTGTCTAAATGATAAACTGTGTATCTCATACAGAAAGTATAATAGCATACGATCCTGATGGTTTTGTTATACAATCCCTCTTTGTAGTGAAAAATTTAAATATGTTTAAATCCAACTCAGTGTTACATTCCATTAACACTAGACACTGCTTGGATTTGCATCAGCCCCCAGTGCAACTTACCAAGGTACAAAAGTGAGTGTACCACTCAGGAATTAAAGTTTTTAATTGTTTACCACCCAACATTAAAAGTTTTTCTAATGATGTTAAGAAATTTAAATCAGCCCTAAAAGCGTTTCTCTTAG
>Ga0209628_10002098_pt1 | contig 13350 bp, 6 predicted proteins | sample TergutCu122P4_FD_187285 | JGI IMG/M metagenome (GOLD analysis project Ga0209628, IMG submission 187285) | Cubitermes ugandensis P4 segment gut microbial communities from Kakamega Forest, Kenya - Cu122 P4 (SPAdes) (version 2) | ecosystem: Host-associated > Arthropoda: Insects > Digestive system >...
TATTACATTTAGACCTCATTTACTTAATAATAATAATAATAATAATAATAATAATAATAATAATAATAATAATAATAATAATAATAATAATAATAATTATAAACATTTATTTTACCTTTTGCAAAATAAGTGAAATAATGCATGTTTTCAAAATTCCATTCCTACATGAAATTTAAGGAATCATATGAAATACGTATCATACATAAGTACATTGTTTTGTCAAAATGCATAATATCTGAAATTTCAAAACGTAATTGCAGAAAATACCGGAGAAATAGCAATTGTTTTAAGAGAACAACATTTCTGTTTTTATTACTATGATCTGTCCTGTAATGATTATATTTTTACTCATGTCCTATGATATCATGCAACTGGGATTCAGACCGCATCATTTGTCAAATTCTTTGTGAAGTTATACACACAAACAAAACATATCATACTATTTTATATAACTACTTATATCATACATGCTGTGCAAACCTAATCCCACCTTGGCTTTGTGCAAATTACGTGTAGTGTTACTACACCAGCAGTGGAACTACACAGGTGCAAATGTTGAAAAATGCCAGATATCACTATCGATATCCAAACCTTTTAGGGAACTGTTGGAAAGTAGTAATGCCATTCCTTAGCAGACTGTATATTTTAGTGCCTCAATCTCGCAACATATTTCTGGAAACCCTCTAAAGCATGTAGTGCCATTTAGAAATTAAGTTTATACTTCACAACAATCACAACAAGTCTCCATTACAAAGGAAAAACAGTTCATGCTGTTTAGGAAAATAATCACTGTTTAACCTGATAATCATATGAAACAAATCAATGCATCCTGTAGGTGAAATTCAGATTTTTTTAATGTTAAAGTAGGAGGTACAAACAGAAAACCCTGTCTTTAAAGGTAATATAAAAACTTCAAATATTTAGTCACATATTATAATTTATACTAAATCCTGCCCTGCCAAAAAATGATGGGGAAAAATCATTTTTCTTCCTTTCCTTTATATCTTTCTCATTTACTTATTTTTTCCCCTTTCCTCTGTACTGCTTTCTCATACCTTGCTATTTTACCAGCCTATTGCCATTGTTCTTCCTCTTCCCTCCTTCCTTCCTGCCCTTCACATCATGACATTACCTCACTCGCATTCTTATATTTCTTTAAACTGTCGGCATTTTCAAAAAACCAGGCAGCAAACATTTACAATACTACCTTCATAATGTGATCTATTTAGCTGCCAGCCTTTTACTCTAAGTTCAATACAAGAGCAGTCCATGCAGGACTTGTAGTAGACAAAGTGGCATTAGGTCAGGTTTCTCTCAAATCATTTTAGCTTCTCCCTGTCCATTATCATTCCACCAATTTTCCATGTTCATTCTCATTCATCTACAATTGATTCCATGTGAATAAGCCACAAAAGAAGAAAAGACAATATTACTAAATGAGAACAACTGTCTCTCTGGTATTTTGTAATGTTTATTCGGAATTATTTTTCTTAAACGCCACTTTTATCATGTCAAGTACTTCAAACAGCCATTCAGAGTGACATGCAAGAAATTAAAGTTATTGCAACATTTAAAGCAGAAAATAACCTGCAAGGTAGGCAGCACCTCCTCTCATTTTGGTGCCTGATGGCTTGTAAATTTCTTTATATGTATCTCCATGTGTATGAATTTCAAATTGTGTGTAGGATTTATAATTAGTACCTTTATCTCATCTGATTAAAATAGGATATATTTCAGATACACAAGTAATGAAAGCTTTTGATCTACAGACTTCAAATGTTCAGGTAAATCAACCATTTCCTAAAGAAATATAGTGACAATTTACTGATAGGTGTATATGTCGAAAATGACATAATTCAGTAATGTCTAAATATGGCCATTTGCTTGAACTTTTTGCAAACTTGTGGGTACAAATTCTAACAGTAAAGTGTCACATTTTTAATGTAACTACAGACTACCTAGAAGATTATACAGACTAACAAATACTTTGAATATAAAGCAGAATATGATATTTAATTATGTAGTAACAATTTTGCAATGTTACTAGAAATTTACTGTACAGGTTATGTGCAACTAAAACTACACTTCCTTGTGTTTGAACATCTGAAGTCTGCATAACTAAAACTAAACTAATTGAAAGCACTAATTTTTAACTGTCTCAAATATAATTAACCTGTCTGATTTTATGTTTAGGTATTCCATTATTCTATTATACATGGTGAAAAATAATGCCAATATATGGAGAATTTGGAATCTTTCATTCCAAATGGACTGTATTCTTTGATGTCATGTATTATGTCTAATATATATCTGAAAGTAAAGTAAAGTAAAAAAAAAAAAAACTGCACTATCTTGTACATGTAATTCACTCAAGTGATGGGAGTATGAACACTTTAAATCAAATTTGCTAAATACTTTCAATAAACTAAATTAGTGTCCAAAACTTTGTAACAACATAGGATATTTGGGAAAACGCACGAATATCATACACTACTTATTTTGTAGCTCTCTGTTTTGAAGTTTTCAAATTACCTTTGCCAGGTTACAAATGTGTTTGATGTTCTCCACTGTCTTAGAAATTCGGAAGTGCTTGATCTAATTATGCTACCAGTTGATCAGGTTATGTAGCACTGGTGACATGAATAAAATAAAGTGGGGAGTATTGGATGTATCATCCTGGCAGCAGAAAATCGAAGTACTCAGAGAAAGAACAATTCTGGTGATACTTTGTTCACCACAAGGCATAGGAACAAGTCAAACATGTGTTTCATCCCACCACTGTCACTAACCTAGAGTCTTTTCTTACATTAGCCATGTACTAAAAGTTTGTATTCTGGCTTCTACAAGCAAGAATGATTTGAATCTTTATAAATTAACGGTATTACAATAAATTCTTATGTAGGTTAGCCCTCCACTATCAGAATTTAAGTAAAGTACACAGAAACCTTTATGGTAACTGTTAGAATTGTATAACATGTCCAACAGTCCACGACCCTATTTTCCTTTTATGAAGACCAAGACACAGTCAGGATCCGATATGGATATTTCTATATATTTACATTTCATAAATTGTTGTTTGACAATGAATGAATGATTGGTTACATAAACATATGTAAGTTTTATGGGTCACATATATTACCAACATAAGATTGTAAATGTTAAATTGTGCTACCCAATTAGACATAGGAAAAACTGGAATTTAAGGTTAATGTGCAGGAGATAAGCTTTAAACTCAGTTACACTCTAATCCTTTTACATTCATAATAAGAGTTGAGACAGAAAAAAAGACACAGCACTAACATATCTCGCAACAACATTAACTTACTATAACAGACTGTTAAATTAGACGATAATGCCCTCCACACTTCTAAATAACTTGTCTTGTCTGCAGTTTGTGTTCATCATTCACATTTTATTATGGCATCTCATTCACAGGTGGCAAGAGAGTAGCTTTACTGTATCATCAGCTAGTTTTTTGTAGCTCTGCACCAGTAATTTATAATTTCTTAATTTTATTCATAGTTTCATCAAATAATTACTGTTTTCCTTCAATAAGGAAATTAAATACAATTTATAAGGTATTTTAATTGTTCCTGAATGACTTAGAAATCATAATTAATGCTTAAAAACGTACAACACAGAGAGCTACAACTCACACACACACATACACACACACTATAACCTTAAAACAACACAAAAGAATGGCTGAAATTTCAACATTCATACCTTAAACATCGTCCTAGGTTTCCAATTTGGCTACAAGAAAGCAGCATGAGTGGGGGCGAGAGAACAGCAATAGTTTAACCAAGGTAACTGCTACATTCCACATGCAGCAGATGTGGCATGCACAACCATGCAGACATTTAGTCATACACAAGTACAATATTAATGTGCCTCTAATATAATGCACAAAACAATTCTGAAATATTAAAATTAAAAAAAAATATCAGGTAAAGGTTTCTGATTTTAGAGTTGTGACACCATGCAGAGTGACAGAAGTGTTTCAGACTTTTAGAGGAATCTGAGCCACTGCCAATGCTCATACCAGACTCCATGTTGTCACACCCATTGAGACAGTAACCTTCATATACACTGCTGAGAATATCTCATATCTAACCAACAATCAGTTGTATGAGCATACTATGTAAGGATTTTCAAACACAATATATGGCTATTGCATACAGTGAAGCCAAAATTTAAGATTTATTTAGGAGGCAGTGTTTTAGAACACTGATGTGACAAAATCTATAACAGGGAATTTAACTGTAAGACTGATATACTGGGAACGATTCTAGTAACAATTTTAAATGGAATAAAATGTTAAATCAAGGAATAATGCATGTAGGACCCACAGTTTTAAAATAATTTTGTAAGTATGGAACAGAATTAAGTGTGTGAAAATTAGTATGGAGTTTTCTTTTCTTTTCTTTTCAGGGGAAGTGCATTATATTGAGGCAAATGTGGTGATATACAGCTCTGAAGTACACACTATATTACACAAACTGATTGCACATTTACAAGGTAAATTTAAACACATTTATACCACTTGTAATTAACCCTTCAATGATGCTTCAGCTTAAATTCTAACTACTGCACAGAACTAAGGGGTTTTGAATTTATAGTACCCTTAAATGCATTCACGTCTGGATGGTGCACCGAGGTCAACAGCATGCAAAACAATAAAAGTCTGTACACTGCACCAAGGGCAGCACTGTAAGAGTTAACTAAAGTTATATATCTGGTGCAGAGGAATAAGTTTTTTTTTTGTGCTAAGTGTTAAAGAAATCTTGCTTCAGGTTCATTTATGATTCCAACATAAGCATTAAACAAATATGGCTGGATTGTATCCATAATGTTGCAAACTTACATATTTAACCTTAGAACAGTCATCACTGCATAATCAATAAGATTGTTGTATTGGGATTTTTTTGCACATAATTTCTGATTTCATGTGTCAATATCTACAAGTATATGGGAACTGTAAGCCTTTTATGCACATATTAGGTGTGACTGCTTCACTTTGATAAAAGTATGAGCAACTTGTGAGCACAGGATGTAAGCTTATAATAAGCAGATGCCACAGAATAATAATGATCTGATGTGATCAGCTGCTTTGTGGAAAGTAAATGAGGGTCTTTACGCTCTGTTTATAATAATAATCTCTTATTTAAATTGATATTCATGTTTGGAATGCACCACATAATCCTAAGTTATGAAATGCACTAACCAGTTTCTACATATGGCTCATTCAAAACTGTATTTACTTCTCCACAACCAAACAAACTCACATAAAGTAAAATAAGTCACTTTGAACATTATTTCTTGTCTTCAGATGGTTACCAATGTACCAGCAACAATGAGTTAAGAAAAATTAAATACTTTACCTTCATAGGCTCAAACAATTGTGATGATCCCTCCGACATTATTACCTCTCTGTTATGATGCTGCTTCCTTGCATGTGTTCATCTACCCTTTATCACAACACTTTTATTATTTTTATTTGTAGAAGAGTTTTGGTTTATTCAGTCATTATTATGTTTGCAGTATGCACCATGCAGATGTATTCGTTTAGGACCCACTACCTAATCCTTGGTACAAAATTACAGATGACCATAATCTATACAGATATTGATTGACTGACTCATGTTCAGCTGAGCACGAACTAGACACCATCAGCTATTTTCCCATCACAGCATACTAGTGGCTCCTGTACAGTGAGGTATTTATATACTCCCCAATGTGGACTGTTTGTGTGGGTTATGTTATTTGGAAGAATCATTGCATTACACACAAAAACAAAACAAATAACACATATCTTATTCAACAGTTTGTCCCAGAGTGTACTGCTGATGACAAAAGAGAATTCATACAAACTTTTACTGCAATCAGAACATTTGGAAAATGCATTAGGGAAATAAACACCACATTTGGCTGATATGAGGATTATTATGGGAATAATGCCATACATTCAGGAGCTCTCATGTTAGCTTCATATTATTGTAATTCAGAACATTTTGAATACTGTATATTAATTCAATTCAAAATGTTCTGAATGAAGGACATGATCATTTTATAGATAGACTAGAACATGCTCACACATAGGTAACTACTTTAAAGTAACCCTAAACTGAGAAAACAAAATTCACTACCAAAAGTACAATATACATTCAGTGTACATTGACTTCAAAAAGTATTTACTTCATGACACTTGCAATAAGAAGGAAGTAATTCTTCTATGGAAAAGTGCCATACCAAAGTACGAGAATATGACTTCTTGTACCTCTCCTTGCAATAAAGGTAACTACCTCTATTTATAACCTTTATCTTCTGGCCTTAAGTCCCAACCTAGCTGCTGACAGCTAGAGTTACTTTCATTTTAAATGGCCATTCTTTCACCTGAATGAGACAGTGTTTTCCTGTTCACACATACAGAGTTACATGTAATCAGACAGTCTCCCATTTGGTCAATAAAGCCTAATAAACATTACAGCTTGAAGGCAAGGAAGTAAAACACCATGCATTCTTAATGGACATTGGGGACCAACATATTTAAATCTCCAGTCACTTTCAGTAATGGTATCTACTGATATGAAACTTGGTGTGAACCATTTAGAGAGACTGTAAAGGTAAATGTAAACTGGTGCTTGTGCTTAATTAAGCACCAAATCAGGAGAAAAAAGAGACTGAGAGATAGAAATTGAGAGACAGCAGGACATATTCTTCACTTTGGCACCAGGTAGAGACAAGCAACAGGCCTTGGACTCCAGTCACTGCAACTCCATGGAAATAGCCACCAGTACCCATTGGACAGACAGGTGGGTGGTCCGCACAGCTGGTCTAGATACTTTGGAAAGCTTAAACATTTCTGCCTCTGTCTGGAACTGAACTCTGACTCGTAACTTATTCAAGCTGTAGCATATTCATCAGAATGACCTTGTTACCTTGGCTCTGTCAGAGACAGGTTGGTGAACAGAAATATTTATGTTTATTTATTTACTGAAACACATTCCATAGATCCTAATCAGACAAGACCTTATGATATATAAACTGTTTCTGCAATGAGCTGAGGTATAACAATTGTGCCTAAAGCCACCTAACAATTTCAACTTACTGATCTGCCCTGGCCCTCCATATTACAGTATCTATGCGAGCAAGTAACCTTGCCTATTCATTCTCTTCTTGTGTTTATAGATGCAGCATATCTGGTCAATTTTGCATTCTCAATTACAGGGCCACTTCACATGTTTTGTCTCCATACTTGTGCTTACGTACAATAGCATGCTTGCTGTGAGCTTCTGAGTGATTACATTGGATACTTGCTGTAATCTATAACATTATTTGTTTTCATAATTGATTAACCCATCTGAAAGGGGGGGGGGGGGTGTTAAATCCCAGGCCACAACTGCTACAAGAGGATACTATTAATAGCTAACTTGCAATTGACCACGTGCACACCCAGAATTTGTCATTGGAGGGAACTGACCCTGAAGTTATACATAATTTGTGTTTACTTTAAAAATTATGATGTAAAAATAATTTTGTAAACATAATTGTAACATAACACTGTTGGCAACCACATTTATATACATACAAATATAATTACATGTCCCATGACTGACTCACCTAATTCAAATCCCAGTGTCTAATCTTCCTGCTTTTTTAAAATTTAAATACGACAACTACGATTTTTATTTTACTTTTCAAAATTCAAATGTACTAGCGATCAGCCAATTCCAGTGGCTGATTTTGGTTGAAGGGTCAATCATGTAAAATGTTTGATATTATGCCTACAAGATCCGTGGTTTTTAAATTTCAATCTGGGGGTTGGGGGGAGGGACTGCAGCCCAGCAGCCCCCTTTTGGGTGCGCCCCTGCAATCGAAAGACTTAAAAAAAACAGTTTATTAAATGAAAATCTGTAGATGTGGTCAATATGCATACCAAAGGAAAGACTGGACCTTCATCTGGGAGACAAATCAAGCAGAATGGAAGCAGTTCATATGCTGCGTGTGATGTGGAAGCACAAGTTGCTGTCTGCGTGTAGCACATGGCACTACACAGCAGTGGATGGTGACTGCATAGCATACGTTGCACAGGGCTTCATGCTGATGGGTCAAGTAGGTGTACTGTTTTATCTTTCAAAAATGAGTGTGGATGTGATGAAACAAACTTTTTCTGTGAGATGATTCACCTGACAACTTTACCTTACTTACTTAAAATTGGGAAATACTTGTATAAAAATAATTTTACTCCATGTTCCATTTCAAGAAAATGTCATTAGCCATGTGGGAGAGGGACATAAACATTATTAATACACAGTAAAACCTATGTAAACTAGAACCTGGATGAATGGAAACCTACATATATCAGACTATGCTGTGGGGCCTTGAATGTACAGTGGAAAATCAGTATACAATCACCATATACAGACGACTGTTTAACACAGAAACATAATTAAATGCTATCCCTCAATATTGGGTTTGCTGTTTCTATACCTTTTTATAGCATTGATACTCCAAAAATTTATATAAAACCAAACATCCTTGTCACAACTAGGCAAGACACCCTACTAGATGCAAGGAACAGCCTTTTTATAGTCACCAGTTCTCACTCTATCTTTCTCCTCATTGATTCCTGCAGTACCTCTTTTGTTTAATTTAATCTTTGTTTTCTTGGTCTTCTTAGTTGCTACTTCTCCTTTTCCTTTAGCTGCCTTTTCTTCTTTACCCACCTTCCTCCCTCCAGCGCATATTCATCACTCCTCCCCCATGTTTTTTTTGCATTCATTTATTCACATTCCATAGATCATACAGATGTGGAATTTGTCATCAAGTATAAGTATAAACAAGCAACTATACAGGGTGTCACAGGAGGAAAGGACCAAACTTCGGGAGGGTGCTCCCTATGTCAAACTATACCGATACAACCCACCCCTACAAAACAGCCCTATTAAAGACCAATGTTTCATAGATTTTCACACCGTTTTCCAGTCCAGGTCCACCTGCTTCATATCTACACCATTCTTGCATTCAGCTTGTTCTTCTATCATGAACATGGGGGTAGTAGATTCCTCTGAAACACTGTTATGTTTCTACCAGACTAAATGGCATTACATCTCAATCCTCATGATCATTGCTGTAAGAGCCTCACATCTTACATACAGTTCCTTGCATTTTATAAAAATGAGAACTGTGAAACATAGCCTCTGCCACTACAATTATTTCATTTAAATTGAGTTTCCAAATAATCCAGATTCATTTAATAGAGATTTTACTGTGTTTAAGACATTCCATGCAGACAGTACAGTTGAATATCACAGCGATTAATGAAAGGCTCCAAATCCAAGCTTCTGGAGGGGCATAACTGTTAATTGAATGGCGTGTGTAACAACTTACATCAGCGTTGGAGAACTCGGACTTGCCTGGCAGCCCTGGGGGTCCTGGCGATCCTGGTATCCCTGGCAAACCATCCCGTCCTGGTTCCCCTGTGATAATATAAAGCAAGAACTGAGAATATTTAAAGCACTATTACATAATCAAGAGCAAAAACTGAGTGTTGAGCTGCGGTATGTCAAGTGACAAATCTGTAAGTTACATGGCCCTTTCAGCGGATAATGGGCTTGCATTTGACAGATTCTTTTCATTGGTCATAACACTCTAAACAGGTTTTTGCTTTCAAACTCTTTTTATAATAGTGAAGAGTATTTTAATTATCAGAGATAATCTGGTGAAAACTGGTAGAAAATTGAAAGCATATTACTTTACTAGAGATATGTATGTTATTAGTTTTAGATGTTTTATAGATTGTATTTTATTATTTAATGCTAAGATTCTCCTAAAACCGTGTATATTGTGTTAGATAGTATGTATGAGACAATGTCCATATCCACAGGATTGTATCCTAATCTGGATTTATGGAATGCAAATAAATTACATTACATTACATTACAAATTCTTGTGCAATGTTTTAAAATTTCCTGTTCATCTCATAGGCACTGTGGGAATTACCTGCATAGAGTACATTCTTCTGAACACTTAACAAAACTGTGGGTCAGATTTCAGTGTTTACAGAAGACCCCTCCAGCACTATTATTTCAGCAATAGGAAAACCGACTGGTTGGTTTCTAGTGTGTTCAAACTTTCTCACTTCTGCCCATATAAGCAACATTTTTGAGATGTTTCTGTGACTGGAGCACCAGCAGGGCAAATTCTGTTACTGCCCCTGATATAGTGACTACTGGACTGATGTTCAGCAGAGGGAAACCAGAACTTAATATTGACTTGGAATCCAAGTTAAATTTTTGGTAGATGCAGGTGTTCAATCCACAAGTACAAAATTAGGTAAACAGCTCTCACTAAGGACCAAACTCAGACCCCTTCTGAATTAGAATCCTGTGTCATTCCCCCAGTACAGCTCTCCCTTCAATTATGTCTGTCTATTTATTTATAACAGGACGCACAGTGGCGTAGTGGTCTAGGCACTACGCTACAAACCGGCAGGTCGCGGGTTCAATTCCCGATGGTGTCAATGGAATTTTTCAGTGACATAATGCTTCCGGTCGCACTATGGCTCGGGAGTTGACTCAGCCTCAAGTACCAGGTGTATTTCCTGGGGGCAAAGGTGGCCGGTGTGTAAGGCTGACAACCTTACCACCATCCTGTGCTGTTGTCAAGAAATCTGGGAACCTTAACTTCCTGGAACCCTTTGGGCCACTCCAGGCCTGTAATGGGACTGCTTTACCTTTACCACCATCCTGTGTCGTTGTCATGAAATCTGGGAACCTTAACTTCCTGGAACCCTTTGGGCCACTCCAGGCCTGTAATGGGACTGCTTTACCTTTACCTTTACCCTTTATTTATTCATAACACCAAAAAATGCACATCAGATATATAAAAGTATATTCTTATATTGCTCCTACATGTTTTGGTATCATTCACACCATTTTCAGGAAGCTTGACCCCAAAATGTAAAACCTACTAAAAATATAATAGATTACAAAGTAATTCATGTTCTATGGTAAAGGTCTTTGAAGATGGCATAACTGACGCCCAAACATGTAGGAGTAATATACTTACTTACTTACTCCATGGAGCAGAGTTCTTCTTAAGAAGTTAACCGGTCCTCAGCTAGTCAACAAATTCCCTTCATTTCATGGAACCTGAAGGTTCATGAAGGCATTCGCAAGTGCCCACAGAAGCAATATGAGAATACATTTTTATGTATCAAGTGTGAATACACTGGTGGTATGTATGAATGATTTTGTCAAGATGCATATAATAAACAGTGTCAAAAAACAGACGTGTCTTAGTGTCACAGTCATGTTCATGGAGCATAAATGATGACAGCCATTCAGCTGGTCAAGGAATTTCAGCTTCTTATGCAACCAGAAGTGGAAGTGTCCAAAACTGTGCTGACAACAGCCTGTTTACTACCATACCAATGTGACCATATTACTCACCTTTTGACCCCTGAATGCCTTCAGGTCCTGGTGACCCTGGATCCCCCCTCTCTCCTTTGTCTCCTCGTGGTCCAGGAGGCCCTCTTTCACCAGGTGGACCAGGAAGTCCCTACAAAGCAATGGATGATGACATAAAGAATCCCATTGCTTAGCTGAGCCCAGCTGATTAACAGAAGCCACCCCTCAGTGCAAAGAAATTTTGTCTGTTAGCTTGGCCATATTTGCCTGTAATAATCTAAACATTTTGAACAGAACTTTATAATACTTGGTACTGGAAATTTTAGTAAACTTTTTTGAAACAAAAAATCCATTAAAATCGAGGAAATTATAAGTGACACGCATTTTTGCACATAATTCAAATGTGGCTTGCTAATCCCTAATCAAAGTGAAGAAATGTTTCAAGAAAATGTTATACACCGATAATGAAAGCATAAATTTTATGCCCTGTGCATTTTTTTTCTAAGTCTTACAGTACTTGAGGTAATGAAACAAAAGTGGGGTTTCAGTCTGTAGAGATAAAATGTTGAATGAACCAATATTATGTTACACACACATTTCCTTTAAATATCTTATTAACAATGTACAAAAAATAACGTTAGACTGTTATCCCGTTCAGAAAATTAACACAATTTGCCTGGTAGTCCTGCGATATTTTTCTATTTTTTATTTATTTAATTTATTTATTATATTTTTTCCATATATCCCATTTAGGCACATACCATGTAAATGGAAAATGTCACATTCAATATACATCATCAGGTAACTTGCAAATGGTATAGCTAGTATAAATGAAGTTGAAAAATACTTATCAACTACAGAAATTACTTACCTAAATTAACATTAAACACAAAATATTGAAAGGTTGTCATAAGATCGATAAGATAGAGTATCAAATAACATCACAAACCTTATAGTAAGATTTACATGACCTTGCCATCATTATATTTGTAGTATTCTTCAATTGAATAAAAAGAATGATGATATAAAAATCTCTTTAACGATGTTTTGAAGGATTTCATATCATTGGCCAACAATTTTTTTAAGTGATTAAAAGCTTTTGAACCCGATATATAGGGTCCTTTATAGAATTTGGTTATATTAACAGTTGGTAAATGTTTTAGGTTAGTGTTGTTCCTAGTTTTGTATTTATGTATTTCGTTGTTAGGGGTGAATAAGTGTTTGTTTTTAACTGTAAATAAAATTAGTGATAAAATGTATTGTGATAAAGATCTGCATGATAGTTAAGTACTGCCATCACTGGAATTCGAACTGTATACCTAAGCACGCAGCCACTCTATGTACAGCCTATATATTAAGTACTGCTATTTTACTTTCTGCGCAGCAAGTATGTCCAAACGCATGGCTTCGGGTATTTATGTGCTTAAAAACACCACACCATATGAAAGGGAGGAAGTGTCTGGAAGTGAGTGGTCAGGGGCACCCTGCAGGGTACTCACTATGCAGGATGCTGGGTGAACCCAGTGGTTGGTGCAGATATTGCGGAGCACAGAAAGTCTTTGCCCCGAACAAATATGAAATTCTATCTCTTGTAGTCCAGCCTGTAGCTTAGTCATTACACTGAGTTAACTCACCTCAACATACAGTCAGGTTCAATGTGTGGAGCTATTCCTCCACTCCATCAGACACCTTCAAGACGTAGTTCTTATTTAAGAACACAGAAAATTTTGCAATCTAAAGCTGTTGTACACAAAGTGCTAGAAATGTAGGATGAAATACATACTTGATGAGAGCACAAGAACAAGTGGTGACATTGTTGTGGGACACACTGCATGTTTGTAGCACAGGATACATACACTTATAAGTGTTGACTTGATGTTTGTAGAACAGAATACATATACTTACAAGTGTGGACTTGATGTTTGTAGCACAGGAT
>Ga0209628_10002099_pt1 | contig 13350 bp, 14 predicted proteins | sample TergutCu122P4_FD_187285 | JGI IMG/M metagenome (GOLD analysis project Ga0209628, IMG submission 187285) | Cubitermes ugandensis P4 segment gut microbial communities from Kakamega Forest, Kenya - Cu122 P4 (SPAdes) (version 2) | ecosystem: Host-associated > Arthropoda: Insects > Digestive system...
GCCGCGCTTTTCAAGCAAAATCACACATTGTCTCATGGTGTAATGGCAGCACAACAGGTTTTGGTTCTGTTTGTCTAGGTTCGAATCCTGGTGAGACAACACATACAAACTCCAATGATTTGATAAACTGATTATTGGAGTTTTTGTTTTTCCGTTTTGCGCCACATTTGCACCACACAAACAAAAACACCCCATAAAACCGTTGTTTTTGGAGTGTTTTCTACCATTTCAAAACAATACCTCACGGCATTAATTTCGGGACAAAGATACGGATTCTTTTTCTGTCTTCAAACTCCTGTTTTCTGTGAGCCGGATTACTCATCAAATTTCTGTAATTTCATCATTGCTGCAAACGTTATTGCTAATGGAAGCACACATGTATTTTTCTATCATTTCTCTAACCGGGTAGATTGTTTCCAAATATTCACCTTCCATGATTTTCTGAGCTGTTTGCCATCCATAATTCAGTTCAAATGCCTCGTACACACATTCCCATAGGCGTGTAATTTGCTGCACACATTTTAAATAGGAAAATGTCTCTTTGCTTACCGTTACGCTTTGTTGTGTTGATTGCAGGCTACTATCCTTCACCCGCAAATCGATTTGTGTTCTTTCCATAGTGCGATTGTCAAATGTCACATTTCAGATTGTCCCAAAAATAGAACCCGCTAACTTTAATCGCACAAATCTCGCTTGCCCCATACATCGCTTCTAACAGGTGGCTTTTGATTGATTCTGCATTTACTTCTGTGCCGTCCTTAATTTCAACACTTACAAATTTTCTGTTGTAGTAGTTGGCTAACTCGGCGAACAAATGCAGATGCTTCTTTAATTCGGTTTCTACATCGTTGCCTTCATCAAACAATTCAAATACTCGTTTGTTTGAAATCTCGTCGGATGTCGCTCCGGTGGGCGTCGATTGCCGGGTACTGTGCTTCGTCGGCAATTGAGTTTCTTTCTTATTGTATAGCATTTTAATAAGTTTTTGATAAGAGGAACGCCCGCCGTAGGTGTGCTATACACTTTACGACGGGCGTATGAAGTAGGCAGTTGTTTCCAATCTGCACCACCATAGCGGGCGTTCCCATTATCGGTTTAAAACAAAAAAACGGTTGTTTGCCCCGATTGCAAAATGTATAGCACCGGCAAAGATACGGACTTTTTTGGAATATCAATGAAATATGTTTTATAACATGTTTTTCAAATACCCCCATTTGGCGGTTTTTAATTCCCGTTATACCGGTTTTTAAAATGGGATAAAGCGAGATTTCTCGCTATTTAGAGTCTGCGCCGTGTAACCACACGGTGTAGATATTTGGAATGAGAAAAAACGGATATTCCCGCTATTTAGGGAATATCCCTGTTAAAATTTCAGCAAGGGTGTAAAGAATTTAACGCCGTTGCCCCTACAAAGCAAATAGAGGCGATTTAAGGGCTTTATTTTGTCAGGGGAATGGCATACCCCCAACTAATGTTTTGCCCTCAAACCGCCTCATTTTGCCTAACACGACCGCATAACGTCATTTAACCTTTAGGTATTCAGCAACAGCTCTCTTTATTTCTTCTTCTGAAACGTCAGCCTCAACATCTTCCTTTGTGGTGCATACGTGAATCCAGATACCATCTTCGGGATATACACCTGAATAGTAATCACATGAATGAATATTAATGCCTCCGTTGTTTGCGTCAATATCATACACAACCACGTGCGACGGCTTTATTTCACTCCCTTTTGCAAATTTCAACAATATTTCTCTACTCATGTCCTCTGTTTAATTGGTTTAGCCTTATCAATCGCTCCGTAATCTCGTTTATTGCATCTTCCGGCGCAGCGGTAAGCAATTTTTCAAGCGAAGCGTATTCAGCCTGTATTTGCGCCTCAACCGTTATGCTTTGTTGCTTCGGAAGGCAATACTGCAACAACTTTTCCAAAATATTCAACCGCTGCGCCGGTTCAATTTTTTTTAAATCGGCCTCAAATTGTGAGATATTCGATTTAACAAGCATATCCACCCACTGCCTTAAATCGGCTGTTGCCTTATTTGGAGTTCCTTTGCCCCTGCCTCCTGATTTCTTATGCCCTTTTTGTGCTGCCATACTATCTTAAACTGTTTTGGTTTAAAAATTTTAATTGGAAAAACCACCCCCGCCAAATATTGAGCATGGGTAGTAGTATCCGTTCAACCAAACACCCCAGCCCGATAGCTACTGTATGACTGCTTTGGCAAATCCGGCAATTGCTTCGCCCATTCCTCCCCTTCTTCTTCTGCCTTGTCCCGATACATTTCTTCCAGTTCCGCAGGGTCAAGCGTGATGCCTAATTCAGCAGCGCAAGCACGATCAAACGCCTTTGCCCGCTCTGCCTGCTTTTTGAAATAGCCCAAATCATTGTAGTATTCAGGCAGTTCCATTTTAGCCTCAACTGCCATACGTGCCATTGGGTGGCATCCCAGCATCTTTTTGTAATCTTCTAACTGTTCTCTAACTGTTTTCATAATCTCTTAATTTTAAATGTATTGCAAATTATGTTCTTCAACATTGAAATCCCCATACTCACCAATATAGCACAAACATCGCCTGCCATCGCCGTATGATGTAATTCCTTTGCCAAAACTCTTGTTATCCTTGACAAAGTCATTCAGATTGTCTATGGCAGTTCTAACTGCTTTTATAAGCATTAGCGCCTTTGCCCTGTCTTCTGTTTTTCGTATTGTGTACTCTTCCTGTTTGGCCAAAAACCATTCATCCGAAATTTGAACAATCCCGTCTTTGCATGTGAACGCATCCGATGAAAGAGGGTTTGATGAGTTAAGAGCCATCAACGCATAGATGTTGCTACACGCATCCCGTATCACTGCGTTTAAATACTGCGTATTCTCATCAATCGCCTTTTTTCGTACCGCCGGTAACATGAAAGTTCCAACGCTCTCATTTGCTTTCTTTTGTGCAAGTTCATAAAGTTCTCTTGCGCCATTTGCCAAGTCCGAAATACAATTTTCAGCAACATCCAAACCCGCATCAATTAATTGGTTTACTTCGTTTTGCAACTCCTTCAAACGTCTTTCGTGACCAACTCTGATTCTTTGCCATTCAGGCAAAATTTGAATAATCTCATTCATAAATTTAATTTTTAAATTGTTGATAATCTATTATATCCCCAATATGGGGGCTTTTGTTGTTTTCAATAGTGCTGTCATTGGAAGCACTATTTATAGCATTTTAATCAAATACCTTTTATTTTTATCCCTGATACGTCGATAGATGTTAGCGATTTAGCAGTGCTGTGCGTACTCTCTGCTATTTTTTTGCTTAGTTCTGCAATTGTATTGCCACTATCTGCGACATCAATAGACAATGATTTTATTTCATCCGTGTTTTTTGATATTTCACTATTACTAACGGAAATATCTTGTGTTAGGGCTGTTATAGCATCGGAATTTTCAGCAATCTTATGACTTAATTCACGGATCAAACGAACATCATCTTTTATAAATGCCTGACTGTTTTGTATTATGGCAATGCCATTATACAAGTCTTCAAAAAAATTGTTTTCGTTTGATAATGATTTATTTTTCTGCATATTAACAATTTCTTCGAGTTTAACACGTACAGCGCCCATTTGTCCGGCTAACAGGTCGATTGATTCCTGTGAGGCTTTTGCGAGTGCGCCACGCAGGGAGTTGTCGGTAGAAGCGGCATCCGAAATATTGATGCCTGCGTCTTTTAGAATTTGCTCAAACATTTTCCATTGCTCCGAAGCGTCTGACATGCTTTGCATAAACTCATTTCTCAAGGAAATGATTTCATCAGAAGTAAGCAAAAAATCACTTTGTGTTGCGTCTACAAATTTTTGATAAAAATCTTTAGCAAGAGCATCAGTAACATTAATCCGAAACGAAGCCCTTACGGCGTTTCGCATCAACGTTTCAAAGTCGTCGGCAAAATCGGTCATTGAGCGTTTTCCTTGCATAAAACCGTCTGCTATGCTCTGCGAAATAGCATCTGCGGTTGTGTTTGTAAATATCTGCTCAAGTTCTTTCTTTATGTTTTTAATTTCTGCTACTGCTGCGTCATATTCATCAATAAGTGCATTCAAGGCATCAATATCTGCCTGCAAAACTTCCTTTCCATTTAACATACCGCCGTTTTCTTTGATTTCCAAAAGCAAATCACGGTATTCTTCTATATCCTTAAATCCGGACGTGTCTATACTTTTGAATTTGTATATTATTTCGGTTTGCATCTGACCACCAGCAAATGCGGCGTTATAAAGTTCATTTGCGCCATTCTTTTTGCCATTGAAAAACAATGATGCAGGATTTAAAATACCGCCTGCAATTCTTATGAATGTATTGTTTGCGTCTTTGTAGCGTTCTTCCTGCGAATCAATAAATTTGATGTTCAAGGCAGTCAGTTTATTAAATGCCTCCTCCTGTTTCTTCGTCAAATCATCCATCAAATCGAATTTTCCTTTCACCAAATCTATTCCAACCATATCTTCAAGCAGCTGCTTCTGTCGTTGCAGTCTAATATTCGATACTTCGATGCTGTCGGATATTTGTTTGTAGATTTTTGCGTTTTCCTCAATCGGGTCGATAAATCCAATGTACTCATACCGCCAATCCCTGATTGCTGCAGTAATTCCCAATGCAGCTGATATTATTCCTGAAACCTGTCCAGCTTTGTTGTCAGACTGAAAAGCCTGATAAACTTGAACAGCGGCCTGTGCGATTTCGGCGGCAGCCTTTGAAAATCCACTACTTGTTCCAGACATATTATGCGAAATCAGGCTGAATATATCTGCTACCTTTTTATATGATTCAATCGTATCAGCATCCAATTCACGACGAGCTGTTTTCATCTCCTTGCGTGCTTTTTTGTACATCTCGCTTTCTTTCCCTGCCGTCTTTTCAACAACTTTCATGTATTCTTCGAGTCGTTTAATTAACTCCTTTATAGCCGCACGACCCTCCTGTTCAATAATCTTGTTCAAGCCACTAAATGCCTCCGATGCTTCAATCTTGCTGCGAATCAACCCGTCAAGGTCTTCCTGTTCTGCGCGATTTATATTTTCAAGAGCCTCTTGATACGCCGCTCCTCTGTCACTTCCATACTGCTTATCCAAAGCAAGCCGCAAGCCGGTATATTTTTTTTGTATATCTCGTTGTTTGTTTTCAAATAATTGATAATCCGCCAAACGCTTTTGTAGCGCATCGCGTGTTGCCTGCGTCATCGCTTCTTCTGCCAAAAAATGCCTGTCTGCAATTTGCCTCTGCTGTTCGACTGTTAATTGCTCAATAGATGTTGTTTTCGGTTTGAACTCCAATTTCTTCTCTTTCCAATCAGGATTTTCTGCCTCCCATAGTTTTCGTTCAAGTTCCTGTTGTTGGGCTATTAATTCGTTTGCCAATTTTGCCTCTGCTGCCATTCTGCGCTCATAATTCAAAGCAATTTGCGCCAACTCTTTTTCTATGCCTTCTTCCATAGAATCAATTATCATCTGCTGCGTTTCAAACTCCATGTCGAGTTGCTGTTGACGAATTTTGTCCTGTGCGGTTTTTGCCGCTTCAAGGCTTTTGTTAATATCAATCTTTGGTTCTTTTTTCTCTGAAAAATCCCATGTTTTTAGTTTTTCGGTTGCCAAGTTGTACTGCGAAACAGCCTTTCTCCATGTTTCAGTTCCTTTTTCGGTTTCCTTCATGGTGTCAAGCAAATTTAGTGCTAATTTGCGCTGATTCTCCCAGTATTCCTTTGTCCCTTCTTCGGCATCACTTGTTTTAAAAGCACCTGCTTGGGCTTTTTCGAGTCTTTCATTCCACTTATCTATTTCGCTCTTAAGTTTATCCCTTTGTTTGCTTAACACTTCGTAGGCATATTTGTGTCCCAAAGACAACATTCCGCTGTCCCCCTCAAACAAAGCTTCTATATCACTCTTAGTTAGTTTTGCAACCCAATCATCAAATGCGTTTTCGGATGCAACTACTTTTTCTGCTGCTATTTTTGCCTCCGCTGCACTTTTAATCTTTTCAATATAGCGTTTCAAAGCATCTGTGTTATCAACAATCAAGTTTCCTTCTTTATCAAGCATTGCATTGTATTCAGGCATAACTTCCTTTATCTTTCCAAGCGCCGCAAGTCTTACGTTGTATGTATTATTTGAGTTTTTCAAAACAGCCTCCAATGCTCGTACATTTGTTATTTCGCTTTGCACGCTTTTGTTTATCTCTGCTTTGAATTTAGCAATTTCTTGACTGATTTCCTTTTGTTCATTTTTCCACGTCTGATATGCCTTTACGATTAGCGCAACGCCTGCTATCAGTGCTCCAATGACAGAAGCCATTATTATCTTTGACATTCCAACGCTTATGCCAAACTGCGTATTAAGCAACATCTGCGCCCTTGTCCACAACTCCGTAGCCTTCGTAACGGTATTCATTCTGAACGCCGATGTCTTATGCAGCATCTCGCTTGTTGCCTGCAATCCGATTGTAATGGACATGGCCGCCTGTAACTTCGTCTGAACGGCTGCCAACTTCTCGGCATCCTTTGTGAACATTCCAACAACGCCCTGTGTGGCAGTGAAAGCACCTGCAACACCACGCATGCCAGTCATTATTCCCTGTAATTGACCGCCAGATGTTGTCAGGTTCTTTTGCTCCTTGTTGACCATCCGCATTGAAATTCCAAGTTCTTTCAGTTTTTCTTTCAATGCTTCATATTCCTGCGTGTTTTGCTTGCCTTGCTGAGCAAGTTCCATCATGGCTTGTTTTGTTTGCCTGATTTGGGTCATGTAGGTAGTCTTGGTGTCGCCTACCTCTTTTAGTTTCTGCCTTTCTTTTTCTTGCTCATCGATTAGTTTTTTTAACGCCTCTTCTTCTGATTTAATATCTTTTTCTACCTGACGATACAGTTTTCCTGCTGCTTCAACCTGCGCTGCTTCCTCTTTCGTGAAGCCAATCGTGTATGTGTTTCCGCCTTCTGTGTAGTTTTTTGATTCAATCAATTTATCATATTCGGCCTTGTAAGAAACAAATTGTGCTTTGAGTTTTTCAAGTATGTCAATTTGCAGTTCAATTTTTTGGTTAAGGTCGTCCATTTTCTCGGACTTGGCAATATCGGAAAAGACATCCTTTCCCGTATCCCGCAGTTGTTGGAATTTATGAATGACGGGGCTAAGAGAATTTTCTAATTTCTCATGCTGTTTTTTAAGCGATTCCAAACGGTCTTCCATTTTTTTTGCATCGCTTCCGCTACCTCCAGCCTCATAGAAACGTTTAATCTCCTCCCTCAAAGATTCAATCTCTTTTTTGAGTTTCGCAAGTCCGCTTAAATCAGACGTTACTTCAAATGCCATTGCTGCCATAATTCTATATTTTAAATGTTTATAATATTATTAATTTGTTTCAAAAAATCATCGAAAGATGACACGACAATGTACGCGCCGCCTGCCCGTTCGATTTCCTGTTTCACTTTCAGTTGCTCCGGTCGCACCCGGTCACTGCCGTGCTTGACCTCAATAGATACGTGTTTCCCGCCGATGACTGCCGTAACATCCGCCATTCCCCGACGGCTGCCGGAATGTCGATACCTTTTCAGCTTGGAATCGTAAATTCCGGTAACGTTCACACGTCCGGCGAAAAATCCATGAAGTTCCAACCACGCAACGATACATTTCGTCAGTCCGTTTGCAGTATCATCCCGAAGCACGGTTTTTGCATGGCATGGCAAATACGGACGTTTTTCTTTTTTGCGCTCGAAGTGTAACCGCTCCAGCTCTTGAATTGATTCCGGCTTTCGATACGGCTGTTTCCGCTGTTTTGTCGGCTTCGATAGCGCGTATTGGTTCAAAAGTTCCTGTATTTCGTTCATACTGTAAGCGTTTTAATGTTGATAGACACCTTGTTCATGCCTGATGTATCCACGCTATGAAAAGGCACAAATGCAGGCAATCCGGCACGTTTGTTGTACGCTTCGACACTTGGATACACGGTATAGGTTGTTCTGTTGTCCGGCGGTGTAGGTATGAACAATTCGCCCGCATCGGCTACATACGCCGCATGCTGAATGTTCGGTTCAGGCTGCGCGTCCGGTTGCCTGTTTCTGGCAAATTCAGACGGCGAAAACCGTACAAGATAATCCGCTAAATCGAAGCCTGATTCTCTTTCTTCGTCAGTCGCTTTTTCTTCTATCAAAGAGGAAACGGATACATTGCAGATAGCAGACAACATCTTGGCTTTCTCAGTCCATTCATCATACCGGCCTGCATCCGGAAACAATATCACATTTCGGCCTTTTAACGGTTCGCATAACTTTACTGAAAGATTATTGCAGCCCCCGCAGGCCAGCCAAATGAAGTCAGGTAAATAACAACTTGCAATGATAGCCGTCTTTTCGGATTCCACGATGGCGGCAATTTTCGTATCATCACTCAAAAGGTGCTCACCGAACAGACATTGCGACAAATTGAAGTTCTGCCATTTCAAAACCGTATGTACCCATGATACTTTATTCACAGGCTCTTTTACACGTTTCCCTGTCTGACTGTCATACTGCATAATCTTTCCGCAGCGTACGCGCCCCAAACGGTCTATTTGCCAGAATACGGTAGCACCGTCCCAATGTTTGGATGTTCCGATATAATACCAGTTTGTCGCTTCTTTTGCCAACTCATCGCTAACAATCGAAGAAAGGTATTGAATCAGTCTGTTCTCATTGTAGGCCGTCAAAGTCTTTTTGAACAGTTTCGTGTCAATGAATGACGGTTGAGGTTGAGGCGTTGCCGGTCGGTTGCCGGTGCTGCTTCGTGGCGAAACGGATGTTTTATTGTCAAAGGAAATGTTATTGTCGGTAAAATACTGCTTCGGGGTGTAATGGTGTCCGCAGTTGTCGGCGCGGTCGCATTTTCCGACCGTCGAATGTAGCGGATCGCCTGTATAATTACTAATGTACGCAACATACGATTTCCTCCCACATGCAGGGCAAATACTTTTCCCTCTTTTTGCCAAGCTGTATTTGAAAATTTCCATACTCAATTGTTAGTCTGTGTGTAAATCGCTATATCTGGCTATATCGTGGAGGCAATCATACAGACTGCCGCTTTTGTATTTTCGCTCATGCAAAAGTTTATCATCAAGAAAATGACTTAAGATATACGGCTTGATTTCTTTATTCCATGTATCCGACCAGTCAAAATATTTGGATTTAAACAAGAATACGCTTTCCTTTAAAAAACGCAAATACATCAATATTTCATCCGGATAACAGGCAACCCCTTTCAGGTAGTAGTTTTCAAGCAAAGAAATTTTTGAGAATATCAACTCTTTCGATACTCTTTCTAATTCGTCGCTCAAAAACGAATTTCCATCAAGACAAATCTGAATTTTAATCACTTTTTTCATATTAATTTGACATTTAACTATTTAACTGCTGTTTTGGCTATTTACTACATTTTTACTACATACTCACTACATTTTAACTACACTTACTACATTACTACAACTACACATACTACACCCTCTTATAGAGGGGTGTAGTAGTGTAGTAATAGTTGTAGTCAAAACGGCAAAGTGTTTTCATCTTCTATTGGCCTTGATAAATAATAACCGCTTTGCCCTTTGACAATGATGCCTGCGGAAACAGCCTCTTGTATCCGGTTCTGTGCCGCCGATGTTTTGATGCTTTCAACATCCATCACTTTGGTACGCAAATCGCCATACGACAATGCTACCGCTTTAGAGAATATCATCTCAAACACTTCGCACATCTTTTCAGCCTTTGCAGACTTGACAGGCATATCGCAGTACTCCGGCAGTCCATCAACATTGATACGAAACGAAAACCTGTCAAATGGAGCACATCGCGTGTACTTTGGCTCAACCGTTGATGTGTTGTCGTTTTTTATCACGCCCATAACCGTTTCCGATTTGTTGGCGATTTCCGTACCCACATGTCCGCGTAATTTCCCGTCACTGACGTTTTCGTGCAAGACGCAGCAAATATGACAATCATACTCGACGCTCAACCTCATCAACATTCCAACCGTTTCAGTGGCTTCATCAACTTTGTTAAAGTCCGACACAAAGTCACGAACGCCGTCCAGAAATATAAGTTCAGGGCGTATGGCCTCGATGGCTTCTTTGAAAATTGCGACACGGTCAGCGGCTGCGTGTTCTCTCAGTGACAATGTGGTCAAACGTTCATTATTCCGGTGTAAATCCAGTCCCATCATATTGTGAATGCGGCGTGTTGTTCTGTATGCGCGTGCCTTTCCCATTTCGGTGTCTACAATAAGTAATTTGCCGGTATCGCTGAAGTTCAAAAAATCAACAGCCAAAAGCACTATCAGGAAGGTTTTGCCACATTTTGCCCTGCCACCGATAACCGATATATCGCCACGCGAAAAAATAACCCTGTCACCATGTTTCAGTACGGGAATCGGTTCGGGCACATCAATTGACAAATCAACCTGAGCCTGTTTGTATTTGGGCGTGGATAACCGTACAGCTTCATTTTTGATTGCGTCGGGGGTTATTCCTGATTGCTGTGTTGCGCTGTTATTCATGCCAACCACTACAGCATCAGGGGGTAATTCAGGCTTTATTGCTGCCCCATTGTCTATTAAATCCTTCATATTAAACGCCTTCCTTATCGCCAAATAAATTTAGTTGCCTAAAATCGGGTTTAATAAATTGCCGCTCATCGGTAGAATAAAATCCGGCTATGCAGCGGGTAAACGGACAATAGCCTTTTCGGATTACCCGTATCTGTCCTCTCGTTTCCATCTTGGCGACATATCTGCAAATGTTCGCTCTCAATATGCCTGTTTCGATGAATACCTGCAACATAGTTTTAGGCTTTTCCATAAAAGATTGATAAACTGTTTTGTATTGTGAAACAAAATGCCTATCTTTGTGCCGCTGTTCCAGAGAATGAATGGGCGCACTTGCTGAAATGGGTGCGCCTATTTTCGTTTTCATGCTTTTACCCCTTCCAGAATTCGTTTTACATCGGTCATCCGGTAACGGCGTTTACCGCCGATTGTGAGAGGCACAAGGTAGCCTTGTTTTGCCCAACGCCATAAAGTTGTTTTATTAACATCCAGTATTTCAGCAGCTTTTTCGACGCTTGGATACGTTTCTGTGTTTGCGTCTGTAATTTGTTGCTCCAACGCATTACGAGTTGCCGAGACGCAATAATTTATTGCTTCGAGTAGTTGTCCGGCGTTTATTGTAATGTTTACGCCTGAATTGCTTGAAAGTAAATCGTACATGTTCATAATCAATGTTTTTTTTGTTTTGCCTTTCCCCAAAAGGTGCGCACTTCTTTCGGCTGTTTGGCGATGCAAAAGTACGATGTGGTTAATTGGGTGGGCGTAGGGCAAAATATAGAAAATATCAAAAAAATAACACGTTGATATAATTAGTTATCAACGTGTTGAGTTTTATTTGAAAAAAATTTATTGGGCAAGGCTTGGGCAAGCCTAAAGTTTCAATGCTATTTTATTGCATCGGCTTTATCTTTCCATTTTATAGGGACAGTTATTCCGCTGCATTTATTCGGTTCCGTATCTATGCTGTGTGCGGTTTCTAAATACCATCCTTCCCCAACAACAAACTTACTCAAAGCGTAAATAATGTACTTGCATTTGCTTTTGCTCTTTTTTTGCGAAGCGTGGTTGTGGATTGCTTTAAAATTTGCCTCATTGACTGCATTAATAAAGTCAATTTTTGAAATTATATCGCTCTCAAGGACTTTAGAATCAATACAGAAATCATAAATTCTTTCAATGGTTGCAGCCCTAAAGGAAAAACGATTTTGTTGTGCCTTCCATATGCTTTCTTTATCATTGCCGATTTTTGTTTGATGGGCTTCTTTTGTGTGCTCGGATTGTTTCCTGGCAATCTCATTTATCAACTCATCAAGCCATTTAAAATACACATCCACGCATTGATTCAATTTCTCGTTATCGGATTGTGTAAAAAATTCATGGATAGTCGATTTTTCCCATTTCTCTTTCTCTGTTTTTTTCAACTCATTGTAAAGCTTCAACTCTATTTTGCAGTCAATTAGGTTCGGATAGTTATCCATTTTCCATTGGTCGGCAATCTCATTGTATTTGATTCTTGTATATTCCGTACACAAGGCCGTCAAGTCATTGCCCCAATACCTCAAAACACACTCACCGAATCCAGAAATGATAATTTTATTATTTGTCCTGCGAAGTAAAAAATACAGATCATCGCTTATCCTGTCTATACATTTATGTAATTGCACAAATCGAATACCTTCGCCATGTTTTTCAGTAAGAGAAGTTCCTTCAAATTGCACAAAATGCCCATATTTCCCATTCTCCCAAACGCATGTCTTCGAATTAAAATCATAAAGACTTTTATACAATTCATGGGCATTGTTTTCCCGCATTAGCAAAACTTCATCATTGCTATATTTCGCTTGTTCAATATATTCATTGTTGTATTTCGTTTCCATATCATTCCTCTATCAATAAATTACTTATACATTTCTTCCCATGCCTTTTTCATCATCTCGGCGTGCTCGTCCTGTTTGACTTTGATGTACTTCAAAAAGGATTTTTCCGTTTTGTGTCCGGTTATAGACATAATCGCCAGCGTCGGCAAACCACGCTTGTACATATTGGTCGCAAAGCACCTCCTCCCTGTGTGGCTTGTCACGTGCTCCCACTTTTCAAACGATTCAGTTACAACCTTACCGCCTATCGTGCGCGTCGTGGTTTCCTTTGACGTTATTCCGGCAATCCTGCACGCTTCTTTGATATACTCATTAAAGCGTTGGTTTGTAATCATATCCGGCAAATTAAATTCGTATTTTTCAAATATTTCCATAACAACCGGATGCACAGGTATCACTACCTTTGTGCCTGTTTTTTGCTGCCGGAACGTGATAAAACCATTCTTTATGTCTGCTTTGGCGACCTTTTCCAAGTCAGAAAAACGGCTACCAGTCCAAGATAGTAACAAAAACCAGTCACGCACTCTGTCAAGATATGGAGTTCCCGAAAAGTCTGTATCATTTAACTGCTGTAACTCAGATTCATTCAAATAAATATTATCCACTTCTTCCATGAATACCCGGAATCCGTTAAAATGGTTCGTGCTGTTATATCCCTGCCTGGTGGCTTCATTTAACATCGTTTTCAACACCTTAATGTGTTTGCCGACACTGTTTTGTGTGGAAGATTTTTCATCAATCACTTTTTTTGAAACAACCTTTTGCCCTTCATTATCCTGTTTCGTGCACAAAATTTGATGCTTTTGCAGAAACTCGACAAACTTATCATAAAATTTCTGGTCAATCTCTGCAAATTCAAAATCA
>Ga0209628_10002100_pt1 | contig 13346 bp, 12 predicted proteins | sample TergutCu122P4_FD_187285 | JGI IMG/M metagenome (GOLD analysis project Ga0209628, IMG submission 187285) | Cubitermes ugandensis P4 segment gut microbial communities from Kakamega Forest, Kenya - Cu122 P4 (SPAdes) (version 2) | ecosystem: Host-associated > Arthropoda: Insects > Digestive system...
AGCGTGTCGTCTGCGCATAAGCAAAGCCGAATATATTTCCTGCCCGTCGTGCGGACGTACCCAATTCGACCTGCAAACCACCGCAGCCAAAATACGCGAACGGACATCGCACCTGACCGGTTTGAAAATTGGCATTATGGGCTGTATCGTCAACGGTCCCGGCGAAATGGCTGATGCTGACTATGGTTACGTAGGCGCCGGACATGGGAAAATCACACTTTATAAGCAACATGAAATAGTGAAACGGAATATTCCCGAAGAACAGGCTGTGGAGGAATTGGTCAATTTAATCAAAGAGAACGGGGATTGGAAGGAATAGGCGAGTTATTATTGTAAGGTAAAAGTCCGATAGGACTTATACATAATTTATTTAACAAAACAAACAGACAGTCAATTATTTACAGAAAATTTAAACAACCTCTTAATGATTAAATTGAACGAACTTTTTGGAAAACGTCCCTATTGATGCAGCTCATTCGCATTTTACCTATTTAAAAAATAAAAGTAGTCGTCATTTCGAACGCAGCGAAGCAAGTGAGAAATCTTTTGTGCCGATGCTCCCCGCGACAAATTGAAATGAACCCTGATTTTTTTATTGTCTCACATTTTTTTTCCAAATTTCTATAGGAATATCAAAAAAAATGTAATTTTGAGAAATTTTTAAAATCAAATCTTATCATCATGAAAAAAGTAATGTATTTCATTGGTTTGTTGTGTTTTATTTCGTGCACAGCGAATTACAAGTACGAAACGGTTCCCGGCGATCCGCTCAACGCGCGGATTTATACACTCGAAAACGGATTAAAAGTGTATATGACGGTGTACAAGGAAGAACCGAGTATCCAAACGATGATTGCCGTGCGGGTTGGCGGGAAAAACGACCCCGCGGAAACTACCGGATTGGCGCACTATTTTGAACATCTGATGTTCAAAGGCACCAAAAAATTCGGTACACAGGACTATGCCGCCGAAGTACCGCTATTGGACCGGATAGAGGCGGAATTTGAAGTTTACCGGAAAACAACTGACAGCCTCGAACGTGTCGCCATCTACAAGCGTATTGACAGTCTGTCGTACGAAGCATCCAAATTATCTATTCCCAACGAGTACGGCAAGTTGATGTCGGCTATCGGATCCACGGGAACCAACGCTTATACCAGCTTTGATATGACGGTATATGTCGAAAACATACCTTCGAATCAGATTGAAAACTGGATCAAGGTACAGTCCGACCGGTTTTCCAACCCTGTCATTCGCGGATTTCACACCGAGTTGGAAACAGTTTACGAAGAAAAGAACATGTCGTTGACGCAGGATAGCCGAAAAGTGTTTGAAACATTGCTCAGTTCGCTGTTCCCAAATCATCCATACGGTACGCAAACAGTGCTTGGTACGCAGGATCATTTGAAAAATCCTTCGATTATCAACATTAAGAAATATTTCGACACTTACTATGTAGCTAACAATATGGCTGTCTGCATGTCGGGAGATTTTGATCCCGATAAGACAATTAAAATCATCGCCCGCTACATGAAAAACATACCCAAAGGAGATGTTCCCGAACTCAATTTCAAACCCGAACCGGAAATGAAAACACCTGAAACAAAGATTGTATTGGGTAATGATGCCGAAAGCGTATCGGTAGGCTTCCGTATTCCAGGCGCCCAATCGCCCGATACAGATGTTCTCGATCTGTTGGGCGATTTGCTGAACAACGGCAAAGCAGGATTGATCGACCTCAATCTGATACAAAAACAACGTGTGTTGAGCGCTTATGCTTATCCTATCTCATTTACCGACTACGGCGTGTTTGTCCTTTCGGGACGTCCCAAAGAAAGTCAAACCCTCGAACAGATAAAAGATTTGCTGCTGGAACAGATCGAACTGCTCAAGAAGGGCGAGTTTGACGAAGAATTGATACAGGCTACCATTGCCAACTATCGCCTGAATAAGATTTATCAGTTGCAAAGCAATTATGGTCGTGCCCAGATGTTTCTTCACTCATTTATAAGTGGCATACCGTGGAAAGAACTTTGCGAACAACTCGAACGACAGGCAAAGCTGACATCGAAAGACATTGTGGCGTGCGCCAACAAGTATTTTGGAAACAACTACGTGATCATCTACAAAAAACAGGGAAAAGATCCGAACGAAAAGAAAATGGCAAAACCGGCAATCACTCCCATTGAAACCAATCGAGACGCCCAAAGTCAATTTCTGACAGACATCATCAATACCACTGTGAAACCCATCGAACCTGTTTTCCTCGATTATAAGAAAGACCTGACGATAAAGGATTTGCGTCCAAACATCCCGTTGCTGTACACGCCCAACAGGGAAAACAATGTTTTCGACATTTATTACCGGTTCGACATGGGAAGCAACAATGACAAAATATTGGGAACAGCGTTCAGTTACCTGAACTATCTGGGCACATCGAAATATACGCCCGAAGAGATCAAGATGGAGTTTTACAAATTGGCATGTTCGTACAGCGTTTTTTCGGGAAGCGACTATGTGTCTGTGCGTCTGTCGGGTTTAGCCGACAATACGGAAAAAGCCCTTGCCTTGCTCGAAGAGCTGATCAACGACCCGCAGGTAAACAAACCGGCATTTACCAATCTGGTAGTCGATATCAAGAAACGCCGTTCAGACGCTAAACTCAACCAGCAGACCATTTTCAGTTATCTGCGCAATTACGCTGTCTGGGGACCAAAATCGTCGATGACCAACGTACCTTCATCCGCCGAACTCGATCAGCTAAAACCGGAAGAGCTAACAGCACGAGTCAAGAATTTGAGTAATTTCCCGCACAAAGTCCTGTACTACGGTCCATTGAGCGAGAAGGATGTCGTCTCATTATTGAACAAGTATCACCATACGGCGCCGGAACTCAAACCATATCCATCGGCTGTCAAGTTCATGCAACAGCCAACAGATCAAAATAAGGTGCTGTTCACGCATTACGATGCAAAGCAACTGTACCTCTCCATGGTGGCGTTGGGTGCGCCTTACAGCAATTCGCTCTATGTCCCCGGCACGATGTTCAATGAATATTTCGATGGAAACATGAATTCGATTGTTTTTCAGGAGATGCGCGAAGCCCGCGGGCTGGCGTATACAGCTACTGCGTCCTATTCGCGTCCTTCCAAACCCGATTTCAATTATACCTTCTCTACGTTCATTGCCACGCAAAACGACAAGATGGACGAAGCTTTTTCTGCCTATCTGAGCATCATCAACGACATGCCCGAATCGGAAAAGGCGTTTGATCTTGCCAAAGATCAGGTGATCAGCGATGTCAGAAAACAACGCATCCGCAGAAGCTCCATCCTGTTCGACTATATCAGCGCACAGGAATTTGGATGGGCGTACGACAAACGGAAAGATCTTTTTGAAAAAGCCCAAACTTGGACGCTCAACGATGTGAAGAAGTTTCAGCAACAATATATCAAGGATAAGAAGTACACCTATTGCGTGCTCGGTGACGAAAAAGACCTGAATATGGAAGTTGTGAATAAGTACGGAACTTTACAGAAATTAAGTCTGGAAGAAATTTTTGGGTATTAAAATTTAGCGTATGTCAGGACATAGTAAATGGTCGACCATTAGACGGAAAAAAGGAGCAGCAGACCAAAAACGCTCCAAGATTTTTTCCCGTATTATCAAAGAAATCACTGTTGCCGTAAAGGAAAGCGGCGCCGATCCCGATGGCAATCCCCGTTTGCGCATGGCGCTTAACAATGCCCGTGGCGCCAACATGCCGAAGGACAACATACAACGTGCGCTCACCAAAGCTAAAGATACAGAGGCGCTGAACGAAATCACCTACGAAGGTTATGCACCCAACGGTATTGCCCTTTTTATCGAATGTTTGACCGATAATCCACTGCGGACGCTGTCAAATATCCGGTCGATCTTCAACAAGCGGGGTGGCAGTCTGGGTACCAACGGGTCGGTAGCCTTCATGTTTGATCGCAAAGGTATCATTCGGGTTCCAAAAGGAAAGTTTGATGCAGATGAGCTTCAATTAGAGATCATTGACGCAGGTGTGGACGATTTCGAGGAACAGGACGATGTTTTTGTCATTACCACATCGCTTGAGGGATTTGCGCCGGTTCAGAAAAGACTTGAAGAATTGGGTATTGAACCTGAAAATGCCGAATTGCAGCGAATACCCGTCGAAACAAAAACACTGGATGCCGAGAGTGGCGTCAAAGTATTAAAGATAGTCGAACAGTTTGAAGATGACGACGATGTGCAGAATGTTTTCCATAATTTAGAAATAACTGACGAAATCATCGAAAAAATGGATGGTTAGTACACAGATAATCAGTGTAAATCTTTATTATCTGTGTGCCAAAAAACATTTATTTTTGATTTTTTTGAAAAAAAAGTAACAAATTCAAAAAATTATGTTTAATTTTACGGAAATTTAAAAAATACATAAATCATGAAAGTAGGAGATTATTTTATTGAAAACGGTCTGCGACAGAGTATTGCCAACGCAAGAGGCAAGATGTCTACTCAATTCATGAGTGCAGACGTTAAAAGAGAAAGCCCTTCCAGAAGAACAGCGCTGGAAGAAAGTGCAAAAATGGAAAGATACGATGTTAGTGTCAGAAAGCAGGCAATAGCAAAGTCTGAAGTTCGGCAACCCATGTCCAAATGCAGTGAGTTTTGGATTGGTTGAATGAAATCATACTTATTGTTGGGCGCCAATACAGGTAATCGGGAGAGTTATCTGCTCCAATGTATCGATTTGCTCAATCTCCACGCAGGAACAGTAACCGGCATGTCGTCAATATACGAAAGCGAACCGTGGGGATTTGACGATCCCGTCTGGTTTCTCAACCAAGCCATTGCATTGGAAACGCGCCTTACTCCGCAAGCATTATTGGAATGTACGCAACACATCGAACAAACATTGGGACGTACCCGGACGAAAACTGGTTACCAAGCCCGAACCATCGATATCGACATCCTTTTGTACGGCGATTGCGTGATCAAAACCCCCGACCTTGTGATACCCCACCCCCGCATGACGGAACGGATGTTTGTATTACAACCGATGGCGGAATTAGCGCCGGACGTGGAACATCCCGTCTTGAAACGTACCATGAAGGTGTTGAGAGAACAATGCGAAGATCGTAAGATAGTAAGAAAGCAAGATAGTAAGAAAGCAAGAAAGCAAAAAAGTAAAGTCGTAAGAATAACGTCAAATTCGGTACTCCTGATCATTCTTTTCGCCTTTTTATTTTCTTGTCGCGGTCGCTCATACAACACACAGCAACCCGAAGAGAACATAAACATAACCGAACAGCAAAAAACAGAAGTGTTACTGCGTGTGAACCGGCAATTAGTGGAAGAAGAAAGCAAGGAAATAGAATCGTTCGCCGAACGTAAGGGGTGGCAGATGCAAACCACCGGAACGGGACTCCGGTACATGATCTATGAACGAGGACGAGGTGCAAAGGCTGTGACGGGGAAAGTCGTTACGCTGGCTTATACGGTGTCGCTGTTAGACAGTACGGTTTGTTATTCGTCAGAACAATTGGGACTTAAAAAGTTCAGGTTGGGGCATAACGACGAGGAGCGCGGTCTGGACGAAGGCGTCCTGTTGATGCGCGTGGGCGACAAAGCCCGGATGATCATGCCGCCGCATTTGGCATACGGCTTAACCGGAGATGGAGATTGTATCCCTTTTAGAGCAATTATTTTGTATGATGTTGAATTAATATATGTTGAATAGATTTAAACCTGTGGAGATAGCCACACTTGCGTATATTTTTATCACGACTGTATATCTTGTGGTTTTTTTCGACCGTTTGGACACACCTGTGATTTATTTTGGCGTCCGTATTGGCGTTACATCCCTGATACTTTTGTTGGCGTGGCTACACAATGCCGGCAGGAATCCGGTCGTGGCTTTTATCCGTTATTTCTTCCCTTTCGCGCTTTTGAGTTATTGGTATCCCGAAACGTACTATATTGGTGAATTTATTTTTCCGAATATGGATCATCGCCTGTATGCAGTCGAACAAGCTCTGTTCGGGTTCCAGCCGAGCCTTGAATTTAGCAAACTTTTTCCTTGGGCGTGGTTCAGCGAATTGATGTATTTCGGTTATTTTTCATACTATTTTATCTTCTTCGGAACTGCGTTGTGGTGCTACATCAAAGATATGGAGCTGGCAAACCGCGCCGTGTTCATGTTCGTCGTTTCCTTCTATCTTTATTATATCGTGTTTATTGTGTTTCCTGCCGCAGGACCGCATCTTTTTCCCGCACTTTTTCCATCGCCCATAAATCGGGCGCCCGATGGTTATATTTTCTGTAAAATCATGCGTTTTATACAGGGAATGGGCGAAAGACCTACCGGAGCTTTCCCGAGTTCGCATGTGAGTATCTCATTTACGGTTGTGATTTTCATTTATCTGCATTGCCGGAAATTGTTGAAATACGCATTGCCATTGTTTGTTATTTTGGTTTTCGCAACCGTTTACATTAAAGCGCATTACGCGATAGACGCTATTGGCGGACTCGTTTCAGTAGCTGTTTCTTATCCGGTGGTGAGTTGGATGTACCGAAAAACAAAAAAGGGAGCAAACGCTCCCTAAACAAATGTTTCAAAAAAAAGTTTAATTAACTTTAGTTTTCAGTTCAGCGCCCGGAGCAAATTTTACTACCTTCTTGGCAGCAATCTTAATCTCCTTGCCTGTTTGAGGATTTCTGCCAGTTCTGGCATTCCTTTTCACTACTGAGAAGGAACCAAATCCAACTAAAGCAACTCTTTGACCTTTCTTCAGCGCTCCGCTGGTAACTTTCATGAAAGCATCCAATGCTTTCTTTGAATCAACTTTCGTCAATTTGGTTTCAGCTGCAATCGCATCGATTAATTCGGCTTTGTTCATGATAAAAATAAATTTAGGGTTAAAAAATAAAAAAACGATTTAGATTAAAAAATTTAGCAAAGATACGTATTATATACGATATGGCAAACATAAAGTTACATTTTTTTTATAAATTATTTTCTTTTTCCTGCTATAACACAGGGAATTTTGAAAACTTTCTGCACTCCCTCTGAATTATATGTTTGAAAATAAACAATATAGATACCTGTCAACGCTTTTCGACCTTGATCATCAGAACCATCCCAAATAATGGTTCCTTCAGTACCTAATAGCTGTTGTCGTACCAAATATTTGATTTTTCGTCCCGCCGAATCGAAAATAATCACCTCGCCCATCAGCGAAGGGACATCAAAGCGGTAATTGATATTCAGGAAATCGTCAAAGCCATCGTTGTCGGGCGAAAACACCTCCGGATTCAGGATTACTTCCGCTTTCCCTTTATCGGAAGGTTCTCTGTACTGTGAATTTTGCTTGCCCGGAGTGCCAAATCCCGCTGTTTGCGCTGCTGTGTGCCAGTTTCCGGGATCAAGACTTCGACAGTCGGGATGGATGCGTTCGAGTGAGACGCCGCTGCCAATATTCAGGAAATCGGCATGTTGCTTGCTGTTGTAATGTACTTCGTCCACAATGCGAAGGCTACGGTTCAACAACACGATTCGTCCCGATTCTTTAGTCAGTGAGGGCATTCTCGGCATTTGCAGAAAAGCGTTGCGATTAGTTGTCCCGAACTGTAGTATCACAGCTTCTGTATTACGCGAAACGACTAAATAATGACCGGGTAACAACAAAAACGGCTCGTCTGAAACTTCCACAGGCGTGGACAACCCGCCATTGGCATTGCGAAGCGAAAGTTGCAGATCGTTAGCCTGTATCGCCTTCTGCGAACGGTTGTACAATTCTATAAAAGTGGAGCCGCCGCTGACGGGGTTAAACAATATTTCATTGATAACCACATCGAGGCTGTCTGCATATTGCGGCAAGGCAAACCGAAAATTTGTCGACGATGTTTTGTAGTCCGCACAATCAACCATACCGCCCGACACCGATAAATCGTACCATTCGCCTTTACGAAGTTCCGACTGCAACTTTAATTGCAACTTGTCGAAATGATTTCCCGTAATGGACACCTGTGTTACCGATGGCGTCATCGTAAACAGGGATTTTTCAGGCACAATATTTCCCAGCGGATTCGATACATACAATATAATGGTATATACATCGGGAACGGCTATACGAATGACCTCCGGAATAGGGACTGACGAGGTGGATGCATACACGGAATTTTTCTGTCCGGGTGTACCGCCATTTCTGCCGGTAGAGGCTCTCCAATTTGAAGCAACACTACAGGTTAAATCCGGGTTGATCTGCTCGAGCGACCAGCCGCCATTGGATTTGAGTGGATCGACATACCAGTCGGAGGTGAAATCGACCCACGAAATAACTGTTCCATCCCTGTCCCTGAGTTGCAGATATTGCCCCGTGTTGGTAATGGAAGTGAGCGAACCTAAAATGGGAAGAGTCGCCCCGTAGCCCGACATATCGGGCACAGCATTGGGGTGAACCAGCAATAAATAGCCACCTGCGGGAAAAAGATAAGCCGGAAATGTTCGCGAACTGTTGCCATAAGAAAATGTCCAGCCGTTCATCTCGATGTTTTTTTCAGAACGGTTATAGAGTTCCACATACTCATATTCAGGCAAACGCACCGGCGACGAAGGATTAGCCATGATTTCGTTGATGACGATATCGTACGGAACAGCCCGGCATGGCGAGGAAACATAGAGGGCAGTATCGCGCATCCGGTTACCCGACATATCCTCGAAATCTCTAACGGTAAGGGTATAACGTGTTCCACATTTCGGTTCATTGGCAAGCAGGAGTGCAACTGATGCAGGTTCGAATGAACGCACATCTTCGAGATGCATCCGGTCGTCTAAAACAAAATACCGGTTAAACGGCGCCGAAACGGGCGCTACCGGTTCCGAAAAACCAATGTGTATCTGCTTCCCTTCGGCTTTACACGAGGTAACCACTGGCGGTTCGGTATCAATGTAGGGTTTTCCGTCCACAAGAAAATCTCCAAAATAGAACAGATCTCTGCGTGTTGCCGTATAGTTACACACCACGCCAAAATATGTCGAGCGGTTGATTTGTATGTCCTGCACACTGCCTTCAGTTGTAAAATCATGTCCGCCGGTAAGATCGGTTTTCAAAGTCCAGATACCTTGCCGGTCACGCGTAACCAATACCCTGACATGACTGGAAGAAGTATCAAGAATTTTTGGACGTCCCGTGATCAGTTTTTCGAGAACATTACCGTTTTGCCGGTACAGACATATATCGTCGTCTGTTGAGCCTATACGCAGATAGTACCCGTTGAGCGGCGCATTGAGATTTGGCAAATCTGAAACCAAGTACACTTTTGCATAATTGGATGCCGACGGGTTGAAATCCATCTTGAAAACAAATTCCCACGATGCCTCGGCAACAACATCCGAAGCGACTGACAGATACGATGTTCCCGTTACAGCCGGCGCCTGTAACCGAAGCCAGCCGTTTTCAACCTTGAAATGGTCGGTGTTTCCCTGCCATGTTGGATGGTTAGTGAAATCACCATCGGAAAAGTCATCGCTCCATTGGGCGAAAGTAACACAGTTAAAGGCGAAGAAGATGATAACACAGACCGACAGCCTCATAAAAAAGCAAACAACGTTTAACAATAAAATGCAAAGATAGGTATTTCGTTATCATTTTAATAAAAATTGTTAAATTTGTTTCTGCCATTAAACCTATTCGGTTTTAGAGGGTCAATATGTACAAATTCAGTATACACGGTATTTTTAATTTATTTTTTTAAATTTTAATTTTTTGAATCATGAAGACGAAAGTTTTAATGTCCATCACTATAGGAGTGATGATGAGTTTGGCGGTTAACGCTCAACCGCAAAGGATGCAGCCCTATTCGGGAAAAAGTCCGCAAGAAGTAAAACAAGTGGCACGCCCTGAAGGTTTTTCCATGCCATTTTTGAAGAATCTGGATGAAAAGCAACGTACAGAACTTCGGAAAATTGGCATGGAAGACGCAAGAGAAAGCCTCAAGACACGCAATTTGCTGAAGGAAAAGCATGCAAAACTTGAAGTGTTGCAAACGGCAGATAAGCCGGATATGAAGGAGATCAATAAAGTGATCGACGAGATTGTAGCCTTACAGGCACAAGAAATGAAAGCCAAGGCTGTCAACCGGCAAAAGATCAGGGGGTTACTCACTGATGAACAACGGGTGCTTTTCGATGCTCATGTTGCCAATCATGACAAGCAGCAACTTCAACGAAAAGCCCGCACTATGGCTGCGGAACGCTTCCGTGCACACAGAGGAGGAGAAATGCCACAAAGACGACCGAGCCGGTAACGGACAATTTGGATTGCTTTCTGTCGTTCGTCATTAGTTCTGTTTAAATGTACTCTCGAACGGCATCCGGTTGACAATCGACCGTCCCAGCGTCACCTGGTCGGCATATTCCAATTCATCGCCTATTGACAGACCTCGCGCCAACGTGGAGATCGTCACAGGAAAATGCTTGACCTTGCGATAGATATAGAAATTTGTAGTATCGCCTTCCATGGTGGTACTTAATGCCAAAATGATTTCCGACACCGTCCCGTCGGAAATCCTTTTTTCTAATAATTCAATGGTCAAATCAGCAGGACCGATACCGTCCATCGGTGAAATAACCCCGCCCAGCACGTGATAGACGCCCTGATACTGCATGGTGTTTTCGATGGACATCACGTCTCGCACGGTTTCGACCACGCACACGATCGAATGGTCGCGATGCGTATTGGAACAAATCTCGCACAGTTCGGTATCCGACAGGTTGTTACACTCTCTGCAATACATCACTTCGCTGCGCAACTGTATCACGGCTTGTCCGAACTGTTTGACTGATTCTTCGTCCTGTTTGAGGAGATGCAACGCCATGCGTAAAGCCGTTTTCTTACCGATTCCCGGCAATTTTGAAAACTCGCCTACAACATTTTCGAGAAGTTTGGATGAAAAAAGTTGATTCATGCGGCAAAGGTAATTCAAAGATTCAAAGATTCAACGATTTTGACGCACTCTACGGCTTCTTTTACATCGTGTACTCGTAAAATATCGGCGCCGCCTGCCAAAGCCAAAGTGTTTGCCACGGTTGTTCCGTTTAAGGCATGTTGGGCGTCTGTTTCAAGAAGTTTGTATATCATCGACTTGCGTGAAATGCCAACCATGACAGGTAATTCAAAAATTTTCAAATCTTTGAGATGGCGGAGAATTTCATAATTATGTTCCAGAGTTTTACCAAAACCAAATCCCGGATCGATGATGATGTCCGTCACGCCTATGCGATGCAAACGATGAACACATTCGGAAAAATAACCGATCATCTCCTCCATGAGATTTCCGTAAACCGGATTTTCCTGCATCGTAGCAGGCGTTCCCTGAATGTGCATCAGCACGTAGGGAACACGAAGCGCCGCAATGGTTTCGAACATGCGGTCGTCGAGCGTTCCTGCCGAAATGTCGTTGATGATGTCCACACTGTAATTTTCTACCATGCGTTTGGCAATTTCTGCGCGGCAGGTGTCCACCGATATAAGCGCTTCGGGAAAATGTTTTCTGATAGGAGCAAGCGCCCCATCCAATCTCTTCAATTCTTCGGTTGCATCGACTTCCGGCGCTCCCGGGCGTGTCGAAACAGCGCCAACGTCAATGATATCGCCGCCTTCGGTAATGATGGCTTCGCAACGTTTGAGCAAATCGGCTTCAGTTGGGTAATTGCCGCCATCGTAAAACGAATCGGGCGTCATATTAACGATACCCATCACCATCGGACGATTGATACAGACTAATCTGCCGTTACAATTTAGAGTTTTACGCATTTTCAAAAATTAAGTTATTTATTTGTTATCAAATCAATTGTAAAATCCAAAGCTTTTTCTGCTTCTATGTGATAGTCGGGTATTACCCCGTGAAGATTGTCGTCGGTAGTACCATAGCTATAAAACTTCTTGTTAGAAATCGAATATAAAATTCCCGAATTAGGAAGATTTTGTCTTAACAAATTGCCAAAACTAACAACCAGACCTCCTGTTTCTTCGCCGACAACTGTTCCCATTTTGAAATATTGAAATGCCCATGCGAAATCTGTGGCTGACGAAAAAGTACGGTGGCTAATCAACACGAAAACATTGCCCGTGTATCGTAAATTATTCTCTCGAAGTTCAATCAATTTTGGATTTTCATTTTGGATTTCAATTCCATTAGGATTTGTATATTTTACGTTAAAAAACATCTTATCATGTTGTTTTTGAATATCTGAATATTTTACAATCATCTTACCAAATTGATGAAATGGCACATGCGAAACATATTGAAATAGTTCATCGCCCAGTCCACTATTTCCGCCGCCGTTTTTCCGAAGGTCAATAATCAAGTTTTCGATATTTCCTTTTTGTAAGACATGAAAGGTAGAGTCCAAAAACACCTTAAATCTATTCATATCGTTAAATTGGTTGAATTCAATAATACCGATGTTTTTGTCAGGCAAAGTTCTGAAAGTATATTTATTGCGAGACATAGGATTGTTTTGTTGCGAAAGTTTTTCGCTTATTTCTTTGAATGAAATTCCGTTAACTTGTACAGAATGTTTTTTCTGATTAAATACATACTCAATATCAAAAACGTTGTCTCTGTACAAAATAGGCATCAGAAGAACAAAAAGACTTTCTACTTTATAAACTCTATAAAAATCTTTTTCGCCGCTTGCATAATTCATCATTTCCTGAACTATATCATTTTTTTGCCTGTTGTTGATGCTCGTTATTTGTGCGCCGATTGGGATTGTTTGAGTATAATCTTCTTGAACAAGGATTTCTTTGTCGGGATAAGTTACTTTTACATTAAAAGGAAAAAATGTAACAGTTTCCATAATGTCAGGACGATAGTAAGGAGGATAAACATCTGTATGTCCATCGCCAAGTTTTACAACCAATGGCGCCACTTGTTTATAAAAATATAAAATGTCCCCACTCGGTTCAAGTTGGGATTTTACCCTTTCAATATCTTTGTTCAACTGTTCTTTGGGGTAAACGGCATACATATCGGGGTGTACTTCTTCGATTGTCGAAAAAAGTACGTCCATATCCTGTATCATTTGTTCCTTCGAAAGACTTTTCGTTTGCCCGAAAGAAGTTACTGTGAACAAAAATAGAAGTATGCCAGCCATCAGGCTTTTCAAATTCGCCTTATTTTTAAAATGGTTTCTGGCTTCTATTACTCTGTCGAAATCACTGTATTGTACCATATTAAATTATTTGTGTTATTATTCACTTTTTTCGATTAGCTGTTTCAAATCTTCTTTTGTGGGCAAATAGAGTTTGTATTTCGACACGAACAGT
>Ga0209628_10002101_pt1 | contig 13345 bp, 10 predicted proteins | sample TergutCu122P4_FD_187285 | JGI IMG/M metagenome (GOLD analysis project Ga0209628, IMG submission 187285) | Cubitermes ugandensis P4 segment gut microbial communities from Kakamega Forest, Kenya - Cu122 P4 (SPAdes) (version 2) | ecosystem: Host-associated > Arthropoda: Insects > Digestive system...
AGTCCCGCCATATCGTAATTTATATGAAACTCTTCGACGATATCAGGCAATACCGCGCCTGCGGACAATACTTCAAGCCCTGTGACAAACAGCATAAAATACGCGCTTAAAAAAAACGGCCCGTGAGTTTTCGTCAAGTTTTTATGGCCCGTCATTGAATCCCCCCTTGATTAATATAAAATTTTTTGGTATAATCAAAATAAATCAAAATAAGAAAAAAATTTTCACAGATTTTCACAGAAACACAGAAAGGTTATCGGTTATTATTTATGAAAGCATATATTTCCGCAATATCTCTCCCGGGTTCCCCCATTATTCTTGAAAATCCCCTGCCTTATTTCAGAGACAGGAATTATGACAGAAAAATAAGCGGCGACGGTTCGCTTTTGCCCGAACATTTTGAAAACGCCGGCAAAAATCTGGCTTTCCGAGTGCTGCCCTATAAAATGCAGGATAATTATTACAGGAAACGCACGGTTTGCTCTTTGAAAACGGCAGTCCTCGAAAATGATCTGTTAATCGCGACGTTTCTGCCGGATTTCGGGGGAAAGCTTTATTCGCTCTATAACAAACGCGACAAAAGAGAACTGCTTTTTAAAAATCCCGTGATCCAGCCCGCAAATATCGCGTTACGAGACGCGTGGCTCTCCGGCGGGATCGAATGGAACATCGGCAGGACGGGCCACACATATCACACCTGCGCCCCCGTGTTTTTTCAAAAGTGCGAAGATATAAACGGCGAAGAATTTCTCAGAATGTTTGAATACGACCGTTGCGAAGGGCTCTGTTTCAGCATTGAGTTCAGACTGCCGCAAGGCAGCGGCGCCCTTTACGCGAGCGTGAAAATAACAAACAGCCGCGGCGAAGACGTCCCGATGTACTGGTGGACGAATATCGCCGTAAGAGAAACGGCGGACATGCGCGTTTTGTCCGCGACGGATCAGGTTATATTCGGAAATCCCGGCAAAGGTTTCGGATTCGGGAAAATGCCGTATCTCGAATCAGTCCCCGGCAAAGACGCCTCTTTCCCTTCTGTTTATCACTATGCAAACGAATATTTTTTCCAGACCCCCGACGATATAAAAAATCCGTGGGAAGCGGCGGTATATCCGTCCGAAAACTGGATTTTCGCGGAATATTCGACGTCTGAACTGAAATACCGGAAAATGTTTACGTGGGGGACCCATCAGGGCGGCAGGAAATGGCGCGACTTTTTATCGGATCCGGGCAAAGGCGATTACATCGAAATCCAGGCCGGATTGGCGCGGACCCAAATGCACGGATTGATCATGCCCGCAAACGCCGAATGGACTTTCACGCAGGCTTTCACAAGCATAAACGCCGACGCAAAATCAATATGCGAAATGGATTATCAAAAAGCGTCCGGTCATACCGGCGGTTTATTCAAGCGTGAAATCCCCGGATTCGCCCCCGAAAAAGAAAACCGCGCCGAATATATCTCATACGGTTCGGGCTGGGGCGCGTTGGAACAATACCGGAGAAAACTGCGCAATATCAAAAAACTGCCTCTCGATTTTCCCGAAAGCTCGATCAACGGCGGCGAACTCCCGTGGCTGAATCTTCTGATCAACGGCAATCTGCCCGATCATACGCCGTCTTTTATGATTGGTTCGGATGGTTCGGACTGGCGCGAAATGCTTGAAAAAGACAGCGTAAACGGCGGGAAAGAATCGCTTGTCCATCTCGGCGTGATGGATTATGAAGACGGCATGGACGAAAACGCCGTCGAAGCATGGGAAAAAAGCCTGCCCCACGCTCTCGCTTACAGAAATCTGAGCCTTGTCGAAATCAAAAACAATCATATCGATAAAGCAATTGAATTGATGCAAAAAGCCGTCGAATTAAACGATACGGATTCGTATAAGTCAGAATACGCGGCTTTGCTGCTCCAAACCGAAGAATATGAGAAATGCTGGCTGTTATTGCAGAATCTATCGGACGACGCCCCGGACAGGATGTGGATATACCGCGCCCGGTGCGCGTGGCATACGGGGCGTTACGCCGAGCTTGAAAAAATGTTTGGGCGCGAATATTCCTGCATCCGCGAAGGGGAACAGGTCCTGACTGACTTATGGTTTATGTGGGCCGATAAAACGGGGCGGGAAAACAAAACTGATCCGCCGCCCCATATCGATTTCCGTATGCACTAAAATTAAAAACAGTCAAAAATATAAAGATATTTAAAATTTAAATATTTATCCCGCTTCGATCGTATCCATAATTTTTTTGATCGCTTTTTCGCATTTCGCCTTGTTTTTATCGACGAAAGAAGCGATGTTTGTATCCTGCGTTTCCGCCATTTCGCAGATTCGCTGGGTAAACCCGTCGAAATTGAGCAAAGTCCCCGTGTCGTAATATAAATTGCCGAAAATATAATCGATCATGTCTTCGGATTCGTTGTCTCTTGCCGATTTGGTTTTCAGCAGGTTTTCGTAATATACGGGAATGACGGATTTTTCCCCTTCATATGAAAACGCTTCCAGAAACAGGCCCGTGTTTTCCATGTCGGCGTTTGTCGAGGGCACGCAGATAATATTCGCGCCCAGCCCGTAAACATTGGGCATATATTCTTTCTGGTTCAAATCATATTTGGGCAGCGGGACTATGCCGAAATCAAAATCATACTCGCGCAGGCCTACCACGTCGAGCGCCCAGCCGAGCCGGAACAGGGTCCTTTCCTGATTGAACGCGCTCCCGATCCTCCGGTTGTTTGAACTGTATGATTCGTCGAAAAGCGCGGTGAACACCGTCTGTATTTTATATAAATTCTCGCCCGCGTCTATCGTGATCTGCGGGTACCCGTTTGAATCCAGTTCTATCAGTTTCACCCCGCTGCTGTTTAACAGATTCCAGACCCTGTCGCGGTCATAATTTACGCCCCATATATCGTTTTCGGTCATTTTGCCGTCCCCGTCCAGATCGTGCGCGACCTGTTTTCCCATTTCCGCGAATTTGCCGAGCGTCCAGTCCCCGGTTTTTACAAGATCATAAGGCGAATCAAGCCCGTACCCTTTGATCATATTTTTATTAAAGCATACCAAAGCCGCCAGGCTGATTTCGACCGACGATATATTTCCGCTCACCCCGTAACGTTTTCCGCCGATCAGAAGCGCGTCGGAACATTTTTTTCTCCACCATGAATTGTCAAAATCTATATTCTGGAGTTCGCCGAGTTCAAGCAGGTAATTTTTCGTCAAAAGAGTTGTGAAATCGATCCCCCTCATCATCGCGGCGTCATATACATGATCGCCCGCCTGTACGGACTTCTGGACTTTTTTGACGTCGTCGCTGGGTTCGTAACTGCCCGCCGTCTGCACGATTTTGCAGTTATAAGTCTCTTCGATTCTTATCTTTCTGTCATACGCGGCGTCGTTCAACGGCTCGCCCATGTATTCTTCCGGGCAAATATCGTGGACTTCCATCGGCTCATAATCCCACCATCCGGCGGTAATGATCCTGAATTCTTTGCCGTTCATGTCCTGTACGGGAATGACCGGCGCGGGCGCCGCCGTTTCTTCCGCGGCAGGCGAATTGACGTCTGCCGGATTTTGGATTTCGGCTTCCGGTTTATTTGAATTTGAATTCCCGGCGCATGCAAACAAAATTGCCGCGCATGACAATATCAATAGATTCAATAGAATCAATAAAATCAATAAAGCAAACCCGAATTTTTTCATGAATAGAACCTCCTTTTCTCATGGCTAAAATTATTTATAATCAACTTTAATATTTAATATTAATATTTAGATTTAAATTCATCAGGATTGCAGTTTATCAAGCGTTTCAAGCATTTCTATCCTGACTTTATCGAATACGGCCGCGTCATTTTCCACGTCTTTGAAGCCGCGAAAGCATTTGCCGCACAGTTCGTCTGCGGCATTTTTGTCTTTTTCGGCTATGACTTTTAATATTTCGTATTCTTCCGCGCTTTCTCTCTGGGCTTCAAGCCGCATCGACATCCACGGTCCGCCTTCGCCCGGATAGACAAGATGCGTGTCTCCCGGCGGCAATATGCAGTGCGCGTCGGCGTTCGTGTGATTGGGCCAGTTGTTCGTAAACGGATCCTGATTGGGTTGGTATTGATTGAAAGCCCAGTGCAGATACCCTTTGAGATTATATTTATAATTGCCCCAGAATAAATATCGCGTCGCAAGCAGCGGGTAGTCCATAAATCTGTTTATATATCCGTCGCCTCTCGGCCCGCAGCAGACATAATGCCATATCTCGTCCCCGCCGGTACGAAATTCTTCGAATTTATCCCTGTTTCTCTCATACTCTGAGTTAAGCGGCACATATACGTCAAGACTGCCGTAAAACGGCCCGTACGACATAGCGTCCATCAGTTTTATCCCCGGCAGCAAATGGCGCACCATTCCGCACAAAGCCCTGTATTCAACGGCGTTTGCCTCGTTGGGTTCGTCGCTTATTCCGAAATAGACGTTATCCGTCCAGCCGTTTTTATTTAACAGCGCGCCGAATTCGCCCAAATACTGCGACAAAAACGCGTAAGCTTCATAAGTAAGGCAGGGGATGTCGCCGTTTACCAAAATCGTCGATTCATGCCAGCTTCGCCTGCCGCCTATATATGGCGCAAGAAAATATTTGAATCCAAAAGAAAGAGCGGTTTTGACATACTCCTCAAATTTTGAAAAATCAAAGGCATATTTGTTTTCGCCGGTTTTTGTAACCGTGACGCCGCCTGTGATCAGCATATTCTGGTGCATGCGCCTCATCATTTTATAATACTTCAAATCAAGTTTTATATGTTCGTCGGAATTCAATTCTGTTTTATGGTATTTCGCCGTGCAGCTCCGGTTGTAAAAATTGATGAATTTAAGCGTTTCTTCCGGCAATACGGCTTGATGCACCGTAAATTCAACCGGTATATCAAATTTGTCCGCCGTTTCGCCGCCGCATGATATTTTCAAAAAGCCTTTGTATAAACCGGGCGCAGAATCTTTCGGCACATACGCGCCGATATATAACGCCGCCGCGCCGTTCATGCCTTTTATTTCGGCTCCGAGCGGTTTCATGCAGTCGTATATATAAAACGGCCCGGTCCTGTTCGGGTAAAGCGGGGTAGGGTTTTGCGTTTCAAGTCCGGGTTCCCCTACGAAAATGGGGATCATTTCATACAATTCCGTTTCAAACCCGGATATATTTCCTGTCATTTCGCATGTGATTTTATTGACGTCGCCCACTCCGGTCAGCTGTATCTGCGCCGTCAGCCATCCCCCGCGGACGGCATGGCAGGCTATCGTCTGAGATGCCGTCGAATATTCTTTTATATCCGGATATAACCATTCGCTTGAACTTACGGCCGCGTATTTCATATTTTGTTTCATCCTCCCTTTAAATTTCCAATTTAATAAATTTAATATTAATTATGTTTTGCCTGTTTATCATTTCTATTATACCCAACAAAACGATAATTGTCAACAGCCAGTCAATTAAATTGATATGTTATTCCTGCACTGTATGGGTAGAATCTGTATCATAAACTTCAACGTTACGGCAGCGGAACCAAGTCAGGCGCATAAAAAACGTTTTTGCCCCGCGCGGATTTTTTACTTCGCGGGCGAAAATATATTTACAAATATACTTGAATGTGATATAATATAAAAACAATAAATTTACCATTAAGTAATCGCCAAGAAACACAAAATTAAATTGCGGAAAGGGGTAAATATATTTATGTACGAAATACCAAAAACAATGTCTGCGGTAATAAGCTACGGGCCGCACGACTCGCGTTATGAACAAGTCCCGGTCCCCCGCGCCAAAACGGGGGAAGTGTTGCTGAAAATAGAAGGCTGCGGGATTTGCGCGGGCGATATAAAAGCATATAAAGGCGGGGAAGTGTTCTGGGGGAACGCGACGACGGTCCCATATCTTGAAGCGCCCGCGATCGGGGGACATGAATTTATCGGGACAGTCGTTGAAATTGACGAAGAAACAAGCGTAAAAAGAAATCTGACGCTCGGCGACAGGGTAGCGGTTGAACAGATAGCTCCCTGCGGCAAATGCAGATATTGTGAAAGAGGGCAATATTCTTTATGTAAAAAACACGACGTGTTCGGATTCAAGAATTATCTGAACGGCGGTTTTGCGGAATACACTTTGCTCCCTGAAACGGCGCGGATTTATAAAATACCCAAAGATATGCCGCTGAAAGACGCCGTATTGATAGAGCCGTATGCGTGTTCATATCACGCCGTCGAGAGGGCGAAGATAACCGAAAATGATTTTCTTGTCATATCAGGCTGCGGGCCTTTGGGTTTGGGTATGATAACGGCGGCGAAATTAAAAAATCCCGCGAAACTGGTCGCGCTGGATTTATTTGACGAGAGATTAGAACGCGCAAAAGAATTCGGCGCGGATATCGTGATAAACCCAGGAAAGACAAACGCGGTCAACGAAATAACAGACATCACCGGCGGATACGGCTGCGATGTTTACATGGAGGCGACCGGGCATCCGTCGTCTGTGACGCAAGGCTTGGACGCTATCTGCAAAGGCGGGCGCTTTATCGAATTTTCTCTGTTTAACGAGCAGGTCACATGTAATTGGAGCGTTGTCGGCGACGGCAAAGAACTTGATATTTTCGGAGTAAGCCTCAGCCCTGATTGTTTCCCGCCCGTGATTGATAAAATAAACTCAGGCGAACTGAAAACAACGGGAATAGTCACGCACAATTTTAAACTAAAAGATTTCGCCGACGCTTTCGCGGTTTGCATGGACGGGCGAAACAGCGTGAAAGTCATGCTTGAACCGTAAATTTTTTGAAAGGACTACGCAAAATTATGAAAATTGGGATACTTACGTCAGATTTTAGAAATCATGGCGCGCTGCCCGCAGACGAATTGTTTGCTAAAATCAAAAATCACGGGTTTGAAGTCGCGCAGTTAAATTTATCCGCCGTCAAAGAAACGGAATTCACAAATACGGGGCAATTTGAACTACCCGCTAAAATCAGCGATGACGTTATCGGGATTATTAACGATGCGTCGCATAAATACGGCATACCTATAATAATATGCAACGGCACGTTTAACATGGCTCACCCCGACGCTTTTGTCCGCGACGAGGGAGTAAAACGGTTTGAATTATTTGCAGGCGTTGTAAAACAGCTCGGCTGCGGCATGATTTCACTGTGCAGCGGCACGCGCTGCGAGAATCATATGTGGACTTATCATGAAGATAACAATACTCCCGAAGCATGGAACGATATGATTGACGCTATGAAAAAAGTCACGGAAATCGCAGAAAAACATGATGTTATCGTATTAGTGGAAACCGAAGCGTCAAATATTATAAATACCCCTGAAAAAGCGCGGCAAATGATGGACGAAATAAATTCGCCTAAATTAAAGATGATAATGGACTGCGCCAATCTGTTTCATGCGGGTGAAGCGAAAAAAGAAAACGTTCACAGGATTGTCCGTCATGCTTTTGATGTGTTTGGCGGCGATATTATTATGGCCCACGGCAAGGATATATCAGAATCGGACGGAATAAATTTTTGTCCGACCGGAGAGGGTATTATTGATTTCAAACAATTCGGCGAACTGTTGAATAAGTATAATTATAAAGGCGATATGCTGCTGCACGGTATTTTTGACGAAAACAAAATGGCATACGGTATTGAAACAATAAAAAACTTTATACTCTGAAGAAGGTGATATTATGACCGGACAGGAAATATTAAAACAAGTTGACGAAGTTATACATGCCGGCGTTTACAAAGACACATGGGAGTCTCTGTGCGGTTATCCCGTGCCGAAATGGTACCGGGACGCCAAGTTCGGACTTTTTATACACTGGGGCGTGTATTCCGTTCCCGCTTACGACAACGAATGGTACCCGCGCCACATGTACGCGAAAGATTATCATGTAGGCAAACATCACGTTGAAAATTACGGACCCGTCGATCAATTCGGCTATAAAAATTTTATCCCCATGTTCAAAGGCGAAAAATTCGACCCCGGGAAATGGGTCGAACTGTTCGAGGAATCCGGCGCGAAATATATCATGCCCGTGGCTGAACATCATGACGGGTTTCAAATGTACGACAGCGATTTGTCGAAATGGAACGCGAAAAAAATGGGGCCATGCCGCGATATAATCGGCGAAATCAAAGAAGCCGTCAAAGGGAAAAATATTGCGTTCGCGCTTTCCAGCCACAGGGCGGAGCATTGCTGGTTTTTTAATTTTGCGGGACATTCGGGGCTTCCAAGCGATGTTGACGACCCCGAATATGAAGATTTTTACGGCAGGCAGGAAAACCCGTGGCCATTTGAAACACACGATATTTACGCTTCTCCCCCGTCGAAAGAGCATTGCGAGGACTGGCTGGCAAGATGCTGCGAAATAGTTGACAGGTATCAGCCGCTCGCGTTCTGGTTCGACTGGTGGATTCACAGCGTGGGATTTGAGCCGTATATCAAAAAATTCGCGGCGTATTATTATAACCGTTCAATCGAATGGGGCGCGGGGGTTGCGATAAACTATAAATATAATTCGTTTGCGAGAGGCGCGGCTGTCTATGACGTCGAACGCGGGCTGCTCAGCGGCATACAGCCTATGTTCTGGCAGACGGACACTTCGATTGCGCGCAATTCATGCACATGGACGCCGGCCAACGATTTCAAAGACCCGCTCAGTTTAGTGAATGATTTAATAGATACCGTCAGCAAAAACGGCTGTATGCTTTTGAATATCGGACCGAAAGCCGACGGAACGATATGCGACGAAGAAGTTCATGTTCTGCGTTCCATGGGCAAATGGCTGAAACAAAACGGCGAAGGCATTTACGGCGCGACTTTCTGGGACGTTTACGGCGAAGGCCCGACCGATGTTCCGAGCGGTTATTTCACGGACAATACGCCCGCAAAATACACAAGCGAAGATTTTCGTTTTACTTATAAAAACGGGGCGATATATGCGTTCTCCATGAAATTCCCCGCAGACGGGAAAGTGAAAATCAAGACGCTCAAAATAGAATCGCCGCGCCCGAATAATTTCGCCATAAAAAACATTTCGCTTGTGGGATATGATCATAAAGTTAAATTTAAACAGGACGGCGAAGCTCTCCATATAGAAGTCGAAGGGAAAATCGAAACCGACTATCCCGTATGCCTGAAAATAACCAGAACCTGATAAAATTTGATAAAAGTCGCGGGTAATACCCCGACACTTGCGGGTATTTGTCCGGGATATTGATATATTGATATTTTATTGCTTTTATCAATAATTCGCTCATGATTTTATCCTCATTTTATATTAATACTCCGTTCTGGCAATCGTTTCTTCCTGCAGTTCGGGCGGCAAATCAATAAACCGCGCGCTGTATCCGCCGATTCTAACCATTAAATGCGAATATTTTTCCGGCTCTTTTACTGCGGCGAGAAGTTCTTCCCTGCCCGCCACCGATACGCACAAATAATTCCCGCCGTTTTTGAAAAATGTCCGAATTAACGCTTCAATTTGCGTGCGGTTGTTTTTCGCCATTGCCGGGCTGAGTTTCAAGTGATTCACATGCCCCGCGCTCGGTTCGGGCTTTATTTTCGCCATCGAGTTAAGCAGCGCGGTCACGCCGGATTTATCGCGCCCCGCCAACGGATTGTTCGAATTGCCGACAGGTTCCCCGGCTTTTCGTCCGTCGGGCGTCGCGCAGATAAATTTACCCAAGTGAACATACGCGTCGACGCTTATATGGCTGGGCAGGCAGAAATCAACCCCGCGCTTCTGCGCCATAGCCGCCGTTTTATTCGCGATCATAGATATAACGCGTTTCGCCATATCGTCCGCGCCGCCGTCGTCGTTGCCGAATTTGGGTATGTTCATCATCATTCTGCGTTCTGTTTCGTATCCCTCAAAATTTGCCCGCAGCGCTTCCGCCATTCTTTCAGCCGTCATTTTACGCTCGTCGAAAATCAATTTTTTTATGGCGTATAAACTGTCGGCGACTGTCATCATCGTGTGCGATTCGACGATATAACCGCAGTATTTCGCGCCGCCTATTATGCCTGTGCCTTTTTCGATACAGCCGTCCGTCAGTGCGGACGCGAAAAGATTATGCGAGCGCGTCCGCACGGCTTTATAGACATGACCCATTCCGGCAGTGACAATATCCAATATATTATCAACTTGTTTTTCAAAAGCCGCCCATAAATCGTCAAACGACGCGTAATCTTCAAGCCGCCCTGTCTGCAATAACATACGCTTGCCAGTAAACGGGTCGATTCCGTTGTTCAGCGTCAATTCAAACACTTTTGTGTAACTTATCGAACCGCTCGGGGTCGCAATACTTTTGTGGTCGATATTATATTCGCCGCAGTTTGACATGATATACTGCTCAGCGTCTTCTTTTGATACGTTAAAAGATTTTTCAACGCACGGGACGCTTACGTCGTCGTTATACAGCAGCGGGAAATCACAGCCGTCGAATATACAGTCCATAGCCGCGTCATACACCCGTTTATTCATGCCCGTGTAACATCTTAAACTCAGCGACGGGCTTAAACTTCTTGTGTCTCTTTGTATTTTTAAGGCGGTAAGCGCAAACATGTCCGCGTTTTTTTCGTTTCTTCTGCCCGTTCCGCCTATGATTACCCTGTTGTTGTTCCCCCAGAACGCCTGCCGGATAATCACGAAAAGACCGGATATTATTTCATAAGCCTGACTTTCGTCGATATACCCGCTTTCTAAGTCACGCGCCAAAAAATCGCCTAAATATATATCCATTCTGCCGAAATTGTCAATCTGCGCCAGATGCGCGTACAGCCAGAAAAGGCTTATCGCTTCTGTCAAATGTTCAGGCTTTTTCCCCGACGCGACGGCGCGCAAATCTTTCGATATGCGGGTCAGCAACATGTTTTCTGCTTGTTCGGCGTAATATATGCAGCATTCGCGCAGCAGTTCCATCATATCGAGCATAGCCGTGCAAAAATTTCTGACGCTTTGGTTTTCCGCTCCTGACATGCGCTCCGCGACAATTTCTATCATTCCGTTTATGCCGTTTTGTAGCAATGTGTCAAAATCGAGATTTATCTCCGCGAACCGGTACATATAATTTGCCGCGAAACATATTTCCTGCCATGGATAGCCGTATCCGGGATTAAGCAGGGCGTTTGCTATTTCTTCGGGGATATTTTCTTTTCCGTTATACACAGGGTCAATCCGGGCGGCAAAGTCCATAGTAGTACGGTTTTCCCAGAAGTCAACAATCTCTCTGCCTTCGTTTATGAGATTTTCCGGTACATCGCCGCGTTTCACAGCCTGCTCAAATTCGTGCCGGTTGCATAAATATCCTATTTCGCCTGTGCCTAAACTGATTTTATATCCGGCAAACAGCCACTCCGGTCTGCCCGCGAACATATCGCCGTGCTGTATATCGCCTAATGCCGCAGGGAACTGCGCCCGCAGACACGCCGCCTCGCGCAGGGCTATATCGTCATGTTCGTGTGTTTTAAACGCTTCCGTAAACGCTTTCGCGATTTTTATTCTTTTTTCCCAAATTGGGTTTGACATACTTATCACCTTTTATTTATAAATTCGTCTTTTTCAAATAACTTTATCATTACTCTCCCATAATATAAATCAATAAGTTAATCGTTTAACCTATTATATCATATTTTTATATATTTGTCAATACATTCTATAAATTCTTTCTATCGGCTCTGTAAGAACATACTGTCAAGTCCGCAAAAGCGTACTTTTCCGAATAAAAATCCACAATACCAATTATACCCAATAAATAAACTAAAACCCACGCCAATCCCGCCTTATCTACGGTTTTTACGTGGGTTCCATGCAGAATCCGGCTGTGGAGTATAAAGAATGGGTTCACGCTGGGGTATTCCAAACCAAGCCGCGTGAAAACCATGTTGCGATGAATGGGGTGACGGCGCGAAAAGACGAGCCGTTTCAGTTGCTTGGAGCTGACGGTAATTTATACAACCCGATGTACCCGCGGGACAGTAATTTGCCGCCGGAAGAAAGTATAAACTGCCATTGTATGCACAGGGGCGCGGTAAACGAAAATGTTCTCGGCTTGCCGTTGGAAGAACGCGAGCGACTTCAAAATGAAGCGATTGCCGCAGATAATGAAATATTTACGCAGGGAAACGAAATAAATGGCGAAAATATCTTGACAAATCCTCAAAAATATGATATACTAGAAGTAGGAAGTATAAAATCCAATGGCGAAATAGGAGATACGGACGGTATGACAGAAATCACGGATATAAAACCTATTGACTTCAACGATGAAGCGGCTATAATGAAAGAAATAAATGATTTTGCGGAAAAATACGCTTATGCCGACGTTGAACATGCGCTTGAAATATCGCCGAATGGGAATATATATAACCTAATTGGAATAAAGGGTTATGTGGGTTCTGAAATCATTGGGAAAGAAGCTATGGAAGGCGTTATAAGCATACACAATCACGTTGTGAGAATTGGAAAAAACAAAGGCGATACGTTTAGTATTGACGATTTAACATATGCAGTCAGAAATAATACAGGAAAACAATATCTGGTTTCGGGCGAACGGCGAAATGCATTTGAATTTGTAAAAATGTATTCCGAACAAGATATTATAAACGCATGGACGGTTTCGCAGAGCCAAATATGGGAAAAACATTTGTCAAATAATACATCGCCAATATTTATAGACGAAGAAATATTATTAAATTTAATTATAGAGGGGTTTAAGTTTTATGAAAACTTTTGAAAGTGAATTTGCTGAATTGGCAAATTGGATTAGAAAAAAAATCACGGATTACCAAGAAGAAATAAAAAAAAGCAGCAACAGAGAACCTAAAGGGCATGATTCTGAATTAACTTATAGTCATTCACAAGACGTTGAAGAATACAACAGAAGATTAATCGAGTTAAAGAAAAAATACGGCAAAGATACCGATTCTATCAGCACAATGACGCAAGAATCGAATTTATCGAAGGCGAAAAAAGTCCACGCATAAATAACAACAGAATAACAGGCTCAACGCATATATAACTGGCCATAAGTCAGTTGTGCGTTGGGCTTTTTATATGCCTAAACTAAGCAAAACTCAGTTATTAATCAAATTCGTAGAGAAAGGAGGTAAAAAACCTTGAATATAAAAAAAGCAATCGAAATAAGCGACGCGAAAATAAGTTTTGTATCCCTCGTCGATAAAGCCGCCAACCAGCGGCAATTTTTAATCACGAAAGCGGACGGCGGGCAGGCGAATTTCTCCACGCTGGGCAAAATCCTCAAAGTGGACGACGCCACGCACTATATATGCAAATGACAACGGTAAACATTTTTTCGTAT
>Ga0209628_10002102_pt1 | contig 13341 bp, 5 predicted proteins | sample TergutCu122P4_FD_187285 | JGI IMG/M metagenome (GOLD analysis project Ga0209628, IMG submission 187285) | Cubitermes ugandensis P4 segment gut microbial communities from Kakamega Forest, Kenya - Cu122 P4 (SPAdes) (version 2) | ecosystem: Host-associated > Arthropoda: Insects > Digestive system >...
GCCACGCACGCCCCAGCCACGCCCCAGCCCGCCCCGCCGCGCGCGGCAAGCCGTACAAGACGGCGCGGTGAGGTGGGGTTTTTCAGTTTGCTGACTACAGTTTTAATAGCGGTATGCCAGTTTGTTGTATGATCTTTAGGTATAAAAGTATCTAAAAATCATACAAATAGCCGAGAGTCAGCTATAAAATATGTAGATCATCTTGGGCATGAATCAGTGTTTGCCACCGCTTATTGCGATGCCTTCAGCACTTGCTCTAACTGGTCAACCAGTTGTTTGGCGCGGCGAACCTCTTCTTCGTAGAGTGGCGTGGCGTTTCCATGGGATGCCGGATTCAGTACGCGCTCGGTCATTTCAAGGACGTGGTCAACGGCATCCACTGCCTCCATTTTGCTCCAGCCATCATCCTTCAATACATTGCGAAGATCCTTGCGTTTTGACTTCAGTTTCCCCTTGTCAGCAGGCTGTAACGTGGGATTATTGTCCAAGTCCGTATTGTCAGACGAAAGCAAAAGCTCACGGTGCTCCCTGGGTGTTCCTGTAAGCACTCTCTTGTACAGCGTAGCAGGGATATTTCCAAGTAGTTTATTTTTTGCCGCGCGCAGATTTTCAGTCAATGTATAAAACTCGCTCGGTGGCAATGCTTTTCCGTCCGCCCATTCCCGATAGCGTTTCGCAGTGTCCTCCGCAGCCTTGCGCAAGAACATTGCGGCCTCTTCGACGTCATGACCGTTGAGGTAGTCCTCGGCTTTCTCTAGAGCGCTTTTCTCGTTCTTAGCTTCGATGTTTTGCGCTGCGTTGCCCTGCAGAAACATAAAGCGCCAATCGGCATGATTGCTGCCAATGCGGCGACGAAATTCGCGGAAGAAGCCAAGATCGTGCGTGAGGATAATTTTCTGGTAACCGGCGAAGGTTTCAGACAGCAGGATGTCCACCACCTTCATGCGGTTGCTCATGTCCAGACTCACCAGCAAGTCATCGAGCACAAGGAGTTTGAGGTCGGACTCATGAAGGTTGACTAGCGAGGCGGCGAAGCGGACAGACAGCGCCAGTTGAGTCAGCTTGGCCTCGTTTAGAAAGCTTTGTGGTTTTGCAACAGTCGTGTCGCCAAGCTGCACACCAAATTCGATCACCGGCCGGATGAACTCGAAATCATGTTGGTTTGAACCAGTAGCCATCGGTGGTGTGCTGACAGCCAGCTTTAATGCGACTTTGGCGAGGTCGTCGGCGGCGAAATGGGTATCGTAAAAACGCTGCGCTTCTTCACTGATTGCGTCTACAACTGTTGCAATGACTCCAGCAAAGCTATTTGTGTTCAGGCGAAAGCGCCTATAGGCATCGGTTCCTGCTGTTCCCTGCTGTCGCAACGGGTTCGGGTTTCCCGATTTGATTCTTTTCCACATGTCATAAGGCGACTGTCCGCCAGTGCTCACGCAGAATGGCAGTATCTCCTTCTCGAACAGTGGCCAGAGGTCGAATTTTTCCGAGTTGCGAAAGTGTGAGAAACCGAAGAAGAAACGGTAGGTGATGAAATCGCTGGCCAGGTCACCTTTCAGGATGACAGGTTGGTTGAATGTGCCGTGGTCGGTTTGGCTGATGCGGTAGGTGGTGTCGTTACGGGTTGCCGTGTCGCGCAGGGTCAGTGCAATTTCGCCGGGCTTTGGGTTAGCCTCTTTTCGCTCATGAAGGTTGAGCAGGTTCTGCGTGTCATCAGCATCGAAGTATTTTGCAATGCCGTTCTTGGGCTTGCGCGCGCTCTGAAGAAAGGTGTAGAGCGCCCAATACAGCGAGGATTTTCCTGAGCCATTGGCACCATAGACCAGCAGATGACGGCCTTCCAGATGAAGCTGGAATTCCCGAAATGCCTTGAAGTTAGTGATCGAAATGTGATGCAGGAGCGATTTCACAATGGTTCCTTATCGATCTACGCCAGACAAAATTCTCCAAACATCACGGTATTCTGTCGCGGAAAGCGGAGAATTTTCTGGCCTTGCCCGATTCCACACTGAAATATCTGCAGAAGCAATGAAGTCCCGCACTGCATGGACCGATATTTTTTGTGACAACTTACCAACAGCCTGACGGTAGCTTTCTCCCATCGTTTCAGCGATGGAGCGAGGAACGCCATTCATCCGCATCAACACACCTTCTTCTGTCTTGACGCCGTGATAAATCATGGCTGGAAGCAGGTTGATATGGCGCTTTTGTTCATCAGACAATTTCTCAAAATCAATACCAGACAGCCGGCTCAATGCGGATAGTCCCCAAGTGCCATTGTTGATGAGGTTGCGATAAACAGCTTTGCACGCCTCCGTAATGGCGTGGGTTTGATCTTGTGCCGCCCTGAAATAAGACTTTGCGATATCCTGAATGCTCTTGCCATCCACCCAGTCACGAGTAATAGCAGCCAATTGCTGGTGCTCTATCCCATTTTTTGTTATGTCTTCAAGATTCTTGGCTAGCTGGGGAATTTTCAGCATGATGCCGTAAAAGTCAGACATGCCAGACGTGTTGCCAAATAATCTGTCCGACGAAAAATCTTCTGTTGTCAGATCGCGATTCAACTCACGTATGCCATGCAAGGCTCTTCCAACACCTTCAAACGAAAAGCCTGTGCTGTCTGCGCGAGCAACTTGCCCAGGATTGTCTGCAATCTTGCGAGCGTAAAGTTTAGTTGCTTCAATCAATTTTTGCGCCCGCGTCCGGCCTTCGGCTGATTCTTGCAAGACCCGATAACCATAGGTGTTGCGAAGCGAGTTTTCCACATTGGCAATCACACGATCCAGATTGCCGATTTCGTGAACCAAGTGATTTACATAACAGCGGTAATCTTCCCACTGCTCGGCATGGATCACACCCAACAACGCATCACTATCGCTGGCCTGATCCAGTGTAGCCACAACACTGACTAGTTGGGAGACAAGTTCCCCAGCAGCATCGCGGACGTATTGCCGAATCTCATTGGCGCGGTTGGCATCAGCAATGCCGACCACGCCCACACTGTCTTGATTCATGCGTCCAGCACGTCCGGCCAAATTCCAGAACTCCCGTTTCTTGAATGGGACGCCATACGGATACTTGGTGGTTGCCAGAAACACCGACGAAACCGGGAAGTTGATTCCCTGTGCCAATGTAGTTGTCGCGCACAGAACCTTGATGTCGCCTTCCTCGGTCAACCATTCGATGAATGAGCGAACTTCGTCAGAAAGACCTGCATGGTGTACGCCCACGCCATGAGAAAGCATTTCGATCAACTCGAACTGTGGGCTGATCTCTGCCGCAAGAAAACGTTGAACAAGCTGAACCCGTTCGGGCGTTGGATCAACGCTTGGCAGCGCTTTAACCACCTCGCGCGCCATGCTCCATGTCGTACCCGGATCGCTTCCCACTGCGATGCTGGTTCCGCGAGATGAGAAAACGGTTGCCATCGCGGCTGCTTGCAAGTTGAAACCGCTTTGATCTCCATTCGCTTTGAGAAACTTCGACTTAGCAATATCCAAAGGCTTGATACCGCCAACCGGATACGTGCCTTCCAAATGAATCGTTTTGCGCGTGGTCAGCAGAGACTCAAACTCCAACTGCCATCCGGCCCGTACCGAGGCGTCCGCCTTGGCACGGAACATGCCCACCAACTGCTCATTGGGCCGCCAAGGGCTGGTACCAACACTGATGGAACGCCCGGCCCCCGGATCGTTTGCCAGCCAGCGCGCTAGCGCATCGGCACGTTCAACGAATGGCATCAGCAACAGAAAGTTGGTACCGACGCATTCCTGCTTGACGGTGGCAAGCAGCAGTTCAATACGCAGACCGCGTGTTTCGCTCTCCATGTTGTGCGCCTCGTCCATCACCATCAGCGATAGCGGCCGACTCACCTTTTTGTTGCGAATAACCAATTGCAGCTTTTCCGGCGTCACGACTAGTACATCGAAAGCTCTGGCCTCGCCAGTCTCAGTTGAAGAGAGCAAGGTTTCTTCGATGGCGTCGATTTCCACTGCACCGGTAAGCTGCTCTACGCGTACACCAATCGGGCTGAAATCGCGGCGCAGTCGCCGGGTGATCTGGTTGCCCAGCGCTTTGGTTGGCACTACATAGGCTACCCAGCCTCCCTGTTCGGCAAACTGGTTCAATGCCTGAAGGATGCGGAACTGTGCGAGCAGCGTTTTTCCACCCGAGGTTGGCAGATCAATGACCACCGCAGTGGCCGCCGCGTCCAGCAGCCCCTGCTCCTGAAGTGCAGCCCGTTGCGGCGGCAGCAACTCGAACATCGCCTGATGTTTCGTCACGGAGCCAACGAAACGAGTCACCCTGGAATTGATCGAATGCGCCACCCACCACAGGGAGCCTGCAACCATCTGGCGCGAACTGGCGTGAAGCCAGCGCATGAGAATTTCCAGCGAGGCATCACCGCAAACCGTGGCGGCATCCGTGGCAGCCTCAAAGTGCTTGTCAAGCAGGGTATGCACACCACGAGGCTCGCCTTGGAGAACGTAGCGAGCCAGCACCTCTGTTGCCTTGGCCCAGTGATAAAGCGCAATCAAGCGCAGCGCCATTGCCCTATCCTCGGCATTTGAACCGCTATTCAGCGAGGATTTTTCATACCCGCGCTGATCCTCCCTCAACCCGGCAACGATTTCCCGAATTCGGTCGAGATCGTCCCAGCCATTTTTGCGGAGCAACCGCACCCAGCAATCGAACAAACGGTACAGCAAACGCAAATGCCAAGGCTGATTGGCGACCGATGGCACAGCAATGGCAGTCTTGTTATCCGTGAACCAGCGGCGAATATCCGACCAGCGATTCCCACAGTAGGCCAGACTCGCCAAGTGCAGTACGTGAAAAATCCTTTCCTCTGGCGCCACAGGGATGGACATCAAACGACTGAACCCAAATGACTGCCAAGCGCCCGCGATACATTGCAGGCGCAAATCATCCTGTTCAGGGGATTGATTCAAGAATGCAGGCAACCCTTCGATGGCTGCCATTTCGTAAGCCAGCGCCATACGCTTCAATAAATCTTCCGTGTAGGCAGAATCGTCGATTGCCAAATGCAACTGCCGCCCCACTGCCCTCTGCACCAGGTTGGCTTGTGCCAAGCTACTGGCACGCTGGCGCTCATCAGCAGAAATGGCAGCAACCGCCCAGTACAATTCGAGGCGTTCTAGCGTCTCTTGCTTCAGACTCATGCTGTGCCCTCCTCACGATGGCGTGACTCGACAACTTTGGCCGAAAGCGTAGCGATACTTCCGGGAGGCAGATAAATCGCTATCAGGCCAATGGTCATGGCGTCCGGGCAACCCGTCGCAAGCGTATCAACCCGCACGCGCAAATCGTCTTCATGCGGCGGCACATCCCGCACCAGAACACCAAACAGGCGGACTTCGTGCGTGTTTTTGAGATAGATGGACGCCGCTGCCTGATAACGACTACGCCATGCCGCCGCGCTTGCCCGGTGGCCCAGATAGCGCACCAAGTCATCGCGCACTTCACGGCGATTGCGCAAGTCTTCCATCTGCTGCTTCAACCCATGTCGGCCATAGACTGCGCCCGGCGGGTAACTGGCATGGGACGATGTTTTGACTTCGCCAAACACAAAGCGCTCGCGCCCCATATCATTTTGAAAGCCGACAAGATCAGCCCCTGGCAGGCTGGAACCGCGTTTGCGCTCATCCCGTCCGTCCGGCCACGGGAAGAAGCCGTCGTTGTTTACGCTCAAATGATGCTCGGCCAACACTTCACCAACGCGCCAATCTTCAGGCGCAGGCGCATCGGTCAGCAGCTTCCCCAGATTCTCTCTGGAAAACTCTGTATCGGCCAAGCCATCGAGCAAATCGCCAAGATCCCGAACGCCTGCATCATCAAAAACTAGAGCAGCCACTGGTCCGGCAAGTTGCTGTTCCAGTTGCCTAGCAGACAGTCCTAACCCAACTCCCGTCACGGGGGGCTTCCCAAGCTGATAGTGCGAAGCATGGCTTGGCGGTTTCGTCATACTGTCCCCTCACGCTGGATGACGGCCAGCAAATCCGGGCTGTCGGCGGGGATGCGGAGAAGACGGTTGCGGATTTTGGAGGTGGGGGCGTTCAGCGTGTGATAAAGCTGGGTGATGAAATCGCGCTGCTGCGCTTCGGGGGCATTGGGTTTGTAGGCGGCAAGGTGTGGGGCGAGATCGTCGAGGAATAGCAAGTCGCGCTCGGCCATGTGGTCACGGAAATACAGTTCCAAGACGCAAGCGTCCATAAGGGTGTCAAAAAAGACCACTGTAACTTCTTCGCCCAAGCGCATGGCCACCAGCAAGCAATCCACCAGCGCGGTGAGCACAGCTTCGGCTTGAGGCGGGATTGTGGCTGGGAACGGCAATGCTTCGAGTTCGTAGCCGCCCACATGGTTATTGGTGGATGTTTTGCGGAAGCACCAGTCCATCAGCCGCGAGTTCAATACCGCCAACACCGCTTTTGATCGCGCCTGTTGGCGCAAGATGATTTTCTGTACAGTGTCGCCAAACAAGAAGTTCTCGTCCGGCTTGTCAATCAAGGTAAAGATAAGCCGTCGTGGATCAACCGTGCCGGTGATTTCCTGACACACCAAGAGCTTGTTTTCCCCGTTGCGCTTTGCCTTGTCTGGAAAATATCCGGCCTTTACCCAGTCGGTCACGCTGTCATCCACGCTGAAGCGGTGAATGTTTCTACCACGATAGAGTTTGATGGGAGAGACCTTTTGTGAAAATGAGTCGGCATTGGTTCCAAGATTCAAGTCGCCTTTTTCAATGCTCGTTATCAAGGTTTTAAGTTTGACTGTATTCGTGAATAGTTGGCGATAGATGGCGAACTCACCAGGCTTGAACAGCGGAAACTCGTAACTGCCTGCGCGAAAACGGACAAGGTCGCTTTGCCGGACGGGTTCAAAGGCCAACGATGCAATGGTAGTGACATCGTTGTTGCACGAAATAAAAAATTCGTTGTCAGGCGCAGGCGTGTTCTGGAACAGACAAATGCAAGTGCCTTGCAAAACGCTCTCGAATACCTGCCCGGCTTTAGTCGGCGCAATCTTTGGGAACTCCAAAATCTGACCGATTTTTGTTTGAGTCAGCAGCATTTCGCGGGTGCGGGCTGAACTCAAATCCGCCATCAGTGAGCTTTGCACAATCAGGCAGGCGATGCCACCAGGTTGAGCAAGGTTGCGGGCAGCTTCGAGAAAAACCTTGTAGAGATTTTGCTTGCCAACATCCTTGCCTTCTGACCACGGGAATTGCTTCGTGGAGAAAACGCCTTTCTTGACCTGCACATATGGCGGGTTGCCGATGACCACGGAAAAACCATCCGCCAATGAGCGTCCGAACATCCAATGCGCGTCGAAAAAATCTGCGCTGGCTTGCGGGTCAAAAGGATTCCAGTTGGCAATGCGCTTGGCTTTGTCGGATGAGCCAAGGCTTTCCGCCAGCACCTTACCCAGTTCTTCCCGCAATGCCTTGATCTTGTTTTGCAGCGCGAGCTTGTGGTTACGCCTTTGCACAGCAAAGTGCCCGTGATAAAGGTTTTCGATTTCGGTTTCGATTTGATGAACCCGAGGCGGAACCAATGCCAACTGTGTTGGTAGTCCAACGAGCGTGTTGGCGGCAACAAATTTTGTTTCTAGATTCGGCAGCGGACGGATGCCGTGGTTGTCTTTTTTGCTGCGGTTGGTGCGTTGGTCGCAGACCAAAGAGATGAAAAAACGCAGCTTGGAAATCTGGATGGCGATGGGTTGAATATCCACGCCATAGAGACAGTTTTCAATCAGATAGAGCTTGCGCCCGTAGTCGTCCTCGTTGTCGGCAAAGTCGCGTTCAATGGCTGCGATGGCTGCGTCTCGGGCAGAAATATCTGGAATTTTTGTGGCGGCATCAATCTGGAGTTGCTTCCAGCGCGCGTTGTCGTGGTCGAGCTTGTGGATGATGTAAACCAGTTTGTGCAGCATCCCCATCGGGAACGCGCCGGAGCCGCAAGCCGGGTCCAGAATTTTGCAGGTATGAATGGCATCCAGCAGCGTGGCAACTTCTTTCTCATTGAAAGGGTGCGCCCGCTCGGTGTAGGTGAACAAGAGATCAAGGCCGGTCTTTGCGTCCTGTTCGCTCATGCCCACCTTGGTTAGCGTGCCAGTCAGGTGTGCTTTGAGCGATTCGTCCACCATGTATTCGACGATGGGGCGCGGGGTGTAGAAGGAGCCGGTCTGCTTGCGGGCAGTGGTCTTGGTTTCTTCGTTGTAGCTGGCCAGCAGGTTCTCGAACACTTTGCCCAGCAGTTCAGGGTCAAGCGCGATTTCCTGATCCACCGGCGTGTTTTCGACGATGGTGAATTTGTAGGCGTTCAGGATGTGGAGAAGGCCGCGCACTTTCTCTTTCTTGCGCCTTGTGTCGCCGTAAGCACCTGAAAGGTCTTCCTCATGCTCGGTACAGAAGAAGAGGTGGTTGGGGATGGTGGGGCGCTTTTTCTTGTTGCGCGAGAAGCCATCGAGATAGAGCTTTTTTCCAGTGCCGTCTTCGATGCGGTCGAGGCACTCGAACAGGCCGCCATTGAGAAAGGGAACATCTGCAAAGTGTTCCAGCGCAGTGACCGGGTCGCGGAAGTGGTCTTCGTAGCGGTAAAGCGTGTCCACGCCATAGGTGGCGCGGTTTTTCTGGAAGCCTTCGTCCTTGGCGAAGGCACGGAAGGGCTGCCCATTTTTGTCCTTGCCCATGCGTTGGTTAAGCGTGGCGAAGAACAGGTTTTGCAGGATGGCCTCGTTGTAGGTGGAGGTGTTGGGCGACAGGTCTTTGAGTATCTGCTTCAAGTCGGTCTCGGCAAAGAGCTTATCGGGAACCAGCCCTTTCTCTTTCAGGAACCAGCAGAAGATGAGGCGCGTGAGCAAACGGATAAGGCCCGTGGCGCGACGCTTTTCGTCATCCTTTTCGATGTCGGCGGGGAAATCAACTTGTGGTAGTGCCCAGAAATACCAGTTGGCGAGTTCTCGGTAGAAACGCTTGTTGAGCAGTTCGACATTGAAGACTTCTTCCCAGGCGGCGTGAAGCTGGTCGAAGTTCTGGATGATGCGCCGCCCTTCAGTGAGTTCGGCCAGTGAGAACGAGGCCAGGATGTCGAGATGGCCCGGATGCGGTTTTTCGATGGTGATGTTCTGGATCAGCGTGACTTTGCCCAGCACGTCCTTGCTTTCATCGCGCTTGTTCAGGCGACGGTTGATGACGGCAATGGATATCCGTCCGCCAATCTTGAACAGCACCATGACCGGCATGGGAAAGATGCGGTTGATTTGGCGGGCAATGCCTGCGAGTTTGCCGCGTGCGTAGTCGCCTTCAGCGAGTTCGATGGCGATGAAGACGTAGGACTGGAGCAAGGATGTTTTGATGGACGCATCCTTGAACAACGCGACGCTGCGAGAAAGTTCTTCGTCGGTAAGCTGGAGCAGCAATTCGACGGATTGCCAGTTGCCCACGAGTGCAGCCGGATGCTCCAGCCTGGATTCAACATCGAACTGTTGACGAAAGTCGGCAACCGAGGTTGTTTCCACGGTGCGATCCGATTGATAGCCCAACTCGGCAAACAGGGAAAGCGCCGCTTGGCGCAGGGGAATGTTGGTGAACGCCTGGATGCGTTGACTGATTGCCTGTTTGCGTTCGATGTTATTGCTCATGCTTGATGACTAGCCAAGTAATAAGGTCAAAGTCGGTTGTGGCCTTGATGGTACTTTGGTTGTTCAGCAGCTTGCCGCCACGGCCTGAGAACAGGTTGCCCGCGTTCTTTCGTCCAAACTGCGCGGCAATGGCGGCCACGGCTTTGTCGAGCAGGGCGCTGTAGCGGCTCATGTTCTGTCCGTGGTCGGTTTCCTGATCGAACAGTTTGCATAGCTTGGCGTAAGGTTCGGTTTGTCCTTGGCAGACGGCGCGGAAAATTTCCAGCACTTGCTTGGGCACGGTGAAGTTGTAGCGCACCTCGCCATCGTCACGGATGTAGACGAGGAAGTAGGGTTGCAACGGGTTCACCGCCTCATTGGCTGCGGCTTCGATGCGCTGTTTCAGGCAGTAGATGAGGCCGGGTTTGATGGTGCTGTGTTCCGCATGCGGCGGGACCACGGCGTAAAGGCCGAAGGGAGCTTCTTCGAGTTTTTCCTTGTTGGCTTCGATGTAGGTGGCAAGCTCCATGCGGAAGTCGTCCAGCGTGAATTCGTTGAGTGCGACGGATTCGTTGAAGTCTTCCAAGTCCAACACTTCGTCCTTGAGCCGGAGCAGTTGCTTGTCGCGGTAGCGCAGGTCTTGTGTGATGAGGTCTTCCAGGTCTTCAGCTTGCAGGATGTTGTCTTCCGCCGTGGCGGCGATATCAACCAGAGCCATGCGCGCTTCAACGCGATTTTTGAGGTTGATGTATTTGTTGAGATCGGGCGTCGGCCAGAAGTTGACAAGCTGGATAGTCTGATTGTGGCTGCCGATGCGATCAATGCGGCCAAAACGCTGGATGATGCGCACCGGATTCCAGTGGATGTCGTAGTTGATGAGGTAGTCGCAGTCTTGCAGGTTCTGGCCTTCGGAGATGCAGTCGGTGGCAATCAGGATATCGATCTCTTCGTCCTGCGGCATGGATCGCATCTTGGCGCGTTGTTTGGCACGCGGAGCGAAATTGGTGAGGATGCGGGGGAACTCGGCTTGACCCAAGGTCGTGCGGTTGGGGCGGGCGCCGCCGGATACCAAGGCGATGTGAACGCCCAGCGTTTTACGTGACCAATCTTCCAGCTCTTCGTACAGATAGGCAGCGGTATCGGCGAAAGCGCAGAACACGATGACTTTGCGGTTTTTCTCGCCAAGCGTATTGGTGCTGGGGTGGCGAACCTTGTGTTCGATGCGTTTTTTCAGTTCCGCCAGCTTGGCGTCGCGTGAGGCATGGACGGCCTGGGCCGCATCGGCCAGCAACGAAAGCTGCTGTTTGTCGGTAGCCAAGTCGGAAAGCCAAGCGGCCACATCCATGTGCTCCATCCGGTACTTGAGTTTGGTGCCCGCCTGAAAGGCTTGGGCAAGTTCCTCGTCTTCTTCTGTTGGATCGACAAACAAATCGGTTTGAATGTCTTGCGCGGCTTGGGCTTGGTGTTGCTGGAATTGCTTGAGCCGTTGCTCCAAGTCTTCAATCTTGGCAACGGTGCGCTCCATGGTGATGGCAAAGGAGCGCACGGAACTTTCCAGGCGTTTGAGGAAGTTCACCTTCATCATGCCGATCAGGAATTTCTCGCGGTTCTCCTGGCTGAAGTTCTGAACGCGGTCGCCTTCGTACAGCGTCTTGAATTTAGGCAGAACGTATTTGGATGGTTTGAAGATGGAAAGCTGGTAGTTGTCGATCTCGTCGTTCAGCTTGTCATAAGAGAGGAAGCGGCCCTTGAGGTCGATTGCGGAGTAAACGGCTTCAGGTTTCTTGCGTTTTGGGAACTGGCCGATCTGCACCATGGACGCCTGATAGTATTTTTGGAGGTGCTTGCGCGAGCGGGCAATAGTGAGCTCATCCAGCAAGGTAAAGAATCCGGCAGAAAGCCGATCCATCAGGTTCTGGGCGTTCTTGTCGCGCGAACGCTTGGCCCATTCCATGAAGGTTTTCTGGGCGGCGGTAAGCGTGTCCTTGATGCTGGTAATGCCAAAGCTTTGCGAGAAGGCCGAGTCGTTCCCTTCGGTGACGAAATAAATTTGGTTGCGCAAATCCTTGAGGTCGTTGTTGACCGGCGTTGCGGAGAGCAGCAGTACCTTGGTTTTGACACCTGCCTTGATGATGTCATCCATCAGCCGTTCATAGCGGCTTTTGCGGATGAGTTGGCCCTCCTCGTCGTATCTGCCCTTGGTGTTGTTGCGGAAGTTGTGCGATTCGTCGATAACGATCAGGTCGAAGTTGCCCCAATTGAGCGTTGCCAAGTCAACGCCATCGGCGCGCCCGCTGTCGAGGGAAAGGTCGGTGTGCGAGAGCACGGTGTAGGCGAAGCGATCTTTGAGGAAGGGGTTGAGTTCGCTGTTGTTCTGGGCCAGATAGACCGTCCAGTTATCGCGTAGTTTTTTCGGACACAGTACCAGTACGCGGTGGTTACGCAACTCGTAGTATTTGATGATCGCCAGCGCCGAATAGGTTTTGCCCAGGCCCACACTGTCGGCCAGAATGCAGCCGTTGTGTTCATTGATCTTGTGGATGGCGCCTTTGACGCCATCTTTCTGGAAATCAAACAAAGTCTTCCAGATTTCAGTGTCGATGATGGCGGTTTGGTCGAACAGCGCTGCGTCGGCTTCCTGCCCTGACAAAAAGCGCTCGAAGACGTGGTAAAGCGTCTTGAAATAGACAAATTCCGGCGCATGATCGACGTAGAGTTGCTCCAGGTATTGCAGAACGTCTGCCTTGACGTCAGCCACCAGCCTTTCGTTTTGCCAGATTTCGTCGAACCATTGCTTGAGTTCTGCTCTGTCACGGTCACCATCGACGATGAGGTTCAGCTCGATGTTGGGTGTGCTTGACAGCCCTAAGCCGCGCCGGGTGAAGTTGGAGCTGCCAAGCAAGGCATGTTCGCGCCGGCCATCGTCGATGTGATAAAGCTTTCCATGCAAGAGATTGGCTTGGCGAATTGAGCGGATATCAACCTTGTCTTGCAACCATGCAGCACAGCGGCGGGCGATCTCCTTTTGGCGCAAGCGGTTGGCCAACTCCAGACCTTCATCTTCAATCTTGAAGGCCTTTTTGTCGGTTTTTTCCGGATCGAGCGAGGTGATGAAGCGAGGCTCGCCAAAAAGAAAATTCAGATGGTCAATTTGATCGAGCTGCTTGGACAGAGCATCGTAGGCATAGATGGTGAAATAGGCTGAAACCACGGAGAGCTGGCTACCCGTTGCCATCTTCTCGGCCAAGAAGTCGGCCATCATCCCGCGCGTGTGATTGTCGCGAATGCCATAACTAAGAATGTTCTTTGCGGTACTCATTTGTCACTCGTTTGACTGGTGTGATGCCACTTGGCCCACGGCCTCTGAAGGCAAGCTGCGCGCTACGCGAAGAAGACGGCATGGGAGTTTTTCGCACCTGCGGCTTGTGTACAAGTGCTTTTTATTTGATAGCATTGTACCCAAGCGTGGCCTGTATTTATAATAGAAAAGACTCGCAAATACATACTAATCAAGGGCATAGAGCTATCAATTCAGGATTTTGCTTTGCAGGCGTTTTCTGACAAAGACCAAGTGTATTCGCGTTCCTCCCTACAATCGCCCAGCTACAGATCATCTATTCAGGAACTTTCTTATGACCCCCATGAAATTTTTGCGGCCCGCCGTGATCGCCGCCGCGCTGCTGGCTTGCGCCGCGGCGCGGG
>Ga0209628_10002103_pt1 | contig 13340 bp, 8 predicted proteins | sample TergutCu122P4_FD_187285 | JGI IMG/M metagenome (GOLD analysis project Ga0209628, IMG submission 187285) | Cubitermes ugandensis P4 segment gut microbial communities from Kakamega Forest, Kenya - Cu122 P4 (SPAdes) (version 2) | ecosystem: Host-associated > Arthropoda: Insects > Digestive system >...
TGTTGCATAGTTATGCTTCTTAGAATTGTATCACTGTTCTTTTTTTAACCATTCCCATTGCTGTGTATTGCCATATGTTTTTATCTCATTACTCGAGTAACCTGAGAGCTTAAGTCGCCGACCGTGTGAATTCTGTACAGCTCACGCTCGCTGCGATAGCAGAGCGACCTGAAGTACTGGGTTGGGGACTCAGGCGCCTAGCAGTCGTGCGGCCCGTCGGCTGATGATAAACCATTTTGTATTTTGTTTTGCAAACCTACGTTGCTGTAGCGAGACTCTCAACCAGGCAGTCTCTGGGTCGAGACGCATAGCATCATCTGGAGAGTCAAACGGCAGCAGTGAAGCCTAAGTAGTCTCCTCTCGCTTGTATTTTACCATTGCTTATTAGTAAATACTATCCATGAAAGTGTGTTGAAGTTTCACTTCATAGCCACCGCCTGTCCCTCGCACCTTCTAAGAAACGAAGCCGGGTCCACGCCCTGACCGGACAATATCTAAGATACGTCCGATCAGCATCGCCTTCTTTGGCGGATGCAACAGAAGCTTCTTTCTGGTGTCAGATGTGCGGTAGAAGGAGGCCGTAGCTTGAAGCTAACGGTAGCAGAGGGAAGAACGAACGGCGCGGAGACAAGGAAAAGGACACTGCGGCTGTGGAGCGACTCCGTACCAGGGATCGTTTGAGAGGCCGTCCAAGACAGGTGCAGCGGCATCGCGATTAGCTGACGGAACAGTGAAGACAACACGACATCCGTACTCACGAGACAGCGACACCTACCAGACGGGAGGACTGAAAGTGAAGTGCTGAAGACGGGATTCGTGAAGTGCCTTGCCGAAGACTGACGCACGAGCCACGTTTACTAAACGGGTGAGTCTTTACTCAATTAACCATGTCTGTTGAACCCACCAGTTCCAGTTCCCCGAGCGCAGAGGCTCGTAGACTTTCCACAATGAATGGTGATTTTATAAGTGTTGGAGAGGCACTTAAGTTAGTTCCTTATTTTAAGGGTGATAAACAAGAAGTACTGGCATTCATTGGGAATGTGGACACGGCATTTGCTGTTATAAATCCGGTTCAGGAGGAAGTGTTGTATAAGTTTGTACTGACGCGGATAAGTGGAGAAACCCGGACCGCAATAAGTCACAGAAACTTAGCTAATTGGGCGGAATTAAAAGATTTTCTGAAAAGCTCGTACATTGAGAAAAGGACGCTAGATTTTCATGCAAGCCAGTTATTTAAAGCTAGGCAAGGGAAAGATGAAAAAATCGCGGATTGGATTCAGAAAATCCAGACGCTGGGATCGCAGTTTCGCGAGTCTGCTCTGCTGAATTGCAGTGATGGGGCGCGAGAAGGTATATTGGATTTGTCAGATAGGTTGAGGAATATCTGCTTTGTTCAAGGATTGGCTTCGGACCGCATCCAAACAATAGTTCGGAGTAGAAACTATCGTAATTTTGATGAGATCGCAGAGACCGCTTTAGTAGAAGAGAGCGCGATTACATCGAGACAAGACCGGTATAGGGCAGAAGGGAATGCCTTACCTAGGTGTGGCGCATGTGGGAAATTGGGCCACTCGAGCAACAAATGCTTTGCTAGGGAGAAAAGAGAGGCACGGGTGAATCCAGTAGTGACTAACGCGCCAGAGCGTAGTAGTGGTATTACTTGCTTTCGGTGCGGGGAGAAGGGCCACCTAGCAAGACACTGTCGAAAACCGCCTAGAAAAGGAGAGAATTTCGGAAGCGGAAAGTTGTCGGGAAACGACGTGGGACGATCGGAGAGCAGCCGCCCGACCGTCTCCTCTACTCAATAGGCTGTGGAAGTTTTGAGAAGTCCGACTACGTTATGTTAGATTTAGATGTGGGAAACGGAGAGAAGTTGCATCTACTAGTAGACAGTGGTGCCGATATCAGTTTGCTTAAGAGTAGGAAGTTGCTGGGGACAGCGGAGTTCGAACCTAGAGACAGGGTACGAGTGAAGAGTGTAGAAGGCTCCGTAATTGAAACACATGGGAGCATAGAGACTAAAATTTTGGAGGGATCTTTACAAATTCCCTTTCGTTTCCAACTAGTGAGTAAACAGGTTGACTTGCTGGGAGACGGAATTCTGGGGCGAGACTTCCTTAAGCAAATGCAAGCCAAACTATGTTACCAGAGTAGTACCCTAACCTTTACGTATGCAGGGGTCACAATCACCAAATCACTAAGTAATAATTCCTCTGGGAACAAACTAACAAATTCAGGGGAACGAGCGGGCCGGATAAGACTACCCCCCCGTTCCGAGACTATAGTGAGGTTACCGGCAGAGACTGGGTCTACGACTGCCGAAGGATTGGTAGATCGAAAGGAACTATTGCCAGGGGTATACCTAGCTGGATCCCTAGTGAAGGTAGTAAATAGGTGTGTTATTACCAGTGTATTAAATACCACTGAGAAAGAAGTTAACATGCCAGAGCCCGTTGTTGTGGTAACAGAGGTGGACACAGGGGACCCGTTGGTACCGAATCCAAAGTGTTCCGCAGAGTGGGATAGGAGTAGATATGAGAGAGTCTTAAATAAGCTGAGAATGGACCACCTTAACTCTGAGGAAAAGACATCCCTTGAAGAGATCTGTTTCGATTATCAGGATGTGTTCTTTCTTCCGGGGGACCGTTTGAGTTGTACTAGTGCCGTGAAACATACTATCCATCTCGAACCAGGGACCGTCCCGATAAATACACGTCCATACAGACTACCCGAGAGTCAAAGGGAAGAAATTGATAGGCAGGTTACAAACTTATTGGAAGAAGGGATTATAGTTGAGAGTAATTCCCCGTGGAACAGTCCGATACTGGTGGTGCCCAAGCGAGTTGGTCCGGACGGACAGAAAAAATGGCGTCTTGTAGTAGACTTCCGACGCCTGAACGAGAAAACAATAGGGGATGCCCATCCTCTGCCTGACATTACGGAAATACTTGATCAGCTCGGGCAGTCCAAGTATTTTACGTGTCTGGATATGGTGATGGGATACCATCAGATAGAGCTGGAGGAGGGGGAAAGGCCCAAAACGGCCTTTAGCACCAAACAGGGGCATTGGGAGTACAAGAGACTTCCCTTCGGACTAAAAACAGCGCCTGCTACTTTTCAAAAACTAATGAACTCTGTATTGAGCGGATTAACTGGGACGCGTTGTTTTGTTTACTTAGATGACATTGTGATTTATGCAAAATCATTGGCAGACCACAATATTAAACTGCGTGAGGTATTGGATAGGCTGAGGACATACCGACTGAAGCTGCAGCCTGAGAAATGCGAATTTCTCCGAAAAGAAGTAAGTTACCTAGGTCATCAAATAACGGAGGCTGGGGTAAAGCCAGACCCCCAAAAGGTTGCTGCAATTACGAACTATCCGACACCCACCTCGGTGAAGGAGCTGAAAACATTTTGCGGGATGATAAGTTATTATCGCAGGTTTATACCGAATTGCAGTAGGATTGCTTTCCCCCTACATAAACTGTTGAAAAAGGATGTTAAGTTTGAATGGAAACCAGAGCAGGAGCATGCGTTTCAACACCTGAAAGCTAAATTAACTAGCCAACCTATTCTTCAGTACCCGGATTTTTCTAAAGAATTTATTCTTACCACTGACGCCAGTCACGCAGGCCTGGGAGCAGTGTTGTCCCAAGGACCGCTGGGAAAAGATTTGCCAGTTTCTTATGCTAGCCGGAGTTTGGGTAAAGCCGAGAGTAGCTATACTACCAGTGAGAAGGAGATGCTGGCAATAGTGTGGGCAACTAGGTACTTCCGACCTTACTTGTACGGAAGACATTTTAAAATTGTGAGCGACCACAAGCCGTTAACGTGGATAATGAACGTTAAAGACCCGAGTTCGCGGCTTCTTAGATGGAGGATCCACTTAGAGGAGTTTGATTACGAGATAACCTATAAAAGGGGATCCCAAAACACGAACGCGGATGCCTTGAGTAGAATAGGCAGCGTTACCGCCGAAGCTAAAGACAGTACAAAGTTGGATGAGGAGACCAAAAAGCAAATTTTGTATGAATTCCATGATGCACCAGTGGGAGGGCATCGGGGTATGAACAAAACGTATCGGGCTATTAAATCTCGGTACACATGGCCGAAAATGAGGCGGGACATAGAAGAGTATGTGAAGCAATGTAAAAGTTGCCAGGTGAATAAGACGCTCAAACCAAAAAGGAAAGCGCCTATGGAAATAACGACTACTGCTAACCATCCGTTTGACAAATGTTATCTGGACATTGTAGGCCCGCTTCCTCCTTCAGCCATGGGTAACAGGTACATTTTAACCTTTCAGGATGATTTGAGCAAGTATGTTGTAGCCACCCCGATTAGGCAACAGGACGCTGAGACAGTAGCTAGGGTCTTTGTTTCACAGGTTGTATTAAAATATGGAACCCCTAGCATAGTGCAGACTGACCAAGGTGCAAATTTTGTTAGTGAAATGTTCAAAAACACATGCAAGTTGTTGAAAATAAAGAAAATTCAGTCCACCGCCTTTCATCCGGAATCACAGGGGAGTATTGAACGTAGTCACCGAGTACTTGCCGAGTATCTTAGGCATTACGTTAGGGAGGACCAGACGAACTGGGACGAATGGGTGCCGTTCGCCGCCTACGCGTATAACACCTCTGAACATTCAGCCACAGGGTACACTCCTTTTGAATTGGTGTTTGGACACCCCTCTTCCCTACCGTCTGCTCTGAGAAGCGAGCCATCCCCCCAATACAACTATGACGATTACGTGTCTGAACTGAAGGGGCGCTTGCAGACAGCTCACCGTGTAGCTAAGAAGAACCTGATAACTAGTAAGGTTCGAAGCAAGGACTACTATGATAAGGGAACCGAGGTGATGAAAATTGAAGTGGGAGATAAAGTTTTGCTTTACGATGAGACCGTGCGGCGGGGTAGATCTCGAAAATTGAGCTCCCAATGGATAGGACCGTACGAGGTGGTAGAAGTGAATAAGGTGAATGCTACAATTAAGAAGGGACGCAAGCTGATAAAGGTGCACGTGAACAGATTAAAACCCTTCTATTGAAGTGGGAGAGGCTGTCGGGAAAGTGGAAGCACTATGTTTATTTTGGTTATAGATGGTACGCCACTAGGTTGTTTGTTGTTGTAGATACTGTTTGAGGTGGCTCTACTTCTTCGTCACCGTGACCTAGAGTATGGTATTGAAAGATTTGACGAATTAGCTGGCATTTATTACGAATATGTAGAAAAAGTTTATTAGTACATTACCGACTAACTAGACCAACATGATAGAAAATTACTTAGCGAGGGTTTTAGATGGTTTGAATGTAATACTGTGTTATTTTGAATATTGTAATTAGCGCCATAGTTAGTGCGCACCAGGGGATCCTTTACACCAAATTATATAACCTTATTTGATAGTAGATGCCCTTACGTGCAGCAGTCCATCTTTCCCTCCAGATACTTCAATCCCTTTCACATTGAGTAAAGATTCCACTCATTTGTGCATAGAATTTGTGAAGTGCAAATATACATTTCTGATAAAATGTTATGATAAGTGATTGTGTTACTTTTAGTAAGCAAACCCACTTAAAGAACTGGACAAAAAGAGGTCATTAGCTGCTTAAACACCACACATAATTCTATTGTGGCTTTCGTCATTGCAAGAGTTTTTTTATGATTTTTATAGTGTATAAACTGTGTGTATAATCCAAGGAAAACAGTGCAACAACACCCCTCGTCCAAGGAATGAACCCAAGACACATCGTAGAACAGAATGTGAGCCCACTTAAGGTGTGAAGTGGACTCTAAATTAACGGGGGAGGTGTTGCATAGTTATGCTTCTTAGAATTGTATCACTGTTCTTTTTTTAACCATTCCCATTGCTGTGTATTGCCATATGTTTTTATCTCATTACTCGAGTAACCTGAGAGCTTAAGTCGCCGACCGTGTGAATTCTGTACAGCTCACGCTCGCTGCGATAGCAGAGCGACCTGAAGTACTGGGTTGGGGACTCAGGCGCCTAGCAGTCGTGCGGCCCGTCGGCTGATGATAAACCATTTTGTATTTTGTTTTGCAAACCTACGTTGCTGTAGCGAGACTCTCAACCAGGCAGTCTCTGGGTCGAGACGCATAGCATCATCTGGAGAGTCAAACGGCAGCAGTGAAGCCTAAGTAGTCTCCTCTCGCTTGTATTTTACCATTGCTTATTAGTAAATACTATCCATGAAAGTGTGTTGAAGTTTCACTTCATAGCCACCGCCTGTCCCTCGCACCTTCTAAGAAACGAAGCCGGGTCCACGCCCTGACCGGACAATATCTAAGATACGTCCGATCAGCATCGCCTTCTTTGGCGGATGCAACAATATGGCCTTTAGACCTGGGAGTGACAATAGCATTACTTGCTATTGTAATCAAGGTGTTTTTAATTATTTCAACACTTCTGTCCAAGGGTTTTTACAAAATTGTTCAAAATATTTCTGTCTCCACAATTTTACTAACCTTGCGATTTAATGCGTTGTAATAAATTTTACATTGGTATTTGGTATTCAAGACTGAAAAAGCTCTGCTAATGGAAATGATTTGAAAACCTTTTTCCCATAATACAACACAATGGCATCATTAAAGTTGAGAACATTCGTAAAGCCGAAGATCAAAGTATAAGTTCACATATATTCTGCACGCTGATGCATACAACACATTCCCAGATTTGTTACAAGCACACAGGTCCAGTTAAATCCTAATCATAGCTCTGACCCTATACTTACTTCTCTCAACCATTTTCAGATATTCCCCTTCTGAGGGACAGATGTAGTTATCACGCCAGTAGATCTCAGTTCCCCGTCCTCGCCATGATTCCAACATCATTTCTGTGAATAATTTGATCACTTCAGGTTGGTTAGTAACGTGCACCTTCTGCAGTGATATGAAAATAGCATACATGGCAGCACTAATTGTGCTGGCAACTCCATACACTGTGTGTGCTGTAGGAATATCTTTACGCAAAAAAGAGTTGTCCAAAATATCATCCAATCTGCAATGCAAATTATGCATGATTGCAACAAAAATTTCCTTACAAAATATTTCTCATTATTCACAAATATTTCAAACTTAATGTTAAACAGTGCTGGCCAAATCAGTCTTTGGCTTCTCTCGTATGATTGAATGGATTGCTGCTAAATGGTTGGTCTTAGATCGAGACAAAACACATGTAGTCGAAATTATAACAAAGAGAGGTAGAAACCCTGCCTTTCTGAGTTATTATGCAGTGAGTGGTGGTAATTTCTTACCGACATATGGGGCCAGCATATCTTTCCCATCTTCAAGCATCAAGGATTAATAACCCTAGCAGATGAGATAGAAGAAGTAACACAGTATGGACACCATGTTTTAGGGATTTTCATGTGGTTCAAATTGGTCATTAATTTTATGTTACCAATGGAACTTCTAATTATTATGCTTAAAACACAATTTGTGATTCATAACAAAACTTATTTAAAATATAATTTGTGGAGTGGAATTATATACAAATTTCATTCCAAAATGAAATACATTCAAAATTCAACCATCAACTGTTGATTCTCTAAAGATATGTGACAATGGCTGGTTCAGTATACTAATATTTTGTTGGAGTCCGCCCAGTATCAGAATAAAAACTTGGCATGCAACACATATTTCTTAATTCTCTCCACACATGTTTCAGGCAGTTATCATTATACTACTGAGTGTTCAGAATTAATGGTGTTACCCAGAGATGTCCAAGTAAAATACTGTCTACAACTTCGTTTTATTTCATAGCAGTTGCACATAAGACACAGCAATGAATATTAATCCATGTTTTCATCAAAGTATTCAATCGTGTTGGTGTGCCTGCTTAATAATTTTCAGGCATAAAAACTATATTTAATAGAAGGTGCAAAAAAGCCAAATGTGAACAAACAAAAGTAAATTACGAATAACTGGATCTATCATCTTACGTCACTTCCAGCATCACAATTCCAGATTTAGGCATCTGATTTTCTTTGTATATTTTGTCTGTGAATCATCCCCACACTTAATTTCAACACTGCCAATCTAACGTCATGCTCTGCAACACAGCGTTGGTGAGTTGATGGCAAGGAGTGAAATGAGTATCAAAGAGTTTTGTCCTCCTATAACACGCTACCCGAAACCAAGTTCCATGAAATTCAGGCAATTATTATCTGTATGATTTATTAATTTGAAACAGAGGATGTGTGTAGAACAGGGAGATTATAAGACTTCCAAAGAAAAATACTACAAATGTTTAACCTTCCTCAGTAACGGATTAATATTGTACTTACAGAATAACACCAACACGATAATTCTGAAACACCTCCTGCAATACAACAAGCTTATCTGCTGGAACTTTCAGCCAGTAGTTCAAAGCTTTGAACAAGTTCGCTTCTTTCCCCTTGCTAGAAGTTTTCAGAACATATGTGAATGGCTGTATTATTTTCTGAAATAAAATTTGCTTAAGCTCTTACAAAGATTTTGTTATTTATTCATGCACAAAAAGTAGACTTACCACAACTTAAAACATTCAGTTAATTTTGTCAGGTAGCATTTTAAATTTCAAACTTTTCTTTTGCAGTGTAGTTTTACAAATTTTGGAAGAGCAACAGATGAAAAGAAACATTTTATCGTTTCAGAAGTATGCTGAAGGAAAATTCTGTTATTCAACATTATAATTTCTTACAAGATAAAATGTAGCTGAACGCACTATAAGTATTTATTGTAACAAACGTTAATAGAGGGAATAATTTTTCCTGTGATTTTATTTTTTACTTTCTTTTTCCACATAGGTGTTGTTAATTTGTATTAATTCTCTTTTTCCTGGCCTAGCTGCTTTTCCAAATTCCTGTATCCGGTAACTTAAAAGTGAGGTACGAGAGTTAGATATTGTATACGAATGGATGCTATCGCCTTTTGGCAAATGAAGCTATGGCCAGCAAATCTCATTAAAAATTCCACAATTCCGCCCGCCCAACGGCCTGCAGGAATATTTCCGTCTTATTGTTACCTCATCTTTCTCCCAGTCGTCCGTTTCGCTGAAAGAAACTCCGTTTGCTCTCCCGGATACTTCCATCGTGAAAACCTTCCCTTCTACAGTTGTCTTTCCTCGAAACAAGGTATTATTTATAATGTGTCCCAGAAACCTGTCACACTACAATTTCAAAATTAACATGCGAAATAAACCTTGGATGGATAAAAAAGACAATTTTTATTAACATAATCACCGTTTAAAAAAACATATCAAAGCAACAAAAAATTACATCACAACTGCTACAAAACGCATGCGTATGCGGGGCTACCCAGAAATTCGGAGAATTTTACTTTAAAAAAATTGTCTTAACTTAACTCCAATTTTCCACCGTCTCCTTCGAAGTAGTCCCCTTGGACATGTATACAACGATCCCAGCGTGTTTCCCATGAATTCATAAATCCCTGGAAGTTCTCAAATGTGAGTGTGTCGATAATCTCTTGCGTTTCTACGTGTATCTCCTCAGTCGTGTCAAAACGACGCCCTTTCAGCCGTAATCTCATCTTGAGGAGTAGAAAAAGTCGCAGAGGGCGTGGTCAGGGGAATAGGGGGTGGAGAATCTCTGCAATGTTTTTGTAAGTCGGGAATTGTCGAACAACGAGATGTGTGAGCGGGCGCGATGTCATATCGGCGAAACCAATTGTTTTTCTTCCACTTTTCTGGACTTTGGCGCCGAATGCCCTCCCTCAGTCGCTTCAAAAGCTCACAGTAAAACTTGCCATTGACATTTTGATCAGGGGGTACGAATTTCTTGTGGACAGTGCCTTGGATGTCGAAAAAAACGATCAACATGGACTTGACATTGTTGCGAACTTCACTCGCTTTTTTCGGCCGCCGTGAATTTGGCGAATTCCACTGCGAAGACTGTTGCTTAGTTTAGGGTAATAATCATACACCCATGTTTCATCACCGGTTATGATAATGGAGAAGAAGTTGGGGTCGTCTCTGGCTTGTTGTTTGAGTTCCATGCAGAGAGAAACGCGAATGGCCTTCTGGTCGTCGCTCAGAATTCTTGGCACAAACTTCGCAAAAAAGCGTTTCATTTACAAGTATTCCGCCAAAACGCGTTGAACGGTCCCGTATGACAGTACTACTATCTCAAAAACATCGTGGATAGTTTGTCTACGATATTCAAGGATAATCTCGCGAAATTTTGTTATGTTTTCCGGTGTTGCGCTTGTCGACCGTTGTCCAGAGCGCTCATCGTCGTCGACAAAATTTCGTCCGTCCTTGAAGAGTTTATACCACAAAATAGTTTTGCTTTGCTTCATGGCATTATTTTCGAAGGCTTCCTTTAGCATTCGGTGGCTTTCTGCAGCAGTTTCTTTAAGACTGAAAGAAAATCTGATGCAGATTCTTAGCTACTTATTATCTATCATATCAGTTGTTAAAAAAATTCGACGCATCACTGTAAAATAATCTCACAAAAACGCACTCAACTTAATAACACGCCCTCTCAGCTTCACCACGTATGGCACACATATTCGCAAAGCATAGTGCTAACCACATCTAGTGGCGGAAGGACATTCGACAACAGGTTCGGGCGACCTGTTTAAATTCTACCGAATTTTTGTGTAGTACCACGCACACTTGCAGGTAGATCTTGGTGTTCGAAACCTCGTAGAAGAAAGGGAAGAAATGTTGAATAGGGAAAATGCAAACAGGAAATTTATGAAGGAGTTTGAACATATTTGCCGAATGAGCATGGGACAAAGGAAACCAAGTTGGAAAAACGACGTAAAAATTAAGTGTTTTTCAATCGTGAAAAACATCTGTTTGTTTCATATTTTCCGTCCGTCCATCCGTCCGGCATACTAGATGAATCAGTGCGGTTCCCACTCGTAAAATCTTTGTAAAATTTGATATTGTGATCTTTCATGAAAATCTGTTGAGATATTACAGATTTGGTTAAAATCGAGCAGAATTTCAGGCACTGTACATGACGACCTAAGTGCATTATATTGTTAGCTGCACATTAGGTACACGTACAAGCCATTCTTTAGATTTTAAACTTACCGGGCCGAGGAGAGATAAACCTCAAGTGAACCTGCCACAATTTTGCATTTTAGGTAAAACGCCTATCTTGCTGTGGAATCTATGTGTACCTGTAGCGCCAGAAGAAAAACGAGGATTAATATTGCGTAGAAATTAGGGCTTATCTAAATTCAACAACGATTGTGAACTGACAGGAACTATAAGCAGTAAACATGATTAGAAGTTATCAAATTATAAAATCGTACATGTAGGCCGGAATAGAGTAATTGGTATAGCGACTCGTTACGGGTTGGACGGTACGAATACCGAATCCCGGTGGATGCGAAATTTCCGAACCCGTCCAGAACGGCCCTTGAACCCACCCAGCCTACCTTACGATGGGTATCGGGTCTTTCTTGTGGTTAAAACTGTAGGGAAGTGGGGTTGACCACCCACACTTAACCTACTGTCGAGGTGAAAGAAAGAGTAGAACTGTACATCTGCTCCCACTCAGGGCATTAATGACCTGTTTAGGGTGACTTTACTATTACCTTTATATAATATCGTACATAAAATAACAATGATAATGCAAAATAAACCGGTTCCGACAAGTGTGCGAAATGTATTACGAAATCCACTTGCTGTTAAAAGAAATAATAAGTTTTTCCCCTATGGTCTACTAACTTTACAGAACTGAGATAGAAGAATGTAAATGAAATATAATTTTAAAGTCTTAAGCAGGAATTGGAAGATAACGATCTCACGTCATTCTAAGCTAAGTGTTTCTGACCAGGCGGGACTTAGAAGAGTGAAAACAAAAGCTAGTTATCCTGTTTTACAAACTAGAACATGAAGAAAATTATAAGATTCCAAAACAGCAGACCTAGATTGGGTTTGGAGAGGCTATATCCTCAAAGGCGAAGAGTGCAGGATAAATTAGAAGAGAAACTCTTTGCAATTGGATGTGAAAATGTGAATGCTGAAGTGCAGGGGAAAATTATAAAAGAATGAGTTTCAGATACTATCAGTGATTTGTTTGGTAAAGTTGAGAAGAGAGCAAGAAAACCGTGGATTACACAGGGAATGATCAGTAAAATGGATAAGCGAAGGAAATGGAAGAATGTCAACACTGAAGAAAGCAGGGGGAACTACATGAGATTGAATAACGAATTGAAAAGAGTTACAGAAAAGGTCAAAAAATCTCTTGAAAATACATTTACAGAGATTATGAAATTTCGCAGAACAGGCCGTTATGATTTGATGTATATGAAGACAAAAGAACTAGATTGGAAGTAAAACCAAGGGATTCAAAATATTGGCATCGAAGACTCCTATGGGAATAGATCAGAAGCAAGTGCTGAAAATTTGGGAGAACTGTGTTACAGAACTATGTGCTCGACCTAATCGACCGGAAAACCTAGAAGGTGAACCTGAAAAAGAAGTAGACACAGACGAGATAGGCCCATATAATTTAAAAAGTAGTGTGAAAAAGCTATTAAGGGAATTAGAAATAGAAAGGCTACAGGAAATGATGATGTACCTGGAGATGTGCTAAAGTTATTGGGAGAAGGTGGTTTGAAAATAATGACTAAATTAATCAACACCGTATATGAAACTGGAGAGTGGCCCAAGTACTTCATAGAAGATACAATGATTGCCTTAAATAAGAAGATACGAGCTACAAAATACAGCGAAAATTGCACAATCAGCCCTATTGCACATACAGAAAAGATAATAGAAAATATAACTAGAATAAAGATTGAAAGGAAAATTAAGGATGTATTGAAGAAGATAAGTTTGGATTTAGAAGAGGAAAAGATACTAGGGATGCATTTTGGATTATGAGAATAATAGCAGAACGAACTTTGAAGATAGATGAAGAATTGTGTATTTGTTCCATAGAATGGCAGAAGGCATTTGACCGTGTAAACTGGACCAACTTAATGCAGATCCTGAAGAGAACTGGTATCGACTGGCGTGAAAAAAGATAGATAAGCAAATTGTGCATGGATCAGAGGGTTAAAGTACGAGTGGACCGAGGGGAGACAAGAAGTGTGCAGGTTGGAAGAGGAGTTAGACCAGAATGCTGTTTGTCACCAATTCTGTTCAACTTTTACAGCGAATGACTTACCAAGGAAGCTCTGGACGGGCTTGGAGACTTCAACATCCGAAGGAAAATTATTCAAACTGTGAAATATGCAGATGAGCTTGTACTAATGGCTAAGGAAGAAACGGTGCTACAGGGCATGATTGATAAACTTATTGAAATTGGAAGTTGCTATGGCATGGAGATGAGTGTGGGAAACAAAAAGCAATG
>Ga0209628_10002104_pt1 | contig 13340 bp, 13 predicted proteins | sample TergutCu122P4_FD_187285 | JGI IMG/M metagenome (GOLD analysis project Ga0209628, IMG submission 187285) | Cubitermes ugandensis P4 segment gut microbial communities from Kakamega Forest, Kenya - Cu122 P4 (SPAdes) (version 2) | ecosystem: Host-associated > Arthropoda: Insects > Digestive system...
TGCACGTTTCTGTGGAGGAACTTCTAACTTTTCAGACACTGGCCAATTTTCTTTTCTCTGCTTCCTGAAAATAAAATATAACACAGTTTGAAAAATCAGTACCCAAAAATTAAAATACTTTGGATGTCAATAAAATTCATACAACAGGCATATGATAAAATTAATATGACAGGTCTGAAACTGAACTGTAAGTCACAGCACCAATTAGAACATTACAACATACAAATTATATGTTTCCAGTGCTGTACTTATTTCTTACCTTGTTTTGCTGAGAGTCGCATTCATGATGTCAATGATTTTTGACTTAGCATCTGTTGCTTGTTGTACAGCTTCCATGACCACTTTCAGTGGAAGTCCCGGAATTTTGATATCAGCTTGGAGAGCTGTGATCCCTTTCTTTGTACCAGCTAATTTGAAGTCCATGTCACCCATGTAGTCCTCAATACCCTAACATAATACAGTTACATTTAACATGAGAAGTCTTTAGTCCTAATGTGACATGCTTTTAACATGCTTGACTTATCTGCTAACAGGGGAAAATTATGGTATCATTACATGTCATGTTTGTGTATGTGTATACGTATACCCCAGTAAAAAAAAAACTCATGAAAAAAATAAATATAATCCTCTTATCACCAAATACACATTGCATGTTCTTACATCGTTTACAGCCAACCATGTGGAAGGTATCAATCATGATGGCACTGACATTCAAGTCTAATGTTTGTAGATATGATTCTGTTTTTTTTTACACACATGCATATTTTATCCATTCACAAATACTGCTAATTCAAGAATTTTCAGGAATATTCATATTAACATCCGTCCCTTTTAACTTTAGACTTATAATTTCTTACCAACAGTAATAACATACTTCTAAACTTCTGAGGTGCAAGTGAAGCTTCTCTAGGTACAACACTACAATTTTGTGTGATGGTAGATGTCTGAAAACTGTTTGTGTAGAAAATAAAATTAATATACAGAGGGGTGCAAAAGTAGGTATACAGTTATAATAGTTATACAGAGTATAGATGTATACCTACTTTTGCACCCCTCTATATAATATATATCTTTCACAGTACATATAGAAATCAATAAAGACTGCATTACGTCAATAATTAATCATCCTACCTGATGTAGTAAATCAACAAATGCACTCTGATAAAATAGTTTGGTTTACTACATAAGTGTAAATATTTTTTTAATGCACACATATGGAACACATAAAATAATCATCCTACCGCTTCATGCAATGCAGTGTCCCACAAAATGAGAACTACGCTCTTCTGGGTTATTACGCAGTAAGTAGTGGTAATTCCTTACTGATGTTTTGGGACAACCAATCAGTCCCACCTTCAAGAGTTAACAGTCTCATCTTAAAGGGTTAGACCCTTGAAGATGGGACTGATTACCCTTGAAGGTGGGAATGACGAGTTATCCTGAAGCATTAGTAAGCAATTACCACTACTCGCTGCGTAATAATGCAAAAGAGTGCAGTTCTCATCTACTTTGCAGCAAAAGCCACAAATAATAATAATAATAATAATAATAATAATAATAATAATAATAATAATAATATTTATTAACTGCAATTGGGTTGTCACCCGGTGGCAGTGGTTATTTTACATGTACACAAATATGAGGTAAGTAACTAGGAAATTTAAGTCAGGTGGGCTATATGAGATGCATGTAGTAGCGACCTGGAAACTTGGGAACCATCTCAACATTCGCTTACAGACACAGGGAAACCAAGAAAAACCTGTGTCGAGGTGGCCAGTCACATGACCTTCCAGATACTGACTTCTAGCCAGCAGTCCTGCATCTAAAGTAAAACAGCCATACACACATAGTATAACAAATACACATAAGATAACAACAATACACACAAGACAAACACAGTTAACAAAAATGCACATAAGGAAAACAACACCAAGGGAACAAAATACTGTATATAGTTTCTAAATATTTTTCCCCACACATATTTCAAACACGCTTTTACCCCAGACCTTCACTTCTCACCACTCTATTACCCATATATACCCTTCCCATTACACCCTGATTTTACCCCTTTCCTACATTGCACTTCATTTCTCTTCACTTTACTTCACTGCACTACACTTTTAGATGATTTTCACTTCACTTCACTTCACTACACTTTTAGATGATTTTCATTTTTAACTCACATCATTAATCACTATTCTTACACTCTCTTTCAGAGTATTTGGTTTACAGGGGAGAGTTCCTAACACTTCTGCAGGTAACTGGTTCCAGTCTTGAATGGTCCTACGAAACTTCTGCTGAACTTCATGTAATTTATTCATTGGCTTATTTTGAGTGAAAAGTTTCTACATCAACATGGGTGAAAATTTTAACTATTACACAGTTACAATTTATTCCAGCAGTGTCCCCACCACTGCTGAGACAGTAGACTTAAATGTGCAATGTGTACACACATCTTCATATGCAGTTTGTATTCAGTCATCGTGGACAAATGGTAGTCTGTTCTGTACCTGGCTCTTCATGAGGAATGCCAACCTCATGAGTGACAATGTATATAGATGCAGTATTTTCCTCCGAAACAATGGAACATTTAATCACTACACAGCGCACAAACCCAATGAACAATCACCATTTGATGAACATACAGTTTGCAAATGACAAGTATGCAGATATTCATCATGTTAACAGATTAGGTGATGGAAATGCATGGGGAAAGTAGAAGTACTGGTTTTGTAACAACCACCACCTGAAGCATATGTCAGTGGCTGCAAGACATAAAATCATTCAACAGGCATATGCAGCAGCATGCCACACAGGAACCCATTCATTAACAAGAAGAGATACTGTGAAGGGTAAAATGCCGCTCAAAGAGTATGCATCAAACTGAGCTTCAAACTTGCAAATCTTGAACACAGGTATGCCAAATTTTACATAAAGAAGTCTGTACCCATATCACTGCCAATGTGTGAAAGCTCTCCAACCTGAATATTATGCAGCATACATGTAAATAGATTTCTGTCAGACTATGGAACAGCACCAGCTTGTGAAACACACTTTTGTTTTGTGATGAAGCTCAGTTTGCGACATGATAATCAACTGCCACAACATATGCATGTGGCCTATAATCAATCCTCAAAATTATTTTGCAAGCAACTTCCAGCATGGTTTTTTGGTGACTGTGTGTTACAGTTTTGTCAGTCACCTAATTAATGGGCTAACCATTTTTGAAGGATGTTTAGCAGAAGATTATTACTGCCTGCATATTCTAGAGAATGGGCCACTTATTTTAGAAAACATTCTTCTCCAGGCCAGACTACACATGATGGCACTCTACCTCATTTTGTTTAACAAGTTACATAGTATTTGATATTGAATTCAAATTGGTACTGTGTGAATCACTGAAAGGAATCAGCTTGCTTTTCATAGTCAATGCAGGGCATCCTTTTGCATAGCAAGTGGCTTAATTATGCACATTATGTCACACCTTACATTAAACAAGACTCTGTAAGTATGTAATGGTAGTGATTATAATTCTTGTTGATATATATAACATTTTTTATTCAAACCAAGAATATGAATAAGAACCAGGAGTTCAGATGTGTCATGTGATGGTATGTATAATCACAAGTATTGACAGGGCTGTAAACATAACACACACACACACACAGAAGTGAAAACATATTCATACACTAACCAAAATGTCCGTAAGAAGCCTGTAATCCTCCATATGCTTGGTATCATTTCCTGTGTAATGACTAATGAGACCAACTGCAACACCAGCTGCTGGACTAGAAATAGGAACTCCTGCATCCATAAGGGCCAGGCTCCCTCCACATACAGTTGCCATTGAAGATGATCCTAGCATGACAAGACACCATTCAGGAAGACACCATAGTAACAAGTATGATGAGAAAACACAAATGTTCATACATCAACAAAACAATACATAGTCCTTATTCCTACATGCCAGGTGTAGCAATATAATCCTTTTTACTTTAAACACATATTTATACACAGGGCATAAAAAGTATGGCAGACTCATATCAAAGGTAGTGTAAGTTTTGCACCTGATCAGCAGAAATTCACAAGTCATTTATACAAATGTATGGTATAAATACCACACAACTCCAGAGAAAACATAAATGGTCCACACATTAGTTCCCCAACACCAATTTTAACTCCAAGCTTCCATTAACCCTATGCCTACCATGTACAATCATCCTAAGCAGATATTTCTTAAGAACCCTGTATGCACATCTTGTTCTTCCCACACACATCATATGCTCTACCCATCCCTTGCACCATTCAAACACCATTTACAATATGTGGTGAAGAATGGAAAATGTGAAGCTCCTTGAATGTACCTTCTTCCACTTTCTTGTTATATCTGCCTTTTACACAATCACCAGGTAAGGTTTGTGCATCAGTCTATCTCATCCTCAGCAGATGAGTCCTCTGTGAGATATGGTGCGTGTTTACTGACTCTGATACAGTTTCTGTTGATTGCAAATGAATTTTGCCAATGCAGCCCAGCCACCTAATTTAGGTGGTATTTCTATGTTACTTGAAATTTCTACCTATTGGATCTGATTGCTAGCACACTTCAGAGACCAATCATCCTCTGCATCTGCTAAATACGAACTAACATTCTAGATTATTATGAGAAAAACTCACTGTGATATTCACCTAAATCTAACAGATCCTTAGTGGTTTCTCTATATTGCTTGAACAAGCCATCATTATTCAAGGATCCACTTAAATGAGAGTGTTGAACTCTCATTGGTATGTACGAAGCTTACTGGCACCTTGGGTTAGAGGCTGACTGGCCTTTACAACCCCCAGTAAATTATGTGTACTTTAGCTTGTCATCATTAATTTTAGGAATAGTTAGGCTTCACTCTTACTGCCTTTGGCAGTTGTTCACAGCAGGGATTCAAACCTTAAAGTTTTCTGGAGATATAAACTTCTGTCCTGCTTTGGCATTTTCTTAAATTAAAAACTTTTTGTAAGTTTTGTAACAGAACAACTGGGAGTACGTAAGTATGACACCTGATTTTTGTTCTACTGTTTACAGATGGCTTTGAACTACCCCACCCATAATGGAGGACTAGCAATCTCACTGTCCCATACACAAAAATAAACTGAATAATGTCTGGCTATAGTCTTCTAAAGCCCAAACAGCCTCCACATCACCTTTCTAAAGCCCAAACAGCCTCCACATCACCTTTCCTTGGAGTAAGGAGAGAGGAACCCACACTCACATAAAACAACAGGTAAAATTTTAGTTTCGTGCACCTAAAGATGATACAAAATTCAACATGCAGTAATTAAGACTATTCATACTCTGACCTACCATTGGATTCTAGCACTTCAGATGTAAGCCTGATAGTGAATGGGAAGTCACTGGGCACAACAGGTCGTAAACCTTTCTCTGCCAGAGCTCCATGCCCAAGCTCTCTCCTTCCTGCAGGACCAACACGACCAACCTCGTTTGTAGCATATGGTGGGAATTCATAATGAAGAAAGAAATTCTTCTCTTTCATTCCACTACATACAAAGACACCTCACATTATTAAAACACACACACAAACATATACACAGGCGCATGTGCGCGTGCACACACACACATACATGTACGTACACACAAACCCATCAAACCGTTTTTCTATAGAGTTCTGTAATTTATACCTAATATATTTTCACATTTACCAACAAATTAACCATTAGCAAACCTTAATGGCTCAAAAATCTGACCATTAAGATGACATTATTCACTCTAAAATTTATGGAACTTGACTGTGAACAGATGTATTAGATTAACAGTAAACACTAAAATAATAACTTTAAGCTTAAAATTTCATAATTATAAAATACTGCAGTTTGAATGTAGGAATTATAAAGTAAGGTACTACAGTTCTATGTTTCACTTATCATCATTTCATTTTAATGTAAACTGTGCTGAAACAGATATACCTCGTAAGCATAGTGACAGGATCCATCTTCATGGCAGAGTCTGGGGAGTCAAGGGCCACAGTACAAAACACCTGAGTCTGCCCTCGTTGAAACAGGGATGAGCCATGTAATGGCTTGTACAGGTCTATTTGACAGGAAATGTTCCGAAGTTGTTCCAGGCTACGACCATCACACCTGTAAAATTGTGGCTAGCATAAGCACAAAAGAGGAGATAGAGGTAGGTGTGAGAATGACAGGGGAACAGCATTAGGAAATGCAGCTTACAAAATTCTGTCAAATATAAAATTGGTAAAAGTTAAACCATATATTTAAAAAATTATGGGGGACAATTAAAATGGATTCAGAGATGGAAGATCTGTAATTGACAATATATTTGCATTGAAAATAATAAATGAGAATATTTGGGAGTATAATCAGAGTGTATGAAATTTATTCATTGATTTTCAAAAGGCATATGACTCCATACATAGAGACATGCTATGGAAATGTATGGAAGAATTTAAAATTCCTACTAACATGTGCACAAAAAACAAAAAGTGCGGTTAGAATAGAAGAAACATTGTCATCTTTTTTTCGAACATAAAACAGGACTGAAACAGGGTGACCCTTTAACACCAATATTATTCAACTTGGCATTACAAAAAGTAATACAAAGTACAAAAATGGTTCCTAGTGGTATAAAGATTGGTAAAGAACAACTGAATATATTAGTATATGCAGATGGCATTGTATTAATTGGGAAAAATGAAATATAAATAAGAAAGCTTTTTGTAGAAATGGAAAACATTGCCAGAAAGTTAGGACTACAGATAAACCAAGAAAAGACAAAATATATGATAGTGGAAAGGAAAAACAGTTTAAAACAAAATTAAACAGGACATTTGAAAATAAAAAATTAAAATTTGAAAGAGGTGAAAACTTAAAATTTGTAGGAGTCATACTTAATGAATATAGCAATTACCAAATAAACTTACAAGAAAGAATAAAACATGCTAACAAAACATACTTCATGCTACAAAAATTTTTTAAAAATAAAAACATATCAAAGAAACTAAAATTAAGACTAAGGAACACAATAATAGACAAAATGTTAACATATGCATCAGAAACCTGGATACTAACAAAGAGAGATAGAAAGCAAATAACATTTTTGAAAGGAAAGTGTATAGAAGAATTTTAGGCCCAGAATATGACAATGAAAAAGAAAATTGGAGGATACCAACCAATAAAGAAACATGCAATTGTTAAAAAAAACCTACTATAACGGAGACAATAACATTAAATAAATTATGTTGGTTTGGGCATGTACAGAGAATGGAAGAAAATAGAATTCCCAAAAGAGTATTATATATGAAGTTGGGAACAACAAGATTGAGAGGTAGACCAAGAAACAGATGGCAAAACGAAGTGGGGAGGATGGAAGAAGAGTTGGTGGAGAACGGTGGCAGGAAAAAGTACATAACAGATAGGAATGGAAGAAGCTCCTGAGAACAGCAAGGAATCGCCGCATTCTGCACATGCCAATGGACTGAATGAATAAGCATATAAAAATACAAAAATATTATCTGCCAAGGGGCAAGATATTTTTCTCTTGCCTAAAGCATCCAGTTGAGCAGTGGGGACCACCCAGCCTTATACTGAATGGGAATCAGGGGTTATTTCCCTGAACATAAGGACACTGTGGTGTGAAGGTGAACACTTGTTTTCATCTAGTGCCAAGATTAAGAATGAGTACAAATATACCTCCACCACTCTCTATGACTTCACGGCATGCATAGGGACAATTTTACCTTTACTTACTACTTCACCAATACTTACTTCTGCTGTTAAGTCAAACAGAAAACATGGATAGTTCATTAATGACAAGGAAGGCATCACTTTGGCCATACCAGAAACAGTGGGACACATTCAATGCAAACAGAGTATAAAATGCCCTCTCTCAATGTTTCTGTTTAATACACAAGAGTGTTGGCTGCTATAATGCCTAACATGCAGATTTCTTATATAACAACTAATTACTAATATCTGTCATGATTTAATTAAACTACAAGCTGAAGCTAATGCACCATTGACTGAGTTCTCTGTCTACTGCAAGAGCCATGAAATCAGGAATATTCCTCCCCATGGTGATGAGCTAAGAATGTCTACTCAGCAATATGGGCACTACTGTTACATAGTGTTAACTACAGCTCATTTACTAACATGCACAACAACTGAACTTTCTTCTTGACTGATTTGATCATTGAAGGGAGAAGAATTTTTTTATGCCAAGCTCTCACAACTTGTAAAATGGAAAATTAGTGATATCCTAATGTGATATCACCTGCATCAAAAACTCCCACTCTCTATTTGGCCCAGCCCCAGTAAGATCAGGAGTGATGTTTGGTGTGTCAGTGATATATTGTAATTTTCTGTTCCTCTTTTAGGACACCTTATTGAAGGATAAGGTCAGCTAGCTCTCGAAAGCTTGACAAATTGCTCATATGGAATTAAACTGACAAGGTTCAATTCAAAATTAACATAAAAAATGCTACTTTAATCAAAATTATGGAGTCAACCCCCTGATATAGTTCCACCCTCACTCAGCACCCATTAAAGTCCGTGAACAATACTTCCTTACTATTTCAACATTAGGAAGCCTTGATATAGTGCCACTCCCACTTGTCATCATCTAGCCTTTGGTGATGTAAATGTGCCCACAGGCATTAAATAATGTCTGATATAGTGTCAGGTTGGAATGCATACAGTGCAAGTTGGAACTTCAGCAATAACACACATGTTACAGTCAGCACACACACAGAAGATTGCAATACCATTTGTGATTATCCCAGAACAACTGAATCCTCAAGAATACTACCATGGAACTTGATAATCCCCATAGTAATAACACAAGCACATGTAGATGCATGTGTGCATGTGCACATACACCTATATATCCACATACACATGTGTGCATGCGTGCATGCACACACACACACACACACCCAACAACAAATACTGCATACATGATGTGAGGTTGCAATGTAACTGTTTTCTTATTTTAAAACCAGAAGACAACTGTTCCACCATTTATGTCTACTTTTAGCCTACCTCCCTTCATGAAAATTGGTGGAGGTGGCTAATTCACTTGGGGGTCATGAAATGGTACAGTAAGAGACCTTTAAAGAATATGCATCTTTCATAAACTTACTTAGTCACAGAATGTAAATTATCGAAATAGTGAACATGCAAAAATTGCCTTCAGTTTTCATTTTGATGAAAATAACTGAAAAACCTTCAGTACTATGCATGTGATATTTTATGTGTAGACAGATGATCAACATGCCTATGCATTACATATGAAACGCTGCTTGAAAATCAACAATTACAAATATGGTCATGGTGCATAACTTGATTTTATACCTGACAAACAATATATAAAATCTGTCCTCAAGTAGTAAGATCTCCATAAAATTTAACTGCCAGAACAATAATAATACTATGAGACATGTAAGACCTGAAACCTATGCAACAGGACACAGTGCCTTATGACCTTTACTGGTAAATGTTTTGTGTGATTACCACCACATTCTGTATTTCAATAAAGAACAGAATTTGCCACCAAGCAGGACAAATGGGATATGTGCAAGATCAGGTAACATGATATGGTAGGGTATAGGCACATAAACCTACAACTTTACCACAATATTTAAGCAACAAGAAAAAAAACACTGCCAAAAATAATCAATAATAAACATGTCAAGACAGCCAGTGGAAGTTACTGAATTAAATCACAATTTTAAAACAGTAAGCACAGAAGAATGTATAAGCCATACAAAAAACCAATATCACTGTGCCCCAGCATTAAGATGAAAAAAATATTAAAAATAGCTGTCTTACCGTACATTGTCTTCAAATACTAGCGATCTGAAAATATCTTTGCAAACATGGTTAAAACATTCATTTACAACGTTTATATCCACATTTTCATCAAAACTATGTTTAAGTTTATCAGTAACATCAGTTCTTACGGCAGAAACTGCCATATCTCTTGATATCTTATCATGTGTGTGATCCCTGAATATTTCTCTTAGTCGCATCTCACTGAAACTCCTTACTGCTTCCACAACAGCTTCACTTGGTACTAGTAGAGGCTCAAATTCACGTTTAGATTTACCATAATGTTTTTGGAGTTGCTGGATACCTTGTATAACATTCTGACACTCTTTTACACCAGCTTTGATTGATTTTAGGAAATCTTGCTGCAAAATATTCTCTGCTGCAGCTTCTAACATTACCACAAGGTTGTGACGTGTAGCACTCACAACTAAGTTCAATATACTTTTTGATAGTTCTCTTCTTGTGGGATTTATTATAACTTCATTGTTACAAAAGCCAACTCTGACTGCTCCAACTGGTCCATTCCACGGAATGTCAGACATAGTCAGGGCTGCAGATGCTGCATTTATGCTAACAACATCTGGATCATTCACCCCATCAACAGCAAGAAGATTACACATAACCTGGGTCTCATAACTGTAACCATCAGGAAACAGCGGCCTCAATGACCTATCTATTAGCCTACTTGTCAGAATTTCTTTCTCAGATGGTCCCAGTTCTCTTCTCAAAAAGTTTGTTGGTATCCTTCCTGCAGCAGCCGCTTTTTGTCTGTAATCTACTACCAATGGAATAAACGAGGATGGTGAAGGTTTTGTTTTGCTCACAGCTGTTACCATAACGGATGTATCACCCAGCTCTGCAACAGCACACCCATCAGCAAATCTGGCAAACTTGCCGGTAGATAATGTTAACTTCCTCCTGAAATATGAGCAACAAAAATCTATATGACATTGGAAATCCAAAACACATCTACTGTAATTGTATGGACTCCAATGCCAATGCATTGACCCCACCATGCACTAAATGACGTGAAAGTGAGGTTATAAACATTACCCGTTCGAAAATGGCACTTCCACTTCAGGAACTCTACGACTGCTGTCATTTAACCTTCTCACGTGAATTGCGTTACCAGTTATGCGTTTTAACAAGTACACATTACAGCACAAAGTAACACTTTCAGATTTACAAATATTTCCAAATTTTAACCTCAAACGTGCTGCCATAACCGCCATAATGCAGTTTTACGAACTACCTTCCATTGGACGGTATAAACGTGGGAGTGATGTAGTGTTCCCACTGTACAGAGCACAGATTATACGTACAGTGCAAGTTAACCAAATGCAGACGATTTTTGTATCACAAAGGAGAGTAGCCCAGAAAAAAAAAAAAAGCGAACGCTACAAATGGACGTGTTTTGAGAGAGTTTGAGCGAATGTTCAGGTTTCCGAAATCAAAGTTTTGAGTTCATAAGCGACATATATTTTGCAAGCAATCATGGGTGTCCCGGCATTTTTTCGTTGGCTCAGCAGGAAGTATACTTCTGTAATTGTGCCATGTATTGAAGAAAAGGTATGTTTCATTATACGGTTACGTAGGACGCGCTTTTCTTCATAAAATGTGAATTTTAGAACCTTTTCATGTCATAAATTGTGTCATGAGTGATGTGCCGAGCTTTTCCTTCACTTCCCTGTATGTCTTCGTGGTATGCAGAGAATAGAATGGGAGAGAACCCAACAAATTTATTTCATTTCATAGGTTTAATGAGTAAGCCAAGAATGTACGTGTGACATTGCAACTGCGATACCTTTTTCAAAAACAAACATACATGCTTAATAACCGTCTGTGTGCCGTGTTACAGTACTCGTTTTCAACAGTATAATAAACGCATGTGCATATAATCTTTGGGCGGTTTATTGAGCGACTATCGTTTTCTCATGCCTTTAAGATAGTTTAGATGTTTCACTTGAGGTAAACTATTGTGCATTTTGTAAGGAGTGAGATAATAGATACTATGTAAAGTGCCGACCTAAGTACTTTTTCAAACTTCAAATGGCTGGTGGAAGGGATTTGAATAACTTGATTCCAGTGTAATAAACTCCATCTTGATATTTCCTGAGGTTTGCACTTGGCACATGTTGGTAATATCTGTGTCTTGTGCTTGTACAATGTATATCTGGATTTTTGTGCATTTTTCCCCCTAATAATAATACAAAAGTAAGATTTCACTCTACCATTTGTATGAATATTGCAGAGCATAGATAGATTTGCAATGCGTTTGAGCCCTTACGGTCCCGATGCACCTAGGCCTTATAGATGGGCCCTTTGTGCCCCATAATCTGATATCAGCTTAGGAGAGCTCTGTCGCTTTACCATTGTTCCAGATGGCCCCCCAGACTTAAAAAAACTTAATGTCCTCTGGGTCCAAGAAAAGAACTCAGATATATGATCCTTTTCTCTCAAAAAGTCCCAGCAAGTGAATCCCCTCCAGGTTTCCCAGTGGGGCCCCTATGGAGAGAGATACCTGCATACAGAGCATCTCTCTTGATATATCTCTTTAACATATCTTTTGGGGTCCCCAATAAAGGAGCCCTTCCTCCAGGTCCCCCTCATGGAGTCCCCTCGGAGAGAGATGCCCCATTCCTAGAGCTCTACTTCATTTATCATTCAAAGTCCCCGGTATACAAGCCCTCCCTCGGACATAAAGGGACCCCTGTGAAGAGAGATGCCCATATCCAGAGCCTTTCTTAACATACCTTCCAGGGTCCCCAGTAAAGGAGGCCCCCCCCCCCAGAGGCCCTCCGCACTGAGCTCATTCAGAGAGATGCTGCATTCCTAGAGCCTCCTTCATCCATCTCTCAAAGTCCCTGGTAGATGAGCCCACTTCCAGCTTCCCCAGCAGGGCCCCTATGGAAATAGATGTCATCTCCAGAGCCTTTTCAGCCTCTCCTCCAGGGTCCCCAGCAAGGGAGCCCTCCCTCCAGGTTCCTTTCACAGAGCTCCCTAAGAGTGAAATGCCCCACCTCCAGAGCCCCTTTCAGTCATCTCTCAAAGTCCCCGGTAGACAAGCCCGCTCCAGGTTGCCCAGCTGAGCCCCCTTGAAGAGAGATGCCTGTCCCCAGAGCCTTACTTTCATAACCCAGGGTACCCAGTAAAGGAACCCTCCCTTGAGGCCCTCCACACATTACATAGTATATCAAAACAAATTACAAATATAAAATGTTAATACATAAAAGGTTTAAAATGTATGTTTAAATATAAAATATTGGTAATATTATTTGTGTTGAATTGCGTGTTTATATGCTGTCTGTATGGTAATACCATCTCAAAATATAAGAAATATGTTTGTGTGTGTAGGAGGTAGTTAAAATACTGCTAAATATATAAAACTGTATATAATAGCATGGTTGTCAGTATGTATGTGCCAAGTGGAGGTGGTGGTGTTGTGTCTGCTGGTCTCTCTGTACTGAAATCGAACCCCCCCCCCCCCC
>Ga0209628_10002105_pt1 | contig 13335 bp, 10 predicted proteins | sample TergutCu122P4_FD_187285 | JGI IMG/M metagenome (GOLD analysis project Ga0209628, IMG submission 187285) | Cubitermes ugandensis P4 segment gut microbial communities from Kakamega Forest, Kenya - Cu122 P4 (SPAdes) (version 2) | ecosystem: Host-associated > Arthropoda: Insects > Digestive system...
CGTACATGTATGGAAAATGGCTACCATATCGTCTGAATAATAAAATAATGTAAAAATATTTATATTATAAAACAGGATGAATTGCAATTATATTTTGAAAAAATAAGGTTAAATATAGGCAAAAAGGTGAAATTTTAATTCGTTATACTGAAAGTTCTAAATTCGTTAAAATGAAATGTTTTAACACACATTAAATAGAGAAAAGGGCAGGGACCTAAAAATAATTTCGCAATTCTGAACATTTCGTTATACTGGCGTTCGTTACAGCGACATTTTACTGTATATGCCAGCTCAAAATGTCCACTTTTAGTTTCATTCTCAGTATATACTCTGTTATTTTCGAAGTATAAGAGTATGATTCCTGAGGACATTCTTTAATTCCATATATTAATAAACTGTTTCTCTGTCGCCATTCATCCATAAAGTTATGTTCTTCCTCCATCTTCCTCAGCTTTGTCTCCCATGAATTCCCCTGTCCTTTAATCCTTTCTTGTTCCTCCATAAATATTTTCATTGTATCATTCATTTGATCCATATTTATGCTCTTTATATCCAACACTGAATTTGTTCTTTTTAACCACCCACACTTCATATCTCTCTCTCTCTCTCTCTCTCTCTCTCTCTCTATTCCCCTGCCACCACCACCACCATGAAATTGATCAGCTTTTCTTCCCTTTGCGGCCAGATTCAATTCTGCTCCTCCAACCATCAACCAAACAACAACTATAATTCCAAAAACCACATAGGTGCGGTTTTCACTATATTTATGTCATAACTGTTCACTGACAACTTGCTGCACTGTCTTATACCGAAGACCATTTCTGGCTCTGTACACCCCTGTGTTCACTCCCATTTCACACTGCTTCCAACATACCTGCACTCGACCACATCTTAGCTGCAGCTTTGTCTTGATTATAGATATCTGATCAGTAATGGATCTTTATTTGTGGAACTTGGTCTGGTATTGTGCAGCTGCAGATTTAGCTGTAGGTTCAAGTTTGTGTATAATAGGGAGATTTTTCTACGGTCTTGTGTATCAGACTTCATGCTCTAGTGCCTGTCTGAGGGCACCTGTTCTGTCTTCCAGATCTCCACTGTTAGCTTGTGCAACAAGGTCTGTAGTTCTCCTGCTTTGTATTTCATCAGTTCTGATGGAATACTGTTAATGCCTGCCCTCTTATTATTTTTACGACTCTTAATTGTTGCTCTTATTTCAACTTTATTGTAGCATTCATCCACTCATGTCTCATTCCGCTTATCTTGCGTTTCCAACTGTTTTGTGTTGAAGGATTAAATAATGATTCACAATACTCCAACTGTCTGCCCTGAATTCCCTCCTTAACTCCTATAATTGTACTATCTTTTCCATCATGTAAGTTTGTGTGAGCTTTGTATACTTCCTTTAGTTTTTGTATTTATTTGTATGTCGTGTATGGATTATGGGACTTAAATTCTTCTCCTCTATGGGTAATCTTATCCCTCATGTACAGTATTTCCTTGTCTTTTGTCTGTAGTTTGTCAGGCTACTCATTTCCCAATTTTTGTTTTGTAATTCTGTTTGGTTGTTTAACCCAAAATATGTGCACCAAATTTCTATTTTTTATGGCTTCCCTGCGTTTGTCATCAAACTGTTCCTTTTCTAGACATCGTTGTTTCAACCCCAGTGTATTTTCTGCAGCCTTCACTATTCCAGATTTTATGTATTACAGGTATCTTTCACCCCTCATATACTATACGTTTGAGGGAGCATCCTCTTTCCTAAATATGATGTTAATTTCTCAGCGTTCATTCTAACAAGCCAGCTGTACCCATCCTCTTGGTATTTCATTATTCTGTGTCATACTGTGGATTTGACTAAATAATGGTCAGATCCACAACCTAACGTCTGTTATATTTGATGTTGCACTGTCTTAGAGGAGGTGTGAGTCTGATTAAAGGCAGTACATGTGGGAAACTAGTGCCCTCTTTTGAATATCTTTGTGTGGGAAGAAAGTAGAGCTGATCACCGTGTTCTTAGTCATAGTGAAGATGATTGTAGGCCTTCCGTTCTCACTGGTGATTGTGTGAAGGCTGCGTATGCCTGTAACTCCATGATAGGGCTGCTTTTTGCCAATTTTATTCTACTGTTTTCCACTGTTTATGCTCTTATCCACCACAAATTTAACACCAGCTTTTCTGGATTTTTGTGCCTTCCCACTAATAAAAATGTATATGACTTTGTATCCCATATTTCTGTCAAAATGCACCTCATTTCCTCTATGGTTGTTATTTTCATCTTGTATTCCATTAACTGTCACTGTATTGCTTCCATGGCTCCTGTTTTGTGTTCCACCTGCCGGTTGTCATGTACATTTCCTTATGCCTATTCCGAGGTTTCATCTGGGGTTATGAAATAATAGTGTTTTATGGGATGGGATTGCTAATCGTATGGCCAACCCCCTGTTTGGAGGACCAGGATGTTATATTGGGGTTTACTCACCCAGGGATGTGCCATGTCAGGTTATCTGCTGAGGCCTGTCTGGCTTGGATGGCCTTGCTGGTAGTTACGTGACTGTCAACATCACCCCCCAGCTTCCAGGCAGCATCCATTCAGTCGTCCCTACCCAACCATAGCCCTGGACAGGCATTAGAAATGTGTGCATTCTGGAAAAGTTTGAGACAGTGACCATTAATGGGTTTTTAAAATTATGTTGTAATGGAAATACAACTCAAATGTTGCATCTTGGTGCAGGAACTTACGTCACACAGTTTAGGAACTAAAATGTCTCAAGTTACTAAAAGTATCGTTTGATGTGCCGATGAATACGCTTTTGATGAAATGTAAATTAATGATTTTTTCCTTGCCACCAATGATGTAACATATGCAATTGAATCAGCATTGTCATATAATCTATGAATCATCCACGTGTAGTGCACACACACTGGACTCTTTGAAGATACAGATCTTTCTGTGATTTAGTGGAAGGCAGTGCATATCTGCTCTTGGTCTAAACAGAGTAACAGATGCTTCATTCGATCCTGTCTTGTGACGGCTCTGTCTGCTTTTCTTCTTCTTATGTCTCTCAGACATTCTTTTCCAGTTAGGCTTACCAGCCATCAGTTTATATGAATTTATTGTTTTCTTGCGATGCATGCTACATGCCTCCCCTATATAATACTTTCTACCGCCACGCTGCAGGTCGCGGCAAATCCTTGATGATTTCCGAGAAGCATACTACTGGCTGGCTCAGAACACAGACAGTGAGGCTCGTGTGATGAGCTGGTGGGACTATGGTTACCAGATTGCAGGCATGGCCAACCGCACCACGCTGGTGGATAACAACACGTGGAACAATAGCCATATTGCTTTGGTAAGCACTAGTGGTGCATACATTGTCACTGCCATTGGTGAATGTAGTGTCTAACTGTTGTTGTTGTTGTCGTCGTCATTGTGTGTTGTTCTTGTTCTTGTAGGTGGGCAAAGCCATGTCTTCCAATGAGAGTGAAGCTTATAAAATAATGGTATCCTTGGATGTGGACTATGTATTGGTGATATTTGGTGGGGTGATTGGTTACTCTGGTGATGACATCAACAAGTTTCTGTGGATGGTGAGGATAGCAGAAGGAGAGCACCCAAAGGACATTCGGGTAAGTGTTGATGTTCCAGAGAGTATCACTTACTTCTACAAATACAACCCCCATTTTTCACTTTTGTAAGGACCACCTCAAAGTGAATGTGAAATTGAGGAAAGTTTAATAATCAGCTTGGGTTTGGGTAACTGCTGAATAGGTGTGCAGCTCAAATCAGCCGTTGTCAGTGTGTAGTTGAGCTGCCACAGGGCTCAGGACTGACTTGTGATGCCTAAACCTACCTCCACCTTTGACTGGTTTTGTACTTTCTACAGACAATACACATTTGCTCACCATTGAGACCTGGCAGAGGGATTGCCCAGAGCTGACTCCCATTTAGTTTTATTTAGTGATACGGTGTTGTCAGACATGATTCTGGTATGTTCTGTCTGACAATACAGGGTGCCATTCTTACAGGATGTTTTCTCCATGTACCTCCCATACAATTCTCACACTTCACATAGTGTCATTATGCAGTATTTTTGGTGAGTAGTGAAGTGGGAGGAATGTGTACACAGTATAAATTTGGCAAAATTACATCCAAGGTCACTGGCCATTCAAAGCGGTTTTAATGCACATGTTATATATAGTTATTGTTCATTTTTACTGGTATAGTTTCACGTCTTAGTTTTGTTTGTATGTATATGGGGGAGGGAGGATCTTAATGGAGGAGAAGAAGAAGCACAAGTGGTTTTGTCTACATGAAAAGATAAAATTCTAGAAGCGGTAAACGAAGACAGCATCACAAGAAGGTATATCATCTTAAAAATCGAGATGATTGTTGATTCAAAAGAAATTCCTCCACAGAAAAAAAGAATTCTGCTTATAGCGAAGAAATGGAAGAAGTTGCATACAGGTCATTTCTGCATATGCAGTCAAGGAACAGGCTGATAAATGGACCTTTGATGTACAAACAAACCAGATTCTTCCTGTGATGGTTTGGCATAATGGAATTTAATGGAAGAGTAAGTTGGCAGCATAGATTGCAGCACTGTGCCAAGTCTTGTGTACTTCATAATCACCAACAGAGATGTTCCAGACCATCTGTTGGAGAAAGTGAGATTATCCGGTTATTTACTGAGAAATCACAACAACAGGCTACACTTCTTCTCTGAGTGAACATAGTAAGTTTGTTTCTTTTCATTTGTTGTATGTGTTTAAAGTTCAATTTTGAAATGTGTAATGTGTAACACTGTAACAGAATTTTCTAATAACAAATGTAATTTCATTACCCACAGTATTTCTTATACCAAAATTTCATTGCAATAAATGATTTGTAAATGCAACCTTTGCTTAATCCTTTCCATGCTAGCATTTCCTTTTGTAACTGCCAAGTGTGGGGCTGTAGGCCTCTTCTGTAAGTGACTTTAACAGCACTTCCTGAGGATGCAGTTCTTTATATGGGCATTGTAGCTGGGCTGCTGCTATGGGCAATTACGTGTCTTCAACTGGCAGCTTTGGAATTTGAGGTACTGAGTTGGGAGGCTTCAGAAGTATGTATATGTTTCCCATTTGTGACTTTATTAGTGCCCTTCTTACCATGAAGATACATGTTTTTCATGGTAGTTGTTTAATCAGACTTTTCTCAAAATGTTGAGACAGTTGCCTCATGATTAATTTAATATAGTTATTTGTTAATGAAATGTAGCTGCCACTGACAGTTCCAGATTGTGTCAGCTTACAGCACTAAACAAAACAAATGCTTAGCAGGCATTGTGTAAGAAATTTATTGCAAACTTTGAAGAATAATCTCTGCTGAAAAGAATATTCTGGTAAGTTTTATTTTTGAATCAGTATACATAATGTGAATTTTTATGTCTTGTAATGCAGGAAGTGCTGCCACAGACCCACAGTTCTCTTCTCTGTATGACTGACTGCAGCACCACCATGCATTGAATGTTTGTTGAAACTGAAAATGTAATGTGGGAAGTTTGGTTATAGATAGGAATGAAACTGATGTAAAACAGCTGGTTCCATATGTGTACTGAACAGCTCTGACAGTAACTTTCAGAGTGATTACAATTTACCACCACCTTCCACTGCGCCTGTATGTGTGTCAATGTGTATCTTACAGACCTTCCATGTGCAAAGCGCAGTCCAATTGTAACCATCAAATCGAGTACAAAGCTGTGTAACATGACATATTCTTTTGTAATAACTTCTGTATAATCAATGTTAGCATTCAAAGATGCGTGGAAAATCTTCTGTTCATTAGCGTTGATTCCAAATGCACGCCTTTCATTGCTGTGCCTCAGAAAGATTATAGTTGAACTTTGTGTTCTTTAAAGATAGTCTTTTTTGCTTCTGTTGTTGGATATAATGGTTCTCTTGTAAGTAAAGCTTCATCATCAACAATGATATTTGGCAGGGTGTGTTGATCTGTACCACCTGTCTAGTTTGGTTTCCTTGTGGAAGGTTGGAAGTATGATCTTGTAGCTTTATCCACAAAAGTCAGTTTAAAATAATGTCTGGCATTCTTGCTGTATGCCCCAATATCTAGTAAAGTAAACTGGTACAGTGTGGGGCAGAAATTAAGTTTTTGAAATAAGGTAACTACTTAAAGATAAGGTGTAATTTATTAACATATGTATGGATACATTTGTAACTTTATAATTAACTGTAACCATTAGTTTTCAAAATGACACTTTTTAGGTGACAACTGTTGCCATCTCTGCACTCCATCATTCAACCTGGCAAAGTGTTAGTGAGCCATTAGAGATGGCTGCAACGTATTGCTGAATTCACTGTTTTCAGTCCATGGTGTTAGCAGGATATGTCATGTACACTTTGGTCTTCAGATAGCCCCACAGGAAAAAATCCGCTGCTGAAAGATCAGTTGAGCAAGGAGGCCAGTTGTGGGAAAACACACTGGATTGCTGCATTTGGTTTATTTTGATAAACAGCTACATACCTCTAATTCACTCTCAAACTGACCAGTGCACTACATGAACTAAATTCTGGTGAGAACACTGCACATTTAGTGACAGTGCCAAGTGTTGCAGTTGTGTTTCCACAGGATCTTATTTCTTACTATGGAGACAAGTAGCTGGCTTCATGAGTTGTCCAATTTTTCAGCAGTGGATTTGTACTATAGGTGTGCCACAAGACCAAAGTGCATGAGATATCCCAGTGAATTCACCAGCATACTGAAACCATCCCTAATGGCTGTTGCAGTGTGTAATGGCCTGTCTGCCAGATGAAATGCAAGCATGCAGAAATGGCAGTAGTTGTCACCTGGGAAAGGTCTTTTTCAAACGCAGTCATTGCAGTTAATTCTTCAGTGACTTATAAGTGTGTGTTATGTTAATAAATTAAACCTTTTATTTTTCTAGTTATTTGATTTAAAAGAGTGTCTGGTATTTCTGCACCTTTCTGTAGTTTTTGACAGTAACTACCAAAAATATACTTGCAAAATCATTCTTGTTATTATACAAGAATGAACCACTGTCTCTTGGATTAATTGTTTATATATGTTTGCTATCTGTAGCCCCTTTTTTAGTGTTTTATAAAACGGTATTTCATATTTATCGACTGTTGTTCAGTTGGTGGGGGTCATATGTATAAAACAGGAATTTGCCCACTTGCTCGGTAGACATGCCATATAGCCTTGCAGCTGAAGTTATCCCACTTGCGTATGAAAAATGTAACTTGGAGAAAACACAGCAATTTGCCATACTTGTAAATGCCTCAAATGTCACGTCTGTATTATTAATTCATAATCTTGACACTGTAACCAGTAGTAACTAATACTTAAACATTATATGTAAGGAATCATTTTTATGTTTTGCATTATTACAGGAATACAGCTTAAGCAAAAATGGAAGATTGTACAGCGTGGTTACCCCTGTGAGATGAACAAGACAAAGAAAGGGAAATTAGGGAATGCCACTGCTGGAAGTAGTACATAAAATTTGTGTCATCTCTGAGATGATGCTGTATTGTTGTTGAGTGGTTCCCTCATCTTGAAGGGTGAAGGCTGCAAGAAGAGTGCCAATTTGACGTGTGGTGGATCAGGAGATATACAAAATGTCCCGTATGAGACGCAACCCAAGAGTAGACATGTATAAATAATTAAACAAACATATAGAAAGCTGCCTCCTTGCTGTAATGGACCCTTCCACCATTTGCTGAATCATTCAGCTTAAGATCACTGCTTTGCTTCAGTCTTTGTTACCAGTTAGGCAGTAATTCTGTAACTGGCAGGATGGTTTTTTAACAAGAAAAATTTGTTTTCATTCTCCAACATTATTTTGCAACTAATTCTTTTGCTGCAGTTCATGAAGTATTGTACCAGGTGCACCCTAATAAGTTTCAATAAGACAACAGTATTCAGAGTAGTGGAAAAACCTAGGGAAACAGGGAGTGTTTGTGATTGGAAACATGCTAGGCCTGTGATAGTCTGATGATACTGAATGCATTGTTGAAGGAACGCTATCCCAGTTGCCACGCAAGTCTCGAAGAAGATATTCAAGAGAAATTGGTCTAAGACAAGTAGCCGTGGACCCAAACAGCTAAAATTAAGGACATTAAATTTCTGTCAGCTTGAAGACTGTGATAGAGTTGCAAGAATTCAGAATTTCAAATGCTTAATTCTTTTGTGCAGGAAGGAGGTCAAGTTGGACAGTTTTTTACAGACAAAGCGTGCTTCCACTTGAGTGGATACATTAATGGTCAAAACAGTAGAATACTGAATGTGTGACAATGCCGTTCCTTCATCACATATTCAGTTTGGTGTGCAGTGTCTTGACAACAAACTGTAGGATCATTGTTTTTGGAAGAGACAGTTAAGGCAGAAAATGATCAAAATCTTCTGACTCAACTCATTGCTGTGCTGGAAGAGAATGAATGGGATTGCTGGTTTCAGCAGGATGGAGTGACCACCCATACTGCAAAAACAACAAAGGCTTTCTTGCAGGATCTGTTCAGTGATTGTATTGTTGGGTATGGTGTTCGGCCACCACAATTCCCAGACCTCATGCTACCTGATTTCTTTTTCGAGGGACTTCTTCAAGTAAGAGTCTTCAGCAGTAACCCAAGAAGCCTGCAGGACCTTATTCATAAAACTGAACATTAACCAACCAACTCGTCAAGACATTGCAGGAACACTGTGAAAAGGGTGAATGCTTGTCATCAAGAAGTTGGGGGGATGTTTTAGCATCTTTTGTCATTATACATTTGAACACATTTGTCACATTGTTTATCACATTCTTGGTCTCTTTGAAGAAATATACATAAAATAAATGCTTGACAAATGTGACATTCAGAGGACTGTGCATTGTGATATTTTCTCATAATGAAAGCCAATGAGATGCATTATTTCTCAGATTTATTTGATAAAGTACTCTACATGTTTCAGACAGGTACACTGTCCATCATCAGGAGTATCTTAACACTGTATACACACAATAGGTATTTGTCATTCTAGTTCTGTTGGCGCCTGCTATCGTGTATACTGTGTTGAGATACTCCTGATGGACAGTGGACCTGCCCAAAACATGTAGAGTACTTTATCAAACGAATGTGAGAAATAGTGCATCTTGTTGGCTGTTGTTATAAGAAAATGCTTGACAGTATTTGGTTGCGTTTTATAAGGGACATCCTATATTGATCTGGTGTTGCCATTTAGTTTGTGGGCTGGAATCGTGGTAAGCCAAATGGGGAGGTGTGGGATGGAACTAGATGTACACCTGTCGACCTGAAAAGGGACGCTGTTGGCTCTGTGGTGAAGGGCTTATCACCATCCAGAGTGTGGAAGGGTTATAATGGGTGTAGTGGGGAGGTGGTAATGGATGGAAGCAATGGAAGGAAAACAGGGATGTGGTACACAGAGTACTATTTACTGTCAGACTGAGCATGGCAGCATGGGTAGCATCACCGGTTGCTCTACAGCACTGTTGTTGTCTGCCCCAGGTCTAAGCACTACTCTGTATATGCTATGATTGGGGCTGGTTGCTGGTTTGGGGTGAGGAACGCGTAGGTTGTCAACTTCAATAGGCAGAATGAAGTGTCTGCCAGGGAGATGTGGGTTCAGGGCACTGGTACAGCTGAAGTAGGAGAAAAAGGTGGGAAAGCATGCAAGGTAGCAGAACATGGATGTAGATCGTCTGAAGGACAATGAACATCTCGGTCATCATTTGCTGCCAGAGAGAATGAATGAGAGGTTTCCATTACCTACTGAAGATTGGTTTACCACCTCTCTGGCCAGCCACCAACCTATAACGACAGACATGTCTGGAGTTCTTCTTGGACTTTTGATGCTTGGAAGGTGCAGGCATTGTATTCCTTAGAATCATTCTGGGAACCACTCACTCATTGACACAGTGTCATATCCCATAAGACCTGACTCCTCAGATACTATGCCCTGAGAGCCTCAGAGCTCACACAAGTGGTAGATATACTTTGCACACTCAAGTTTCTTGTAACCAGTTAAAAGCAATAAGGAGACCAACAGTGCAACAGAATGTGATGTATGTGAAGGCTTGAACAAGAACTTCAGGAAGTTTGTAACAGAGCATGAATTGAAAACAGCGGAACAAACAGGAAAAGATGACAAAGATTGACATTCTATGGTCTCACTTCTGTTCTACAAAAAACATGCCATCAGCACAAAAACAATACCTAAACACAAGTCCTAAACATATTGCAGAGTTTCAGGCAGAACATAATTGTCATCACTGTCAAGCTACAGAGAAAATCTTTTCTGTAAACTTCATACCCTTTGTATTCCAGCACTTGCCAAAAGTAAATCTGGCACTGATTCCTAAAAATTCCTATCTTAGTTTTGTCTCCCAGAGGAAGTGAATAGTTTTCTTAAAGTTAGGACTCCTGGCATTTCACAATAGAAACATTCTTGGTGGGGTTCAATATTAGTTGTTTCTGAATTCCAATGTTTCACCATGCATTTTTCAATTCAGTAATTGATAAACACCAACACATGCCCTTTTTCATTCAACACTATATTAGTCTAGAATGTTGATTTCATTAAAATATATAAAAATACCTTTAAATATTTTTATATATTTTAATGAAATGAACATTCTAGACTAGTATAGTGTTGAATGAAAAAGTGCATGTGTTGGTGTTTATCAATTATTTAGTTGTTTCTGTTTCAATCAGTCTGGCCAACTGCTATTCACACTGATATTTTTTCATGTATTTCTGTGCCAAGTATCATACATATATGCCCTTTTTTCCTTATGTAAATTTCTGAATGCCATTCCAGTACACTGTGGTTGTCTAACTTGCAGCAGGCAGGGTGCTGCACCGGCACTGTATTCATGTTGGATGTCTTCAGTAACAGCATAATGCCATATTGGTATGGCATTACATATTTTTGTAGATTTGGCATCTATACTGTTTTTAATGATTTTTGATAATTTAAAAAACCATGTAACCTTAAGGAGTGTCATCCCCTTTGTGTGTGTAAAATTATATATGTGGGAGGGTAGTCAATAACACAACTCATATTGTATAAAGGATGTATACTCTTGAAAATTAATATCAATATCAAAACAACATGTTTTGGCCATTCATGGCCATCATCATATTTCGTCTGTACCAATTAAGGTTTCACTATACAAATCGTGTGACTGAGTTATGATGTGGAGATCTTGACATCAGTCATTATCAGACTGTATCTATTATGCATTAGGTAAATAAGGTGACTGGATATATGTAGTGTCACTCTGGTGATGCAGGAGTCTCATTCCGGGGGTGTGTAGAGTGTCATCCTGGGGGTTGACCCCACACCCACTGACCCTCCAATACCCAAGCCTCTCTCTGACAGGTCACACCTACTTGCCTGCCATCATAACACGTCAGTCCCTTGACACTAAACGAGTGCAGAAATACGAACGGTGAGAAAAAACCACAACGCAGCTCCTACATAATACACAGGGCACTTTATATAAACACATATTAACAAGTGGTGACAGTGATACATAATAGTGATATATAGTGATAATACAGCGATATATACAGTGTCTACAGCAACCAACTATGGCCTAATAGACCATAGCCACTAACATTGTACTACGAGGTTCACCCATCCATCTACATAATGCCATAGTGCATTATGACAAATAGGAAACGGACAGACCACCAACCAGTGATAACGGATTAGAATGGCACACAGACTAGTGAACCCTCATCTCAGCACACACGGGATACACATCAACCTAGAAGTCAGGACTGCAACAACAACATGAATACACAGGACTCCATTCTACATGCAGGACCGATCCTACCCAGGTCACCCACAGAAGGCTCCACAATATTAACCCCCTACACAGGGAAAAATGACACCCAATTAGGCCAACCCCCAGGATAACACTCCACACACCCCCGGAATGAAACCCCTGCATCACCAGAGCGACACTACATATGTCCAGCAGCCTTATTTACCTAATGCATAATAGATACAGTCTGATAATGATTGATGTCAAGATCTCCACATCATAACTCAGTCACACGATTTGTATAGTGAAACCTTAATTGGTACAGATGAAATCTGATGATGGCCATGAATGGCCAAAACATGTTGTTTTGATATTGATATTAATTTTCAAGAATATACATCCTTTATATCATATGAGTTGTGTTATTGACTACCCTCCCACATGTCTAGTAGAAAACCATGTACCATAAATGTGAGATGTAACATTGGATCCCATTGGTGTATGTTCTGAGGCACAAAACTGATTTTTTGTAACATGGCCAGCAGATGCTTCAGTGCATTATTGTGTCTGTTGCAAACAGTTAATGTAAGTGGGAAATGCTTTGTGATAATTTTGTAACTATCAATGAATCATAGCCTGTTACATAAGTGGTTTTGCACATCATAAATTCATTTATTCACAGAAGAATTTTTGTGAGTACCCTCATGCATCGGTGTAGGTCTCTGGATCATTCTTGGTCATGATTGCACAGGCATACTGCAGTAATACAGAAGGTACCACATGTGCCTGCATGCCTGCCTGTCTTCGCTCGGTACCTACATATGTATCATATGATGTGCAGAGTATTTTGTACTTTTCACAGGTTTTACAGCACAACGATTCTGTTGTGATTTAATTATACTGTGTTTGGAAATAGGGATGTTAGGTGCTGATGAAGAGCCTGAAGGTAAGACGAAAGTGACAGTGATGTCTTTATTAGAGAAACTGGTGGTGATGGATAAGTTTGATAGGGGAGTGAGAATTACTGCAGTTGTCTTGTGGTGTGAATGAAGTAATGATACTTTTTATTGAAAAAAATGAAGATGCCATCAATGGAAGTATTAAGGCCAGTGTTTCACTGACAGGGGGAGTGCGCAACTGGATCCTCACTAATTCTTTTTGAACTGTGTGAGTGTAAAGTACTGCTGTTGTAAGGCAAAATGACCAAATGATACAACCACATATTCAGAAATTGCAGGAAAAAATTGACACTGAAATTTCATATGTACTGTGTCATTGCTGATTCGTCACCCACAATTACAGTCCTTGGTAGTCTTAGGGGTTAGAGCTTGTAACTTATAATTTGAAGGTTGCTGGTTTGAGCCTTGTTACTTACCGTTTCTTTTTTACTTTTTTAACTTGCACATTTTGAATTTTTAAGGTCTATTAGTATTAGTTTGGGTGCGTGGTGGCCTAGTGGTTAAGGCACTATGCTACAAACCGGCAGGTCGCGGGTTCGATTCCCGATGGTGTCATTGGAATTTTTCAGTGACATAATCCTTCCGGTCGC
>Ga0209628_10002106_pt1 | contig 13324 bp, 4 predicted proteins | sample TergutCu122P4_FD_187285 | JGI IMG/M metagenome (GOLD analysis project Ga0209628, IMG submission 187285) | Cubitermes ugandensis P4 segment gut microbial communities from Kakamega Forest, Kenya - Cu122 P4 (SPAdes) (version 2) | ecosystem: Host-associated > Arthropoda: Insects > Digestive system >...
TTTATTTCTCCCTCGACGCTTTATTGTAGCGTCTTTTTTAGATTTGTCGTCAAGGCCAAGCCACTTTCAGTGGTCGCTGTAACCTATCGCCTCTGGATCAGAAAATCTAAGAAAACCATGCTTCGCGAAGCGTATCAAAGTAAATTCCGTTTAATGGGCGTAATGTGGAACTTAGTATAATATTCAAGGAACTTAATCTTGACTATATTTGTCGTATGTTGATTATTGACGGATTCAACCGCTTAATATATTCTTTGATGTAACACGCCTGATATGGCGAAAAACGTGTGACTGATTCATGAGTTGGTTGGACCCAAAGTTAAATATTACAATGTGAGTCGTCAGATGATCAAAGAAATATCCGAGCATAACGGCCAGACGCATAAAACGTGATTGGAGGTAACATGAAACCAGTTCTTGATAATGAGTTACAGGCGTTTAATTCTCAAGTTTCGCTTAATAAACGCGAGGTTTTGTCGTCATTCAAAAGGTTTTTTGATTTTTGTTGTGATCCTGACGGAGTAGTAAGCGCGAATAACGTGAAACGCCAAGTATTTATATCAATCCTCGATGAGCTTCGCGCGAAAATAGAAGACGCGATAATTCCCGCGTTGACTCAACCTTGGCATTATTACAACTATGATATTACTGACGATAGCGTAAAACTATCTGTTTATATGGGTGAAAATGTCACGTCTAAATTGCAAGTTTAATTGCCCACCATATTTATCCAGTCACACTAAGTTACGCTTAACACCTTGATAGAAACCCGCCGCTGCCCCAAAAGGATACTTTGGGAACTGGGCGCGTTGTTGTCTCCCAAAGTTTTGATTTGTCCGCGCGACCGGCGCGGAAGTGAAGTCAAGGGCCGCGCGCCGCGCGGAGGGTGGAGATTCCCGAAGGGAATACTAACCGATCCCTTGACGGAACATCGCGCCAAAACTTGATTCGGGGTGGTTGCCCACTGTTTGGGCAACCCCTTACTGACCATAACGTCTTTTTCCGGCGGCGCGCCCTGCCGCTATTTATTCAGGGAGCGCGCGATAGCGGCCCTTCCGTTTCCAATTCTATACCAGGTTGTCATACCGTCATTTGCCTTGCTGACTTATATCCGAAGATCCTACGAGGGTAATTGTTTATCCAACACTCGACGCGCTTGATTTCCTTTTGGCTCAGTTTCCCTATCTCAGCGCTCTTGGGGATAAACCGCCGAATCAGCCTATTGTTGTTCTCATTACTGCCACGTTCCCAGGCGCTGTATGGATGAGCGTAATAGCATGTTGTCCGCTTTTCCCCAGGATATAGGACAGACGACTCTATGGCTGACATGTCCAGGAACTCCACGCCGTTGTCCATAGTCACGCTCTTGAACTTCTCCTTGAATCGCCCCCTATGCTTTCTTTCCAGGCTATCCATAGCCGCTTTTACATTGTCTTGGGTTTTCGCGCTCATCTTTTTGATGATTTGTTCCCGCGCGCTCCGCTCTGTTAGGACCAACAGACAGGGCCTGCCCGCGCCCACCACACAGTCCATCTCCCAATGACCATATTCCTTACGGGTCTCTATTTCGATAGGTCTCTCCTCTATGCTTCGCCCCTTTATGTTTTTAAGAGCTACCTTGCGTACGCGCTTATATGGCCTTTTCTTCCTCGTCCTCTTTATCGGTAGATCCTTATTGCTTAGCCTCAGGAAAAAGCCGGAGTTTATCATGTTGTACAAGGTCTTGACACACAGCGTCACGTCGAACGCAAGCCCATTGGCCTTGATCTCGCCTATTACAGCGTCTGGCGAGTATTTTTGCTCCACAATTTTTTTCTCAATATGTCTCGCTAATCTGTGGTCGTTTCCGATCTTGTGTGGCCGCCCTTTGTTGGCGGCGTTCCTCTCCGACACGCGCTGCCCGGCGTCCGCTTTGTATACGAGTCGGTCTCGCCAGTGTTGGTCTCGCTGTGTCACCATACCCCTGCTTACTTCCCGCTCGATGGTTCGCCTGTCGCGTCCTAGCTGCTTCGCTATTTGCCTTGGCGTTTGCTTCGCGGCCAGTAACGCCTCAATTTTATATCGCTCTATCTCACTTAGTTGTTTCCACCGCCGCTTGACTGTGATAGGATTGTCCTGACCCATCTTTGTCACCTCAGTTGCTTTGATTTTCGCAACTTCAGTGTAACTGATTTTGACCTGTGATGGGTCATATTTTATGGCTTTGGGCAATTCATTTTACAACTTACCGGGTGAAAATGTCACGCTTGATGAGGATGGAGAGCTATTCTCCATGGTCGCCCACGAAATGAGCGTGGTAGCGGAAGCTAAATGTGAGTATCTTTCTCCCGAACAGTTCGCGAGACAATATAATGTTACGACAAAAACCGTGAATAAATGGATCCGAGAAGGGAAAATAAGGTCAGCGAAAAAAAGTGGCGACGAGTGGTTGATACCCGCGTTAGCGGACAAACCACAGCGAAGCTTCACGCAAGTTAATTATTTTTGGGATTATTTGGAGGATAGCGTAGTTCGTTCTTTCCCGTATCTTAGTGAGGCGGACTCGGTATATATTTCACAAAATACTAGAGATAAAGCGATTTTTCACGTATCTACAAAGTTTCGAGATTCTGAAGAGAGAAGGGGTTTAAATTTAACGCGAATTGAGCGTGAACAGCTCGAATTCGCGCTAATTTCCGCTGGGGTCGAAAATGAGGATCCGGGTTCCGCGCTTTTTTTCTACCCAATTAAAATAATAGAGTAGAAAATGGGTGTCCCGAGGTATGATAAAGACTCCTCAATGATGTCCCTATTCTACATCAGCTTGGAAGCTTAGCGCATAATTCGGGATGGTTTCTCCTAAAATTAATATTTTTTGATGTACTCCTCCCATGTATCGGGGTATCTTTTTTGTATTTGCTCTAAATAGTATTGTGGAATCTCCGTAGCCCAATAATCCACGCCCTGACGAGTAAATTCTTCCACGATTTCCATTTTCATTCTGTGTCCGTATGAATCGATATCTGATACCCAGTATCGTAGAAGATCAACAGGGTATCTATCTATATTAGTGCTCGCAATCCCGATAAATACTCGATATGAATCCCGCACGTTTGCTTTTTTCTCTACAATCAGATAGTGGGCATACTCTTTCGCTGTATCATCTTTTCCTCCACTTCCCAATAAAAGCGCACAAATCGCTGCGGTTTCTCCATAGGTAGTCTTAAAATTTATCTCTGCTCCACCTTCCACTAAAATTTTGGTTTTTTCGATACCGCAACCTATACTTCTCATTAGAGGGGTTGTGCCGATTTCAAGATTATTGTTTCGTTCATTACCTACATACCCGATATTTGGATTAGCGCCATACTGCAAAAGTAACTTCACAAATTTAGGATCGTTTTTTGCATCGTTATCTATTAATGAAAACCCTGCAGCTCGATATAATGCTGTCCCTCCATCGTATAGCGATATGATATCGGGGTTAGCTCCTGCTTTTAACAGCTCTTCTGCCGCTTCGTATTTTTCCATTCCGACCGCCCAAAACAAAAGCGTCGTACCATGGAACGGATCTTGGTAGTCCAGCAGTTCAGGATTTTTTTCAGCAATTTTCGCTATTTTTCTTACGTTCTGGTTGTCGACTGCCTTGGCGAGTTCCCACGCAGGAGTACCGAGATAAATTTTAACATCGGTTATATTTTTCGAAGATCCGGAACACGCCAACAAAAGGGATAAGAAAACCATACCTAGTAGTACTCCTTTCCTTAAACCTTTCATCACTTGTACCCTGCTTCTTTCATAGCGCTTATTACAGCGGACATTTGATGGTTAAAAATTGAAAGTGCCATCTCTGCTACTCCTCCGTAAAATGGAATGTTGCGTTCTAATTGATACAAGGAGCTTCCGTATTGTTGAGGTAAAAAAATCGGATCACTGATTGGCCAACTAACCCAGTGTTCGACAGCATGAAGCGCATCCCCTCTGACTATGAAAGCATCAATGCTCCCAGTGTATGACGAAACGCTTAATGAATAACTATTAGGATTTATTGCGGCTGGATTAAATACAATAGCGTTTCGGTCTGTAGCTATCGCGTTAGCAGCCGCTTCAACTCCACCTTTAGAATGGCCGATCATGGTTATATTAGAGCTTGCATATTCACTTACAAATCTTTCTGCATAGGCTATTGAAGCGCGCATATCATCCGACCACCCACCAAAGAGTTGCTGAAAATTATTTTTCCAGTCAGATATAGTTTCACCCCAAAGATCACCAATCCCCGTTGTAGTGCCTTTATTCACTAGCGTATATCCGCCAATATTACTGTATGGATTGTACTTATAATACACACCCATTCTCATATTATCTCCGCCTGTTATTACATTCGCCAAAACCCATCCACCACCAATATGATAGCCAATATCATTAGCTGTGGCTTTGTAAATGTGTTGTGCCATGGTAGCCGCTTCTATCGGAGATGGAGTTAGTATGGACGCACAGTCCTTCGACAATGATGGAACCAGCACAGAGCCGCCACCAAATGGCAATATAACATTGGTAAATGTGCCCTTACTTTCATGGTTCATGAGGAGTGAGGCTTCCTGATTAAGGAATACTATTGTTCCATTATTCCCGATATAAAAATCATTATTCAACGTTGAAATTGTATACGATGAACCACCGCTGTTGTAGGTGATGTTGGTTAAGCCTGTTGTCTGGTTGTGGTTCATCGTCGAGTTAGTATAAATTTGCACATTCGAAAATGAATCGAAACCCTTGTCGGTCGTCAGCAACGAGTCAATAACATCTACATATGGCGAATCCTCCGTTTTCATACCATTGTTTACAGCGTAGTTATAATAGTCATCCGTAGTCCATCCAGTAGTCCCCCCAGAACCGTTGCTTGAGCCAACACCGCTTGAGCTGCCGCTACTATTGCTTATGTAACCATCGCTATATGTTCCGTAAGCCCCGCCATAGTAGTCATTGTAATAATAACTTTGTGCGTCATTATCGCTGTATGATGAGAATTGTGTTATCCCATTTGAGTCTTTGGTTGTCTGACCAGTATCAATCAAATGCTGCTCATATGTGTCTAAATACGCGCCTGATGGTGCGTGTCCGGTAGGATCCCAGTATACAAGGGGATTGTTCCTGCAATAAACATAAAGGTTTAGACTTAGCGGGTCACCCCCATTCCCAAGGTATGTATCCTCTTGCATGAATCTGACTATCTTCGCGTCGTAGAAACGAGCGTTGAGATAGTATAACCGAACCTCATCATCATATCGGTACCCAGCGTATTTATATGGATTACCAAAGTTATCACCGTTAGCCTCAAGGATACTTCCGAAAGCGTCATAATAGTAGCTCGCGATCACTATGCCCGCGCTATCCAATAACGCTGTCACGTCGCCATGACCATTATAAAGATAGTAAATCTTTTGATTATCGATTTCTCGGGATATCAAATTGGTACCGTAGACATTATACGCCACGCCGCCTTCGCTATCAAACTCCTTTATTACCCGGCTGTACTCGTAGCAATACCATGTGGCTACATCATCCACTGTTTTGGATAATCGCAATCCCTCCGCGTTGTAGGCGTTGTTCACAACGCTTTCCCCACTCACCGCCTCAATCATCTGGTTTCTGTAGTTATAACCGTAAATCGCAGGAGTAAGCTCGTTACCTTCGGTTTGTCCCAACGGCGATATCCACAAGCTTTCTTGCTTAAGAGGATCAATGTCAGCATAGCTTTCCGGAACGCGGCTTAGCATGTTACCAGCGTCGTCGTAGAAGTATGTTTCTATTATTGTCTCAGCGTTAAGCGTTTTAACAGAGGATATCAGGCGGTTTCGCTCATCTACTTCGTACAATGTCAATATAACCTCCGCGTTTTTCGTAATGGTCTCGCTTACGCGATTCCCTGAGGCGTCATAAACGTATTCTGTAAGTTTCCCTGGTGGGTCTGGTTCTGTTATATAGCTTGTTGGGATAAACACTGTTTTAAGTTGATTTATCGGAGTGTATGTGTAATCGGTTTCTCCCTTTACATCATACTTTACTAATAGATTTCCAGAATTGTCATAATAATAAGAGTAAGCTTCAAGTACCATGACACCTTTATTATTATATAGCTTACGTAGTTTATTATTCGGAAAATAAGTATAGTTCGATGAAACTCCATTAGGTAAGGTCTGGGTTTGTAAGTTACCATTGTCATAATAGACGTAATTTGTGGTGTCACCGCCATTCTTCACCTGAGCCAATCTTCCATACCTGTCATAGACTTTCGTTGTCGTTCTACCGTCAATAGTCGCGCTTTCACCCACGAAGCCCACGCCTAAGCCAGTTATATCATAGGCGAACGTCGTGGTTCCGAAGATCGGAACAGTTTTAGCCAGGACGCGATTTAAATCGTCATATGTACGAACTATAGGGCCACTCCCATCTTCTACTTTAAGCAAGTTACCTACGTCGTCATACTCATAGCTGATAACATCACCACCTGTGTCTTCCGTTATCTTTCTGCCATGTATATCATAGCCATAGGTTGTCGTGACGCCATTTTTGTCCCTGCTTGTCCATAACCGCCCGTCAATATAGTAAGCGCGTCTCTCTATCCGGCTCTCATCATGAATGACGCCGCCGCCAGCGGCTTCCACTCCACCGGGATCCGCCCTCAGTATAGGCAGATTCAATTCATTATATTCGTAGGTTGTCACATAACCCCGACCATCAGTCTGTGTCAGGACATTCCCCGCGTTATCATAGGAATACGCGACTGAAGAATTGTTTGGGCTGTCCACGCGCTTCAGGCGATTAAGCCCATCGTAAATGTAATAAGTAGTGTTATCGTTTCCATCTGTTTTGCTATTTATATTTCCCGCGGCGTCGTAGGTTTGACTGTTAACGTTATTCATCGCGTCCGTGACGCTTTTGAGCCTACCGAGCGCGTCATAAGCGAACACAGTCTCGTTATTGAGCGCGTCTTTTGAGGAGGCTTGGAGGTGACTATCATAATACGCCAGCGTTTCCATCGTAACGTTCGTTGGGCCCACAATGTTAATCAGTCGATTTAAGATATCATAGCGATATGTAGTAGTGTTCCCTAAAAACTCATTTGTCTCTGATACTTTGTTGCCATTGGCGTCATATGCGAAAGTCGTCTTCTGGCCTAAGGAGTTTTTTATGACGAGAATCCTCCCCTGCCTGTCATAAGTATATTGCGTTAACTTTTGGCGAGCGTCAAAAACTAAGACAGGTTTGCCTAAGAAATCATAAAGGGTGCTTTTAATAATTGTATGACTTCCATCGCCTTTGCGTTCCGTAATGGAAATCAAGCGCCCCCAACTATCGTAAGTGCTGATTACTTCTTTTTGGAGCGTATCTAAGCTACGCGCGATTTTCCCCATTTCGTTGTATTGGTAACCGATATAATAGCCACTGGCGTTTGTCACGCTTTGAATATGCCCGGTAAGATTGTAGGTATAGGTTGTAACGTTTCCCTCGCCATCGCTTTCTGTCAGCCTATGCCCGAGATAGTCGTATGTAGCGCCCATGATCTTTACGCCATCTACCCTTTTCTCAAGGATATTACCGAACAAGTCATAGCTATACTCGGTAACGTAATTACGGGCGTTTTTCTCATGAGTAAGCCTACCAAGACCGTCGTATGTAAAATCAGTGTCTTGAAGAAGCGCGTTCCGAGTCTTTATCAGACGCCCAGCGTTCCCATACGTGTTTACCGTGGTATTCCCAAGAGCGTCTTTCACGCTCTCAAGATTCCCGTTCTTATCCCATGTGTTGGTCACAACCTCAATAGATCGTACGGCGGAAGAGAATGTGGGTCTGTATCGCTCGATTTTTTTGTATAGCCTTCCCATTAAGTCATATGAGTACTCTGTGTAGTTGACTGATGTAAGCGAAGCTGGACTCGCCCAATCGCCATCATTAGCCGGCGGCGACTTCACCGCGCCAAGTTCATCGGCTAGCAAAGCCCTGGGCGAGTATTCCTTTATGACTCTCCCTTGCAGATCATATTCCCACGCGGTTGTGGCTTTATTTGGCTGGGTCTTCTTCGTTAGGAACCCTCGTAAATCATAGTCGTATGAAGTGATATTCCCATACTCATCCTTATAAGACTTTATTAACCCAAGAGAATTGTATTCTGAAACATTTGTCGCCTTCGCGAGTTTGTTGAATGGGCTTAACATAACGCGACTGACTGTTGTCCGGCGATCCACTAGATCATACTCGTAATCTTCTATCTCAGTATTGGGATACTTGATCTGGGTCAAGTTACCATTAAGATCATATGAATACTCGGTCTCAATATCTATGAGTATTGAGCTGAAAGGTTGCCCATAAATATCTATGTAATCGACATGAAATATTTCCTTTTTGATCTTTCCAAAATAATTATATTCGTAACTCGTTCGCTGCGCGCGCTTATTACTTTGAAGCTTTTCCTCAGATGATACTCGCCCATCATCGTCATATGAGTAATATGTACTACCAATATTATTGAAAATTATTTCCTCTACGCTTCCATCAGGGTAATATTCATAGCTTTTTGTCGCCGCGCTTCCCGATGGTGTCGTTCCTTTCGCCATCGCGGTAACATAACTCTTTTCAAGTTTCACCCGCCCGGCGTTATCATAACCCCACTCAGTCAGGCTATAAAGGCCGCCATCATGTGGCGCCCATCGCTTTGTCATCCGATTCAAAGGATCATAGGCATAGTAGGTAGCGTTACCCATTGCGTCGCTCGCGCGATCAAGCAACCCGTTTGGCAGATAGACGTTAGTAGGCGCGCCTCCGTCTGGATTGAGAGTCTTCAAAAGCCGTCCCGCGAAGTCATAGATATAGGTCGTTTCAGCGTATGAGGAGGACGAGTAATATACACGCTTTATTTCCTTAGTGGTCCCATCCGTTTGTATCGGGTAGCTATGGCTCTCAAGCAAAGCATTCGATCCAACTACAGTATAGTATTTATTAGTGAGCCGGTTGAGCTTATCATAATCGTATGTGTATACTGCCGAGTTTGGCAAAATTTCTTTTGTTTTGTTACCATAAACGTCATACTGATAACTAGTCGCTTGATTGAGCGGGTTCGTTTCTGTTAACGCCTGCCCCGCGAGGTTGTGAGTATAGCGATAACCAACAGCGGTTGATAACGGTGTGCTTTGTGAAATAATTATGTATTCCTTGGAGTATTTCGTACTGTCGAAAAGGGTGGCATATTGCTTGGGCTCAATCTTCTGGGTCAAGTTTCCCATCATGTCATAGATATATCGCTCACTTCCACCAAATTCAAACATTCCATACTGAAGCTTTTTCAAAACTCGTCCGCAGTTATCATAAAAATAAGCCGTTGTGTTACCCATAGGACTTGTTTCCGCCACAAGCCAACCGAGGATATTGAAATAATAATAAGTCGTTTTGTTAAGGGGATTCTTTATGGACGCTATATTTCCTCGCGCATCGTAAGTATATGTCGTGACTTTTTGCGTCGCGTCAGTGGACGTTTTAAGAAGCCCACCTATTGAGCGACCGCACATAGTTTGCGCTTCACCTGTAGTGTAATAAGCGTAGCTTTCGATGGCGAACAGGCTTTGGTTCGCGCTACTCGAGTACGCGAGCGTCCCATCAAGCGGTTTGATCTTCTTGGTCAGGTTATGATTAACATACTCGTAATAAGTTTTATTACCCCGCTCGTCGATTTCCTCGATCAGATCGTTACTCGCGTTATGGAAGTATTGCCTAACGCTTTTATTAGGGTTTACTATTTTCTTAACGTTACCTTGGTTATCATACTCATAAAAAGTGGAATTACCATTACGATCGGTTATGGACTCCATTTCACCGTAGCGGTTGATTCCACCCACTAAGTTATATTTTATATACTGTTGCCCACCTAAAGCGTCCGTGATAGAGATTGGATAAAGAGCTTTGTCAAAAAACGTGATGGTTACGCGGTCTCCCGTGACAGCTGTGACTTTTCCGTTTTGCGTGTCATACGCGTATTCCTCAGTATTGCCAGTCGCGCGCTTCGTGGTTTTTACGCGTTTCGCCTCGCTATTCACGGGTGTCTCATAAGTAAACTCTTCCACTACCGCCTGATTATGGTTCTTTACTTGCCAAAGCAATCCATCGCTATTATAAGTATAGTATGTATTGCCACCATCAGGCGCTGTTACCTGGCTTAAATTACCGTTCGTGTCGTAGATATAGGTGACAGCGCGGCCAGTAAGTAACGCTTGCTGGGAGGGAGTCAATGAGGCGTACTCGGTTATGGCGCTGATACGGTTGTTTGTATAAGCTATGACTAATGAGCGTCCGACATTATCAGCCACGCCAATTACCTGATCGCTTGAATTCATGGTAATGTTTATTTGATTCCCATTTGGATCCGTCATTCGATCCATATAGCCATTAGCGTTATACCTGTACTGATAGTGGTCTGGCGTCGTGAGCGTATGTTCCGATCCTGATTTTCCCAGTTTCGCGCGTGAGTCTTTCGCTGTATAAGCGCCATTACTCTCGGTTTTAAATGTTCTCGCGCTACCGTCTGGCATACGAATAACAGTGTCATTACCTACTTCTTCCAGCTTGCTCGAGAAGCTGAAACTCCACCCCTTACTTAATGGGCTATCATCTCGGTTGTCAATGGAGTTGTAAGCGCGACCGGCGTTAACGGTGAAACCGGGAGCGGTGAAACTAAGGTCGCTATAATTCCTGGAAAGATTTCCGGATGGGTTTATCGCGTCCGAGCCAAGATGAATCAACTCGGCGTAGTCGGACAAAGAGGATGTAGGCGTGTAGTAGTTACAACTCGGATATGAGTAGTTTGATTGCCCATTGATGACATATATACCGCCATTCGCCGCTATGACCGCTGAGCCATGAAGCGAGTCATCCATTCCTGGCCAAAGGAACCATTTATCAGCCACAGGGTTGTATTGATAGACTGTGTTCACGGAAGCGTATCCATCAGTGCCGCCGACCACGTAAATTCCGTCGTCAGCGACAACTCCGCAGTATCCTAATTCATAAGGCATCATCGCTTTTGACTCCCATTTATTTGTCGCGGGATCATATACCTCAAGCGTGGATAGCGCTATTCCCGCGTCATCAAAACCACCAGCGACGTAAATTTTTCCATTAAGCTCCGCGGCGCCTGCTCCATATCGAGTAGTTGGCATGTTACACTTTTGGGTCCACGTGTTTGACCCTGGATCGTATTCGTACACGCTATCTGTCGCGCCGGATATTTCGTTCTTGCCACCAAAAGCGTATATTTTACCATTAAATGACGCCGCCGCGACGCTATGCGCTGAATAAGGCAATGACGCTTTTATCGCCCATGTATTCGAGCTTGGCGCGTATACCTCTACTGTGTTAGTCGCCGCGCTTGAGGGTTTGGTCACTCCACCAATAACGTAGAATTTACCGCCGGCTTCTACCCCCACGACTTTTGATCGCGGCGCGCTCATGCTAGCTTTTTGCGCCCAGATATCGCTAACGATGTCATACTCAAAAAGCGTATCTCGATATTCACGCGCTCCTCCTAAGCTAATCTCGCCGTATCCACCCGCTAAATATATTTTGTCAGCAATCGTAGCGGAGGCCATATGCTTACCTAAGAAAAAAGGATTTACGCCATTTACGCCTGGGCCTCGCTTATTTAACCAAGGGCTTACTGATGGCATATACTCAATCACAGCCTGAGCGCCATTTATATCATCCTGACCAGCGAATATATAAATTTTATTGTTAACCGCGCATACTTGATAAAAATATGGGTAATCATGTGAATAGCTCGTATAATAAGTGAGCGTTTCAGTGATAGGCGAATAATGGAATATTGCCCGCCTCTCATCCAAGTTAGTCACGTATTTATATAAATAGAACAAATCCTGATATATTGAAGCGCTAAATGAGAATGTTTTCCCGACATTTGTCTCGCTCCAGGAATTCGCTACTGGATCGAATCGCTGTATTTCATCTCCTGAGACATTTATATAAATCTCGTTCGCCAACGCGGTTATGCTGTATATGTATGAGGCTTTAGGGCGTGGCGCCGCTTGACTCCATGTTTTCGTGAGTGGGTCAAACACATCTATAACCGAGCCGCTCGATGTGAAAGCGTATATCATGCCATTTAATCCTTGGACGCGCGAGAACGTTTTAGGCGCCGAAGCTATGTCTGACCACGAATCGCCACTTGGATCATACTCGAAAACGCGTGGAGCGTTACTCGCGTTTTTATCGAAAAGATATAGCTTGCCATACGCCACGCCGATGATGTTTGATGTAGCGCTTTGTGGCAAACTCGCTTTAGTCCTCCATGTTTTATCTATTATGTTATACGCGTACATAGCCCTTGACGCGGCGCCGCCAGGAACTACGCTCCCACCCGCGATGTATATGCCTCCATTAAACTCAACAGCGGTAAAGTCTATCAAGTTTTGTGGCATTACGTTAAGGTATGTGTATCCGGCTTCCATGGCTTCCACCGTGTTATAGACATACTGTTGGTTTTTTCCTCCTAGAATATAAACGATTCCATCAATCATGACCGCGCCATGTGACGCCTTCGCCGTTGACATGACATTGCGCCTAAAGAAAGTATTGTTAGCGCTTGTCATATCTCTTTGAACAATCACATTCGAATACTGATCGTTTAAATAAGAGCTGCCGCCAATCACAATCAGACGTTTGTCTTTAATTATCACCGAGGCGTTCATGCCATATACGCGACTTACGCCGTTTGGTATCGGTGAGAAGCCGTTTAAGTCATATATCTCTTCGCTTTGCAAATATAACCCATTTATCGAGTTCGCGCCACCCTCAATATACATCGCGTCATTATAAATGAACGCGTTATGAAGCGCTCTCGCGTTGATTATTCCCGCTTTCGCGGTCCAGCTATTTCCAGCGATATTATATTGATAAACAGTGTTTTTAAAACTACCATCATAACCACCGCTGACATATATATTTCCGCCATGCTCAACAGCCGCTGTTCCCATCATGCTTGGGAACGCGACGCCTGTAGGCGTTTTTTTGGACCATTGCCCATTAATAGCATTGTAAACTTGAACGTAATTCTGGTAATCTCCATTAAAACCTCCAATACAATAAATATCCGAGCCAAACGCTACGCATGAAAAATAGCTGACACCCTCAGGCATATCGGTTCCTGTCGTCCAAACATCTGTCTCGGTATCGTAAATCTCGACTTTGTTATAATAGGTCGCGTTGACTTGACCGCCTATAGCGTAAATTTTCTTCCCTACCGCTACTACGCCTAAACCTTCCCTATGCGTAGTAGCGG